>ENA-OPTB01000564-OPTB01000564.1-human-gut-metagenome-genome-assembly--contig:-NODE-564-length-35679-cov-4.905092_pt1 | contig 35679 bp, 27 predicted proteins | sample MGYA00241810_ERZ501911 | MGnify/ENA primary metagenome ERZ501911 (study PRJEB25962, sample SAMEA2042304) | human gut metagenome | biome: human gut; feature: human-associated habitat; material: faeces... | reverse complement strand
AGCCTTTCGCAATCTGATGAAGTATAAGACACAAAGTCTTGTCAGTATCATCGGACTGGCTGTCGGATTTACTTGTTTTGCTCTATCAGTATTGTGGATTCGCTATGAAATGACTTATGATAATTTTCATAAGGGGGCCAACCATATTTATCTGGTACGTGCACATTATACCAATCAGCCCGGTATAAGCAATTCTACTCCATATCCTTTAATGGAATATTTGCAGGAAAAAATGCCGGAGATAGAAGACATGACTACTCTTAGCGCACGTTATGTGAAATTCCGTATGGGAGATAACGAGCAAGAGGTCGGGATGGTTGCTGCTGATTCTACCTTCATGACCTTCTTTGATATACAATTATTAAAAGGTACTGTCAACTTCTTGAAGAGTGGTAGTCCGGAAGTTGCTATAACAGAAGAATTTGCACAGCGACTTTTTGGTAAAGAAGAGGAGGCATTAGGAAAGGAAGTGGAGATAGGCAGACGTTCTTGTAAAATAGGGGCAATTGTGAGTGGATGGTCCCATCATTCTAATATTTCTTATTCTGTATTAACTTCGGCAAGGCATTACTTCAGTTGGGGAAGTTCGGATGAGCAACTATTCATTCGTGTGCGTGAAAAAGTTGACATGAATGTATTTCAGACAAAAATGAGTGCTATTCGTATAAATGAGATTGATAAAGAGAGTGAACTCTCAGATCTATTTATTACCCGGATATCTGCTTTGCGTTATTCGGATTATGTAAATAAAGCGGATGTTGTTATCTCTTTCAGCTATATTTTCTATTTTTCGTTGGCAGGCGGATTAGTGATTATTTGTTCATTATTCAATTATCTGACTCTTTATGTTAGTCGTCTTTGTATGCGTAGCCGTGAGATGGCACTTCGTAAGGTGAATGGAGCCAGTAATAAAGCTTTATCAATGCAGTTTGCGATTGAATTATTGCTGATTTTATGTATTGCTTTGTTGGGTGGATTATTGTTGATAGAGATAAGTATGTCGCAATTCATAGAATTCACGCAGATAGAATCCGATTCGTATTATGGAGAAATGGCAGTGTATCTTTTAGTTGTAATTATGTTGTCTTTTTTGTTTGCACAGATACCATTATTGTATTTTCGTCGTCGAACATTGCAGGAAACTATTAATGGAAATACTGTTACTACCAGACCATATTTATTTCGCAAAATAGGAATTGTCGTACAATTAATTGTAAGTCTCACTTTTATCTTTTGTACGTTTGTCATTATGAAGCAATTGTATTTTCTGAAAAATACAGACTTGGGAATGGAACGTCATAATGTTGCTAATGTGGCATTGTGGAATGGAGATATTAAGCAATGGGTAGAGAAAATTAACGCTTTGCCTATGGTGACACAGAGTCTGACTCCCATGTATTTCCCGATTATTCCAACTGGCCCGATGATGTATGTTGAAATAACAGACTGGGATGGCTTGTCGAGTACAATAGAAAAGAAAGTCTCTATTGGTATGATGCCTGCAAAAGAGGAGTTCTTCAAGTTTTATGATTTAAAACTGCTGGAAGGCGAATTTATATCGGAAAAGAACCAGTGGAATGAGGTTGTAATTGATGAAAGTACGTGCCGTAGATTCGGGTGGAAACATGGTTTGGGAAAGAACTTCACTTACCATTACAATGGTAGTCAGGATATGATGTATAAGGTCATCGGAGTAGTGAAGGATTTTAGTTATCGTTCTCCTACCAGTGCACCGGGACTTATTGCGTTTCAGCACCCCAAGGCACAAGAATATCTTTTGAATCGTGCTAGTATTCTTTTCAAGTTTAAAGAAGGGACTTGGCATGAATGTCGTGAAGCAATAGAGAAACTACACAAGGAAGAATTCCCCAATGCTTACTTACGATTGTTTAATGACGAAGAGGAATATGGTAAATATCTCCGTTCTGAAAATGCACTAATGAAGTTATTGGGCTTCATATCTTTGGTTTGTGTTTTGATTTCCATATTCGGAATCTTTTCACTGGTTACTTTATCATGTGAGCAACGTCAGAAAGAGATTGCTATACGTAAAGTAAATGGGGCACAAATTTATAATATCTTACAAATGTTCTTCCGTGAGTATTTATTATTGTTGGTTATTGCTGCTATAATAGCATTTCCAATGGGATACTTTTTAATGAAGAACTGGATAGAAAGCTATGTGAGACAAACTACGATTAATAGTTGGATATATGTAGTCATTTTTGTCGTGGTTGCACTTCTTATCTTGCTTTGTGTCGTATGGAGAGTATGGAAAGCTGCCAGGCAAAATCCGGCAGAAGTGATTAAAAGTGAGTAATGAAATAACAATATTATGATAAAACACTATTTAAAGGTAGCCTTTCGCAATCTGATGAAGTATAAGACACAAAGTCTTGTCAGTATCATCGGATTGGCAGTCGGATTTACTTGTTTTGCTCTATCTGCTTTGTGGATTCGTTATGAGATGACTTATGACGATTTTCATGAGGGAGCAGAGCGCATTTATCTCGCCGGCAATAAATTCCGCCTTAAGGGAGATGGCTTTTCACCTTATTCGTCCTCTTTATTGGCAGGTTATATAACCAACAACTGTCCGGAAGTAGAGAAAGCATGTCGCATAAAATACACTTATGGTAATAAGGCAAAGTACGAAGATGCTGAATTTGAGATGCTTCAGATGGAAGCCGATTCTAATTTCATTTCAATGTTCAATATCACTGTATTGAGTGGGGATAATTATTTGCGAATGAATAAAGGACAGATAGCAATCACTGATAAGGCAGCCCGGAGAATATTTGGAATGGAAAATCCGATTGGCAAACGCTTGGTATTCCCTCAACAGAATGATGACGAGATGACTATCATTGCAGTAGTAGAGTCATGGAAAGGACACTCTCAATATACTTTTGATATTCTGTTACCTTTTTACGACTCAGAACCACATTGGGGACTCCAGCAATGCCATACCCTTTTTAGGGTTTACCCCGGCAGCGATATAAATGCGTTGGAACAAAGGCTGGCCGAATATAAAGTACAGCAAGACGGTGATATGTGGGTTTCTGAATCTACTCCTATTGCACCGCTTTCAACGTTAAGGAGTACTCATCCGAACGATGATGTCAATGTCAAGTTAAAGCATATTCGTCTCTTTGCTGTTATTGGAGTATTGGTTATCATTTGCGGGTTATGTAACTATCTGACAATGCTTATTACCCGTATCCGGATGCGTAAGCGTGAGTTGGCACTTCGAAAAGTGAACGGGGCATCCGATGGAAGTTTGTTGATATTACTTCTTTCCGAGTTGATTTTCCTGCTTATTATATCTATGGGGATAGGCATCATGTTGGTCGAACTGATTTTACCTGCCTTCAAGCATATGTCGCAAATTGATGAAAATACTTCATTTTTCTATAACGAAGTATTTGCGTATATGCTTTTATTGACAATGGTTACAGTAGGAATCGCAGCGTTGCTTATAAGATATATTAGTAAACAAAGTTTGCTTGACAGTATCAGTCATAAGACTAATTTTCATCCTTCAGGTTGGTTTTATAAAGGCAGCATCCTATTCCAACTGTTTATTAGCATAGGTTTTGTGTTTTGTACTCTTGTCATGATGAAACAAATGGATTGTTTGCTAAATACGAAAGAGCTGGGATTGGATCGGCATAACGTAGGTGTCATCACCTATGGCAGAGGTTTAGAAAACGTTCCGCTCGAAAAGATATTGGATCAGATGCCTGAAGTGATAAAGCGTTTACATGGTTTTTACACCCCTGTTCCAAAAAATATGTATTCTTCGTTAAGGGTGAGCGATTGGGAAGATAAGACCGGTGAGGAACCGCATATTGATGTAGAGGACGAAGCACTCAATCAGGACTATGTAGATTTCTTCGGGATTGAATTGGTGGAAGGGGATATGTTGGATGAGAAAGACGGGGAAGGAATGGTGCTCATTAATGAAGCTGCTGTGAAAGCTTTCGGATGGATAAATCCGTTAGGAAAGAAATTCAGGGATTACACGGTAAAAGGAGTTATTAAAGATATATGTTATAATGCTCCGATACATGCTGTAGCTCCGGCAATGTTCTCTTACTCGAAGGGGAGTGAACGCAAACATATTATTTTCAGAGTACGGGAAGGCAGTTGGAATGTTGTTTCTGAGAAATTGGGAGAGGAAATCCGAAAGATTAATCCTGATAGTGAATATACGCTGCTCAATATGGAAGAAGTCTATGATGACTATATGAAATCGGAGAAAACTTTGAGCAAATTATTGGGAATAGTATCATGTGTTTGTATAATAATCGCAGTGTTTGGTATTTTTTCTTTGGTAACCCTGTCCTGTCAGCAACGTCGTAAAGAAATAGCCATCCGTAAAGTAAATGGTGCCAGCGCAAGGCTGATTCTGAACTTATTCTTTAAAGAATACTTGCTATTACTTGTTATGGCATCATGCATTGCTTTTCCATTAGGATATGTCATTATGAAACGTTGGCTTGAAAACTATGTAAAACAGACTCCGGTAAACTTGTGGATATATATAGGAATATTTGCAGGAATGCTTCTTGTTATTTTCTCAAGCATTGTATGGAGAGTTTGGAAAGCAGCCATTCAAAATCCGGCAGAAGTGATTAAGAGTGAGTAATAGAATCGTATAACATATAAGATGGATATGAAAAATCAACTATCATCAATAAAAGCATTATTTCGTTTCAGGATTTATACGATAATCAATATTATTGGATTGGCGGTGAGTGTAGCGGCAACGTTAATCATAGTGCGCTATATTCATCAGGAATTAACAGTTGACCATTTCTGTAAGAACTTGGATCAATTATATATATTGACGGCTCAAAGAAGTAATGGTGGCATTTCCATTATTGACAATACAGACAGGAATAATGATCCCAATTTTATTGATCCGATGAAGAATCCCGAAGTAGAGGGGTATTCGTATGGTATTTCTTATAAAGATGATTATATCATATACGACGAACATCGCTATCGAGTCAATGTCCTAGTGACAGACAGCTTGTTTCTGCAATTAATGGACTATCCGGTCATATCGGGCATTAAGACTATTCAACGTCCGGATGATGCAATCATTACCCGACAGTATGCCAAACATCTTTGGGGAGATGAGGAGCCACTCGGAAGGCAGTTTGTCTCTTCGGCAGGTTATACGCTTACCATACGGGGAGTTGTAGATGAACCAGATACCAAGTCTTCATTGCAATTTGACTTGATAACTCCTGTGAATCAGGGAAAGTATATGGATTGGACTCGGATGGGATTCTGTATAGCACGCTTGGCTAAAGGGACTGAACTAAAGAGTTTTAATGAGAAAATATCAAAACCGCAGTCATTGATTTGTTTTGGTCATTCACCTATACAATTCAGGCTCTTGCCTTTGAAAGAGTTATATTTTGATAAAGTGGTAAGTTCGGAATCCAGTTTTTTCTTGAGGGGAAATAAAGAGCATATCACAGTCTTATCTATCGTGGCATGTATGTTATTGTTGGTAGGAATCTTCAATTTTATCAATATCTATACGGTTATTATCTTGAAACGGGCGCGTGAGTTTGGAGTTAAAAAAGTGTATGGTGCTAGTGGTATTCAGATATTCTCACAGATATACATGGAAAATGTGTGTATGGTTGCCGTTTCGATGTTGCTTATTTGGACGCTAATTGAAGTTACGGCAGGCGTGTTTGCGTCTGTATATTCCATTCCAGTGAAACCGGATCTGAAATTCGACATCTCATTATCTTTCATTCTATTGTTCGGATTGCCGTTTATTACTTCTGTATATCCTTTTTTGAGATATAACTATTCTTCTCCGATTACCTCTTTACGCTCGGTTAGTGTCGGAGGATATTCGATTGTATCCCGTGCTGTTTTTCTATTTGTTCAATATATCATCACTTTCTGTTTGATAGTGGTTTCATTGTTTTTTGTACGTCAGTTATATACTATGCTTCATGCAGATCTTGGTTATCAGGTGAAGAATATTATATCCTGCCAGTTTTTATCGCATGATACACAAAATAGGAGGTACTTTAGCGATGAAGAGTGGCAGAAGGAATGTGATTCAAAACGTTATAAAGAACAAGTTATCAGACAGAAAATGGATGCCTGTCCTTTGTTCGTTTCATGGAATTATGGTAAAATGCCGATTCATTTGGAACCCCAAGTAGATGTGGAAGCGGACAATGGAGAAAAGCATAAAATGGCTCTTATGTTTGCCGATAAGAAATACATGGATATGTTCGGGTTGAAGCTTAAGGAAGGAAGAGAGTGGAATGATAAGGATCAGTTTGCTCAGTATAAAATGATTATTAATGAAACTGCCAAAAAACTTTTCCGAATAAAAAATATAGATGAGGTGTTGTTACAAACGAACTCGCGTTTATGGTGGAGCATGGGAGTGGATGAGGGGAAGAACCCTCCCTTTCAGGTGGTAGGAGTGATAGAGGATTTTCGTACCGGACATTTGTCCAAGGGAGATGCACCGCTGGCAATTTTATATAATGAGAGTGATAATCCGACAGACCCTCTGTTGGCAACGATTGCGGAGGGAAAGCGTAAAGAAGCTGTTAATTTCCTGAAAGACTTGCACGATGAAGTGTTGGGACAAGGAGAGTTTGATTACCAGTTTGTAGAAGATGAGGTTAAAAAGTTATATAATGATGATAAGAGGACGACTCGCATTTATGTCACTTTTGCCGGATTGGCTATCTGTGTATCTTGTCTTGGCTTGTTGGGTCTGTCCCTGTATGACATTCGTCAGCGATACCGGGAGATCGCATTACGTAAGGTAAACGGCGCTACTGGCAAACAGATAGCTTTATTGTTAGTACGCAAGTATCTCTATATTTTAGGAGCGGCATTTGCGGTTGCTATTCCTTTAGCCTACTATATCATTCAGGATTATACGAAGGATTTTGCAGTGAAAGCTCCGATAGGAATAGAGCTTTTTATAGCAGGCTTTATTCTTACCTTAGTAATTTCTTTAGGAACATTGTTATGGCAGGTTTGTAAGGCTGTCCGAATTAACCCTGCACTGATAATGAAGAATGAATAAGCCTTGCATAAGGTGGAATGGCTATTGGAATAAATGGAATGATTTCACAGATTTTACATCAAAAGACATTTGAAAAAACAGTATCTTTGCATAATTCCAAGTTTATTTCAAATAAGAGAATGTATATGAATAGAATAAAGGTGTTTTTATTGTTTGTAGTTTGGATTGGTCTTAATGCGTGTCAATCGAAAGGAAAACAGGCTGTCGAGAAGGAAGTGGGAGAGGATACTTTAATACTAGCTCCAACAGAAGAAGAGAAAACAATAACCGGAGTTGTAGGAGATGCTTCAACGAATCACTTCGCGTTAATTGCCTCAAAAGGAGATACGCTTTTTATCAGTACAATGGATCAGGAACCGAACGATGTCACAGGTTTTGAGTTGGGAGATACGGTGAGAGTGAATTATATAGAAGAAGAGGAAGAACCCGGTTCGAGTACTATACCGACCGCCCAAAAGGTAGTTGTGATAGGAAAGAAAATCCGGAATAAATAATTAATCTAATAAATAAAAAAGCTACTTTCCCAATTCAATATAGGAAAGTAGCTTTTTTATAGGGTTATCAATACTGATTATAAAATATCCAAAGTCTTGAATGCCTTCACCAACTTTTCTACAGCACGGTCAATCTGTTCTTTTGTATGAGTAGCCATCAATGCCACACGTACCAATGTATCTTGTGGAGCACATGCTGGCGGAATAACCGGATTGATGAATACACCTTCGTCGAAAGCCAGTTTCGTAACCATGAAAGTCTTTTCCGTATCACGCACATAAAGAGGAATGATAGGTGACTCTGTTGCACCAATCTCAAAACCTGCTTCGCGGAAACGTTTCAATGCATAGTTGGTAGCTTCCCACAGAGCTTCAAGTCTTTCCGGTTCGTTCTGGATAATATGGAGAGCTTCCAAAGCAGATGCAGTAGCAGCCGGAGTATTGGATGCGCTGAATATATAAGTACGTGCATTGTGACGCAGCCAGTTGATGATTGAAGAATCAGCAGCAATAAAACCGCCGATAGAAGCCAGTGATTTGCTGAAAGTACCCATAATCAAGTCAACTTCGTGAGTCAGACCGAAATGGTCGCAAACTCCACGTCCTTGCTTTCCGAATACGCCCAAACCATGAGCTTCATCTACCATGATAGTAGCATTGTATTTATGTTTCAAGCGTACGATTTCAGGCAGATTTGCCAAGTCACCTTCCATAGAGAACACACCGTCTACTATGATTAGTTTTACTGAACTCGGATTGCACTTTTGAAGTTGCTTCTCCAAATCAGCCATATCGTTGTGCTTGTATTTCAATTGCTGGGAGAAAGAAAGACGACGGCCGTCTACGATAGATGCATGGTCACGGTCATCACAGATGATATAATCATTGCGGTCTGTCAAAGCAGGAATAACACCGGAATTCACAGTAAAACCGGTAGAAAAACAGAGAGCTTCATCTTTACCGACGAAAGCTGCCAGTTCTTTTTCCAGTTGGACATGCAGGTCAAGTGTACCATTCAAGAAACGCGACCCTGCGCATCCGGAACCATATTTATGCATGGCTTGAATGCCAGCTTCAATAACTCTTTCATCTCCTGTAAGGCCAGTGTATGCATTGGAACCGAACATCAACACTTCGTGTCCGCCCATCTCTACCTCTGTACCCTGTTTTCCTTCTATCTCACGGAAATATGGGTAAACGCCCTGTGCCATAAACTTTTGTGGCAGGTCGTACTTTGCTAACTTCTCTTGTAATAATCCCATGAATTATAATTTATAATACTCATACTCAGACCGTTCGCTGACGGTCTAATATCCTTTTATCTTAACAAGTGTTTAAAACAGGGGGCAAAGATAACAAATTTTGCTTTCATATGTTCTTTTTAAGAGAAAAAAGTTGCTCGCATGAGATTAGAAACCTCTAATAGATTAAAATTTAAGATATTTATATTACTTTTGTCGTCTACAATCGACAAGAATAGCATGAACGAAAGTATGAGAAAAATAAAATTCGTCGTCAATCCTATTTCAGGAACACAAAGTAAGGAATTGATTCTTAGCTTGCTGGATGAGAAAATAGACAAGACGAAAAACTCTTGGGAAGTAGTATATACGGAGAGAGCCGGTCATGCAGTAGAGATAGCTGCCAAAGCTGCGGAAGAAAAAACGGACGTGGTGGTAGCTATCGGTGGAGACGGGACAATCAACGAAATAGCTCGTTCGCTGGTACATACTGATACCGCTTTGGGGATTATCCCTTGCGGGTCGGGCAATGGGCTGGCGCGGCATCTGCATATACCTATGGAACCGAAAAAAGCATTGGAAGTGCTTAATGAGGGTTGCACGGATATAATAGATTATGGTAAGATTAACGGAACAGACTTCTTCTGCACCTGCGGAGTGGGATTTGACGCTTTTGTTAGTCTGAAGTTTGCGCATGCCGGCAAGCGCGGCTTGCTGACCTATTTGGAAAAGACGCTTCAGGAAAGTCTTAAATATCAGCCGGAAACCTACGAACTGGAGACTGAAAACGGAGTGTCCAAGTATAAGGCTTTTCTTATTGCCTGCGGAAATGCGTCACAATATGGGAATAATGCCTATATCGCCCCGCAAGCCACATTAACGGACGGTTTGCTGGACGTCACCATATTAGAACCGTTCACCGTCCTGGACGTACCTTCCCTTGCTTTCCAGTTATTTAATAAGACGATTGACCAGAATAGCCGTATCAAGACTTTCCGGTGCAAGCAGTTGTGTATTCGACGGACTACTCCGGGAGTGGTTCATTTTGATGGCGACCCCATGGAGACAGACGCTGATGTAAATATTGAATTAATTCAGCAGGGATTGCGTGTAGTCGTTCCGCGTGCAGCGGAAAAAGATGCCGCCAACGTGCTTCAAAGAGCACAGGAATATATGAACGGCATCAAATTGATGAATGAAGCCATCGTTGACAATATTACAGACAAAAACAAGAAAATATTGAAAAAGCTGACAAAGAAAGTCTGATAAAATTACGGATAACTAATCACGAATTACAAATTATTGCGTATTTTTGCGGAGTTTTGGTTCAGCCAAAATGAAAACGCGAGTGATAATCGTTTAAATAAGAAAATATATGTTCAGAACACACACATGTGGAGAACTGAGAATCTCTGATGCAAATAAGCAAGTAACGCTGTCCGGTTGGGTACAGCGCAGTCGTAAAATGGGAGGGATGACCTTCATCGACCTTCGCGACCGTTACGGAATTACTCAATTAGTCTTTAACGAAGAAATCAATGCAGAACTTTGTGAACGTGCCAATAAATTGGGACGTGAGTTTGTCATTCAAATCACAGGAACAGTGAGCGAACGTTTCAGTAAGAACGCTAACATTCCTACCGGAGACATTGAAATCATTGTTTCCGAACTGAATGTACTGAACACTGCCATGACTCCGCCGTTCACCATAGAAGACAATACAGATGGTGGTGACGATATTCGTATGAAATACCGCTACCTGGACTTGCGTCGCAACGCTGTTCGTTCTAATCTGGAACTACGTCACAAAATGACAATCGAAGTGCGCAAATATCTCGATAGCCTTGGTTTTATCGAAGTCGAAACACCTGTTTTGATCGGCTCTACTCCGGAAGGTGCACGTGATTTTGTCGTTCCGTCACGTATGAATCCGGGACAGTTCTATGCACTCCCGCAATCCCCGCAGACTTTAAAGCAATTGTTGATGGTTTCCGGCTTCGACCGCTACTTCCAGATTGCTAAATGTTTCCGTGACGAGGACTTGCGTGCCGACCGCCAGCCTGAATTTACACAGATTGACTGTGAGATGAGTTTCGTAGAACAGGAAGATATTATCACCACCTTCGAAGGGATGGCTAAACATCTGTTCAAGACTCTTCGCGGTGTAGAACTGACCGAACCGTTCCAGCGTATGGCTTGGGCTGATGCCATGAAATATTATGGTAGCGACAAACCGGACTTGCGTTTCGATATGAAGTTTGTGGAATTGATGGATATCATGAAAGGACACGGATTCTCTGTATTTGATAATGCTGCTTATATCGGTGGTATCTGCGCAGAAGGTGCTGCAACTTATACCCGTAAGCAACTAGATGCATTGACCGAGTTCGTGAAGAAACCTCAGATTGGCGCCAAAGGCATGGTCTATGCCCGTGTAGAAGCAGACGGCACAGTAAAATCAAGTGTAGATAAATTCTATACACAGGAAGTTCTTCAGCAAATGAAGGAAGCATTTGGTGCTAAACCGGGTGACTTGATTCTTATTTTGTCTGGTGACGATGTGATGAAAACACGTAAGCAGCTTTGTGAACTCCGTTTGGAAATGGGCTCTCAACTAGGTTTGCGTGACAAGAATAAGTTCGTTTGCCTTTGGGTCATCGACTTCCCGATGTTTGAATGGAGCGAAGAAGAAGGTCGTTTGATGGCTATGCATCATCCGTTCACACATCCGAAAGATGAAGATATTCCATTGTTGGATACCAATCCCGCAGCGGTACGTGCCGACGCTTATGATATGGTAGTCAACGGTGTTGAAGTAGGTGGCGGTTCTATCCGTATCCACGATGCACAGTTGCAGGCGAAGATGTTCGAGATTTTAGGATTTACTCCTGAAAAGGCAGAGGCACAGTTTGGCTTCCTGATGAATGCATTTAAGTATGGTGCGCCGCCTCACGGTGGGTTGGCATACGGGCTTGACCGTTGGGTATCTTTGTTCGCCGGTTTGGATTCTATCCGTGACTGTATCGCATTCCCGAAGAACAACTCCGGTCGTGACGTGATGCTGGATGCGCCATCTACAATTGATCAGACTCAGCTTGATGAATTGAATTTGATTGTTGATATCAAAGAAGGCGAGTGAAAGAATCTGTACGCATATTCCGTTTTATAGTAATCGGTACGATGAATGCCATCATCATGGCATTGGTTGTATGGTTGATGATGAAAGAAATATCATTCGACGGTGACTATATGGTGGCTAATATAACGGCGTACCTGATAGCTCAGACTCATAACTTTATCTGGTGCAAGTACTGGATATTCCCTGTAGAAAATAAAAAGAACAGTCTCTGGAAACAGATACTGCTCTTTTGTTCTGCTTTCGGGTTGGCATATACGGCACAATTCTTATTCCTTGTTTTATTAGTGGAAGGATTGGATGTAAATGAATATTTAGCGCAATTCCTGGGTTTATTTATCTATGGAGGTGCCAATTTTCTGGCTAATAAGAAACTGACATTTCAATAAGAAAGGATATATAAAGTATATAGAAAGGGCACAGAGTGTAAATTTATCGTTTACTCTGTGCCCTTTCTGTTGTTTATATCCGCGTGCTTTCTTGTCTAATCTAAAAAGCGTTTAGTCAGTCCTTCGTATTCGTCAATGCGACGGTCGCGCAGGAACGGCCACCAACGGCGTACGTTTTCTGAGCGTTCCATATCAATCTCCACTACTATATTTTCCGGTCGGTGGTTTCCGGCCTGTGCCAGGAATTCTCCTTGTGGCCCTGCTACGAAACTATTTCCCCAGAATAAAATACCGTTGGTTTGTCCTGACGGGTCAGGTTCGTGTCCTACACGGTTGACTGAGATAACTGGAAGTCCGTTCGCAACTGCATGGGCACGTTGTGAGATAATCCAGGCATTGAGTTGGCGTGCTTTCTCATCATCCGTATCACTACTTTCCCAACCAATGGCAGTAGGGTAGATTAATAGTTCCGCACCTTTTAATGCCATTAAGCGGGCAGCTTCCGGATACCATTGATCCCAGCATACCAATACGCCCAGTTTTCCTAAAGAGGTCTGAATAGGCTCGAAGCCTATATCTCCGGGAGTAAAATAGAACTTCTCATAATAAGCGGGATCATCAGGAATATGCATCTTCCGGTATTTACCGGCAATACTTCCATCACGGTCGAAGACAACAGCAGTATTATGATAAAGCCCCGGTGCGCGTTTCTCAAAAAGAGAAGTCACAAGAACTACTTTATTGGTTGCCGCCAGTTCAGAATAGAATCCGGTGGAAGGGCCGGGGATAGGTTCGGCAAGATCGAAGAGGTTTGTATTTTCTGTCTGGCAGAAATAAAGCGAGTTGTGCAACTCTTGAAGCACAATCAGTTGTGCGCCATGTGCGGCACATGCTTCAATGCTTTTGGCCAGGTTCATCAGGTTTACCCGAATATCAGAAGTGTTGGATTGCTGGATAAGTCCGACTTTTATCTTTCTCATGATGAATTTTTATTTTAATCTACTTGTATATTCTATTTTAATCTACCAAATTATTTTAGAACTCCCATCGGATATTGCATGGTAACGCAGTGCAGAGAACCATGCTGTTTGATTAAGGCACGACAATCTATTCCGATGATTTGATGCTTTGGAAAAGCTTGTTGCAATACTTCTCCGGCTTTCCTGTCATTCTCCGGCTGGTTATAAGTCGGGTAAAGGACTGCTTCATTCAGAATCAGGAAATTGGCGTATGTGGCAGGCAGTCGTTCGCCATCTTCTTCTATCTTATCTGCCATGGGTAAAGCCAAAAGCCGGTAAGGCTCTCCTGCCAATGTGCGGAATGTTTTCAGTTGTTCTTCCATGGCAAGCAGTGCTTCGTAATGTTCGTCTGCTTCGTCCGTACACTTCACATATGCAATGGTGTCAGTAGAGCAAAAACGTGCTAAAGTGTCAATATGGCTATCTGTATCATCCCCTGCTAGATAACCATGATCCAACCAAAGCACCTTTTGCAGATGGAAGGTTGATTTCAGATATTCTTCTATCTCTACTTGGTTCAGTTTTCCGTTCCGTTGGGGAGAAAGCAGGCATTCGGAAGTGGTAAGCAAGGTGCCCATTCCATCACTTTCTATGGAGCCGCCTTCAAGAACAAAGTCCAGGCAGTCTATGTACTGTCCTTTCAAGGCTCCGGCTTCTACGGCTTTTTTAGTGATTTGGTTATCAAGTTCGGCGGCAAATTTCAATCCCCAGCCGTTGAAGGTAAAATCAAGTAGCGAAGGATTACCAGTATCTATCATGGTGATAGCCCCGTGGTCGCGTGCCCATGTATCATTGGTCGCGCATTTCAGAAAGCGGACATTATCCATGTTGACAACAGTGCCTATCTGCTTCTTTACTTCTTCAGGCTCGGGAGTGACGATTAATAGTAACTCGCGTTCCGCTATCTCTTTGGCTATCTTGACGAAGCATTCTTGTACCTCTTGCAGCATATATGCCCAGTCTGTGCCGGCATGCGGCCACGTCAGTTGTATACCGCTTTGCATATGCCACTCGGCAGGCAAATGAGGGGCTCTCATTTCTACTTGTACGGTCATATTCTTACCGAAGTTCAATTGCAAATCTTTCTCCGAGCCACTAGGACTAGGCAGTCCAACCATAATTCCCATCAGACTATTCTATTTAGTTATTTATATAATAGGTTTATTCATCCACCGGCAACCGGTACTAATCTTTATTTTCCTGCTTCGGCTTCCGGTCGAAGAACGGATTTTTGGAAGATGCGCTGACTGGAATCGCCATTACCATTTTGCAGTCTTTCAGCCAGTTCAGGCGTTGGGCCGCCAATCCGGCAGAGAACATCACGCGTGTGCCTACACGCAAATCGGCTGCCGTGGCACAGGCTGAACCTATTGCGATGCCAACATCGATGCTGTTCAGTGCACAAGGAACACCTTCTGTGCGTCCGGAGCAAGTCGCAAATCCGCAATGGCCGCAATTCAATCCTTGCGCCTGTTCGCGCGTTCCTATTAATATAACACATTCGGCGTTTAGTATGTTGTCGGCATCACGCAGAAAAAACTTCATTCCATGCTCTTCCACCATCGCTATCATAGTGTCCGACAATTGCTTGATTTCTTCATTAGTAATCAAAGCAACTTCAATAATGTCTATCCCTTTTCCCTTGGGAGCAGTGCGTGCGGCAGTCATCATTTGACGTGCTACCTGCAATATATGCTCATGACGAGCGTCTCTTTCGTTCAGTATCATAACTTTTCTTGAATTAATTAGTCAGGCAAAGATAACGTTTTTCAAGAAAATAGTACCTTTGCCGGAAAGAAAGAATTCAAAACGTCATGTTACATATCAATAATGCCTGTATTGCTTTTGGAACAGAAGTGCTTTTCTCCGGTTTTAACCTGAAACTGGAACGGGGAGAAACAGCCTGTATCGTAGGGCAGTCCGGCTGTGGAAAGACTTCGTTGCTGAATGCGGTAATGGGCTTTGTTCCGCTGAAAGAAGGCTCCATTCAAGTAGGAGAGACACTGCTCGACATATCGACCATTGATAGCGTCCGCCGGCAGATAGCATGGATTCCGCAGGAACTGGCCTTGCCGTTTGAATGGGTGAGAGAAATGGTTGCCCTTCCTTTTGAGCTGAAAGTGAATCGTTCTATTCCATTCTCGGAGGAAAGGCTTTATGCTTGCTTTGACGAATTGGGGTTGGAGCATGAATTATATGCAAAGAGAGTGAACGAAGTATCGGGCGGCCAACGTCAACGAATAACACTGGCCGTAGCTGCCATGCTCAACAAACCTCTGATTATCATAGATGAACCGACTTCTGCCTTGGATGCCGGATCAACTGACAAAGTACTGTCCTTTTTCCGGAGACAGGCAGAAAAAGGGGCGGCTGTGCTGGCAGTGTCTCATGACAAGGACTTTGCACAGGGATGTCATTATGTAATAGAATTATAACACGAATCAGATAGAATTATAAGAATATACACTGTGGGAACGATTGACATTTCATATTATAATCTTTTTATAGGCTTGCTTCTGCTTGCCATTCCGTTCTTTTATCTATGGAAATTTAAGACGGGACTGCTGAAACCTGCCGTGATTGGTACGTTACGAATGATAATCCAATTATTTTTCATCGGCATGTACCTGAAATATCTGTTTCTGTGGAATAATCCCTGGATTAATTTCCTTTGGGTGATTATCATGATATTCGTAGCCGGACAGACCGCATTGGTACGTACCCAACTGAAACGTAGCATTCTCCTGATTCCGATTACTGTGGGATTTCTTTGCAGCGTTGTATTGGTAGGTTTATATTTTATCGGAGTCGTTCTTCAACTGGATAATATTTTCAGTGCTCAATATTTTATTCCTATATTCGGGATTCTGATGGGTAATATGCTTTCCAGCAATGTGATTGCCTTGAATACCTATTATAGCGGATTGAAACGTGAACAGCAATTATACAGATATTTATTAGGCAATGGAGCTACAAGGCAGGAAGCACAGGCGCCATTTATCCGGCAAGCCATTATTAAGTCTTTCAGTCCTTTGATTGCAAATATCGCGGTCATGGGCTTGGTTGCCCTTCCAGGCACGATGATCGGGCAGATTTTGGGTGGGAGTAGTCCGAACGTTGCCATTAAGTATCAGATGATGATAATGGTAATCACATTCACGGCATCCATGTTATCGCTGATGATTACTATCTCGCTGGCATCACGACGTTCTTTTGATGCATACGGAAAACTGTTGGAAGTAACCAAAGAACCGAAGAAATGACTGTTGTTGACCGGATATTCCATCAGGTAGCTGAAATTTCTATTCCCTGTTTCTTTATTACGGTGGAATTTGCGGCTATGGGCAGCGAAGTGCCCAAGCATATTGAAACTTTCTTGCAGGAAAAGTATAACGCAATTCTTCACGGTGCAAATGGTCGAAAATTCATCTATCGGGAAGAAGAATGGAGATTGATTTTTACTTTTTTCCCTACAGACAAAGTAGTCGATGAAAGGTATGCCTTGAAGAATAAAACCTCTCTCTATATAAAAAAGAAATAAAACTTGCTGTCATCTGTCACGTCTTTATGCTTAAATGATTGATTGATGAGTGATTAGAGTGTGACAGCATGCTGTGACAGCAATGTGATGGCAGATGTTGCTGTCACAAGAAGGGATGGGGTAGCTTTGTTTTTCCGGTGAAGCATGTCTTGTTCTGTGTAGGGGTAGCGACAGTTTCAACGGTCTGAAACTTTGGTTTCAACAGTCTGAAACTATAGTTTCCCACCGATGAAACTCCAGTTTCAAGCCTTGGAAACTTTTGTTTCACACGGGCGAAACTTCAGTTTCAAGGCGTGAAACCAATAGTTTCATGTGTTGAAACAAATGGTTGTACTGCTTGAAACAAATTATTTCCCCTTGAGTTTTTCATATAAGCAGCGAAGTTGGACGAATTGTTCTCCCGGATGCACATATCCGCCTTCAAGCATTTTTTCCGATACTTGGAATTTAGAGAGATGATGCCGTATATACTTCTCCAGATCCGGCGATTGCTTTTTGACAAAAGCTTGTAAATCAACCTTTCCGTTTTCATATATAAAAACTTTTGCTTTAATAGTACGGAAACCCCATTCTTTGCAGTGCTTCGTTTCCGCTTTATCTATCCAGAAGATGGCGGTGGCTTTTACTGTATCTGCAATACATTCTTCCGCATCATCAGCACTTATGTCTTTGGCAGTTTGCTTTTCAGCATTTTCGTTCTGCCTTAATTGGCAGGAAACAAGCAGGGCAACTAATAGAAAATAGGACAGGATAGCTTTCATCGTATTCAATTGTTATAGGATATGCGCCAAATTTACTAAAAAAATGAGAACAAAGGGCGGTTGTTCCTTTTATTTTCTTATCTTTGCAACCAAATTTTCTACCAAATAATGAAAATTAAGGAAATAGTAAGCGCCCTTGAACGATTCGCGCCTCTGCCATTGCAAGACGGATTTGATAATGCCGGCCTGCAAATAGGATTGACAGAAGCGGAAGCAACAGGGGCTTTGTTGTGTCTTGACGTTACCGAAGCTGTGTTGGATGAAGCTGTCGCGTTAGGGTATAACCTCGTTATATCGCATCATCCGCTCATCTTTAAAGGTTATAAATCCATTACAGGCAAGGATTATGTGGAACGCTGCATATTGAAAGCAATAAAGAATGATATTGTAATCTATTCAGCGCACACCAATCTTGATAATGCCCAAGGTGGAGTCAATTATAAGATAGCCGAGAAGATAGGACTGAAGAATCTGAAAGTGCTTGAGCCGAAAGAGAATAGCTTGGTTAAGCTGGTGACTTTCGTACCTTACGCGCAGGCAGATGCCGTACGCGAAGCATTGTTTGCCGCTGGATGTGGGAGCATAGGCAACTATGACTCATGCAGTTATAATCTGAAAGGAGAGGGAACTTTCCGGGCAAATGAGGGAACACATCCTTTTTGCGGAACCATCGGAGAGCTGCATCGTGAGGATGAAGTGAGAATTGAAACCATTCTTCCTATATATAAGAAGGTAGAAGTTGTTAAGGCATTATTAGCTGTCCACCCTTATGAAGAACCGGCATTCGACTTATATCCATTACAGAATGACTGGCCGCAGGCAGGTTCGGGAATTGTAGGTGAATTGGATGAGCCGGAAACGGAACTCGAATTCCTGAAACGCATCAAGAAAACCTTTGAAGTGGGTTGTGTCCGTCATAACAAATTGACAGGCAGAGAAATACAGAAAGTGGCATTATGTGGTGGTGCCGGAGCTTTCCTGCTTCCGCAGGCAATCCGGACGGGTGCGGATGTCTTTATTACAGGAGAAATCAAGTATCATGATTATTTCGGCCATGAAGGTGATATTCTGATGGCGGAAATCGGTCATTACGAAAGCGAACAATATACAAAAGAGATTTTTTATTCTATAATCCGGGATTTATTTCCTAATTTTGCGCTCCAATTGAGTAAAATAAATACGAATCCCATAAAATATTTATAAGTAAAATGGCTAGAGAAGCAAAAAAAGATCCGAATGAGTTGACGGTGGAACAGAAAGTGAAGACTCTGTACCAACTGCAAACTATGTTGTCTAAGATTGACGAGATCAAGACATTGAGAGGTGAACTTCCATTGGAAGTACAAGACCTTGAAGATGAGATTGCTGGTTTGAGTACCCGTATCGACAAGATTAAAGCTGAAGTAGACGAACTGAGAACTGCTATTTCCGGTAAGAAGGTAGAGATTGAAACGGCTAAAGCTTCGGTTGAGAAATATAAGTCACAACAAGACAACGTCCGTAACAACCGTGAATATGACTTCCTGACAAAAGAAATCGAGTTCCAGACACTGGAAATCGAACTTTGCGAGAAGAGAATCAGGGAATATTCTGCAGACAGGGAAGAAAAAGAGATTGAAGTAGAGAAGAACGAACAGATTCTGAACGAAAGAAAAAAAGACCTCGAACAGAAGAAGAGCGAACTGGACGAAATTATCTCTGAAACCAAGCAGGAAGAAGAGAAACTGAGAGACAAAGCCAAAGATTTGGAAACTAAAATCGAGCCGCGTCTGTTGCAATCATTCAAACGTATCCGTAAGAACTCCCGCAACGGACTGGGTATCGTGTACGTACAGCGTGATGCATGTGGTGGTTGCTTTAACAAGATTCCCCCTCAGAGACAGTTGGATATCCGTTCCCGTAAGAAAGTGATCGTTTGCGAATACTGCGGACGTATCATGATTGACCCGGAATTGGCCGGTGTACAGCTCGAACATAAGGTAGAGGAAGCTCCGGCACCGACTACAAAAAGAGCAATCAGAAGAAAAACAGCAGAATAAGAGTTGGCAGTTTCACTATATTTTTCAAAGCTCCGCCTGATGGCGGGGCTTTTTTTATACTCCTTTCTTAACGTTTCCGAAATAAACAAACCAAACCTTTAGTTGTTATCTTATCATTTCATAAAAACCTGAACTGATATGAATATACGAATGTGGGGCACATCGCTCCTTATGTTTCTTTCGACTGTATCTGCGGTTGGACAAACTGCAAACCGCTATCTGAAAGCGCCTCTCCCCGGCGAATGGGAAGAGAGTGGAGAGGTATTTCAACAAACGCTTCCGGTGGACGATCATTGGTGGAAATCTTTCCGGGACACCAAGTTGGATTCTTTAATTACTTTGGCCGTAGACCGCAATTTCTCTGTCGCAATGGCCATCAACCGTATATCTGCCGCCCGTGCCAATCTTTGGATGGAGCGTAGCAATTTCTTTCCTTCCATCGGGCTGAATGCCGGATGGACTCGCCAGGAAACAAGCGGAAATACAAGTGCCTTGCCCCAATCTACGGAACATTATTACGACGCTTCGCTCAGCATGAGCTGGGAAATTGACATCTTCGGAAGTATCCGCAAACGGGTGAAAGCGCAAAAGGAGAATTTTGCCGCAAGCAAGGAGGAATATACAGGAGTGATGATTTCTATGGCAGCGGAAGTAGCCTCAGCCTATATCAACCTGCGGGAATTGCAGCAGCAACTTGAAGTGGTGAAAAAGAATGCCGCTTCGCAGGAAGAGGTACTGAAAATCACGGAAGTACGCTATAATACCGGACTTGTCGCCAAATTGGATGTCGCACAGGCCAAGTCTGTTTTGTATAGCACAAGAGCTTCCATTCCGCAACTGGAAGCCGGCGTCAACCAGTATATTACGACATTGGCTGTTCTGCTAGGCATGTATCCCCAGGAAATCCGTCCTGTCTTGGAAACGGTAGGAACACTGCCCGATTATATGGAACCCATCGGAGTGGGGATGCCTGTCGATTTATTATTGAGAAGACCCGATGTGCGGAGCGCGGAACGGAACGTAAACGCACAGGCAGCATTGCTCGGAGCTTCTAAAGCCGACTGGTTACCGAAAGTTTTTCTGAAAGGTTCGTTTGGTTATGCTGCACGTGATTTGAAAGACTTGGTGAAAAGTAAAAGTATGACTTATGAGATTGCTCCGGCATTGAGTTGGACGATTTTCAGTGGCGGACAGTTAGTCAATGCCACAAGACTGGCGAAAGCCCAACTGGACGAAACGATTAACCAGTTTAATCAAACGGTGCTGACTGCCGTACAGGAAACTGATAATGCCATGAATTCCTATCGAAATTCTATCAAGCAGATTGTGGCACTGAGAGAAGTGCGCAATCAAGGCATTGAGACATTGAAACTTTCCTTAGAGCTTTATAAACAGGGACTTTCACCTTTCCAGAATGTGCTTGACGCACAGCGTTCGCTATTATCTTATGAGAATCAGTTGGTACAGGCGGAAGGAAGTTCGTTGTTACAACTCATTGCCCTTTACAAAGCCTTGGGCGGTGGATGGCGAGAATAAATAGAATCTATAAATAAAATATAACCTAACGGATATGAAAAAACTAATGTATATCTTTCTTGCGCTGCCGATATTGACAGGCTGCAAGGAGAAGAAGAGCGCAGGAGCGATGGGAGGGATGCCTACTCCTGAAATTAGCGTGACCAAACCCATAGTGGAGGATATTACCCTGACGAAAGATTACCCGGGTTATCTGACAACGGAGCAAACGGTCAACTTGGTGGCAAGGGTAAATGGTACATTGCAGTCCACTTCCTACACTCCGGGAGGAAGAGTGAAGAAAGGGCAGTTATTGTTCGTTATCGAACCCACCTTATATAAGGATAAAGTGGAACAGGCGAAAGCGGATTTGCAAACTGCCCGGGCGCAACTGGAATATGCACGGAGTAATTATAGCCGTATGAAGGAAGCCATCAAGAGTGATGCGGTAAGTCAGATACAGTTACTTCAGTCGGAAGCGAATGTGACAGAAGGCATTGCGGCCGTGAATAATGCGGAAGCGGCTTTGAGTACGGCACATACGAATCTGGGATATTGCTATGTCCGCGCTCCTTTTGACGGGACTATCACGAAGTCGACAGTGGATATAGGAAGCTATGTAGGCGGAGCATTGCAGCCCGTGACACTGGCTACTATTTATAAGGACGACCAAATGTATGCGTATTTTAATGTAGCGGATAACCAATGGCTGGGAATGGCGATGAACAACAGTGAGCAATCGGCAAAGAATCTGCCACAGAAGATTATGGTACAACTGGGCAAGGACGGAACGGAATCTTATCCTGCCGTATTGGATTATCTGTCTCCGAATGTGGATATGAGTACGGGAACATTGATGGTGCGTGCCAATTTTGATAATCCGAAAGGAGCTTTGAAGAGTGGGTTGTACGTGAGTATTACTCTTCCTTATCGGGAAGCCAAAAAAGCGGTATTAGTGAAAGAAGCTTCTATCGGAACCGATCAGTTAGGTAAATATCTGTATGTTGTAAATGACTCGGATATAGTTCATTACCGCCATATTGAGATCGGTCAATTGATGGGTGATACCTTGCGCCAGGTGATGAGCGGGATTTCTCCGCAAGAGCGGTATGTCACGGAAGCTCTGATGAAAGTCCGGGACGGAATGAAGGTGAAGCCCATACCATAAAGGGAAGTTCTTTCATTTTAAGTATTAATCCTAAACTCATAGATCTATGTTTTCTAAATTCTTTATAAACCGACCGATCTTTGCTACGGTGCTTGCCCTGCTCATCGTGGTAGCCGGTTTGGTGACACTAAATATATTGCCTGTTGCGCAGTTCCCGGAGATTACACCGCCAACGGTACAGGTATCCGCCGTATATCCGGGAGCAAATGCCGAGACGGTGGCTCAAACGGTAGGTATTCCTATCGAGCAGCAAGTGAATGGTGTGGATGGTATGCTCTATATGTCTTCCAATTCCTCTTCTTCGGGAGCGTACTCTCTGACTATCACTTTTGCTGTAGGTACGGATATTGATATGGCAACCGTGCAAGTACAAAACAGGGTAAGTATTGCACAATCTTCGCTTCCCGAACCGGTAGTGGTGCAGGGAGTGACAGTACAGAAACAATCTTCGAATATTGTTATGTTCCTGACGATGACTTCACAGGATTCTGTCTATAATAGCTTGTATCTGACCAACTACGCTAAATTAAATCTTGTCGACCAACTGACACGTGTACCGGGAGTCGGTGCGGTGAACGTTATGGGAGCGGGGGATTATTCCATGCGTGTCTGGCTGGATCCCGAAGCCATGCGGATTCGTAATATTTCACCGCAACAGGTCTATCAGGCCATACAGTCACAGAATGTGGAAGTTTCTGCCGGATATATAGGTCAGCCCATCGGACAGGATAATAAGAATGCGTTTCAATATACTCTCAATGTGCAGGGAAGGCTTAGTTCGCCGGAACAATTCGGTGATATCATCATCCGGACGGAGAAAGATGGAGCGATGCTTCGCCTGAAAGATATTGCCCGGATTGATTTGGGTTCCGCTTCTTACAGTGTGGTGTCCCGGCTGAATGGAAGACCTACGGCTGCCATCGCTATTTATCAGCAACCGGGTTCAAATTCATTGGATGTTTCGAAGGGGGTGAAAGCCAAGATGGAGGAATTGGCTGCCAATTTTCCATCAGGTGTTTCTTATAATGTCACGTTGGACACGACGGATGTGATTCATGCTTCTATTGACGAAGTAATGGTGACGTTCTTTGAGACAACCTTGCTGGTGGTACTTGTTATTTTCCTGTTCCTTCAGAATTGGAGGGCGGTTATTATTCCTTGTCTCACTATTCCCGTTTCTTTGATTGGTACGCTTGCTGTGATGGCGGCATTTGGTTTCTCTATCAATACGCTGACTTTGTTCGGATTGATTTTGGCCGTTGCCATTGTGGTGGATGATGCGATAGTGGTGGTGGAAAATGCTTCGAGGTTGTTGGAAACCGGGCAGTATTCACCTCGTGAGGCTGTGACGAGGGCAATGGGAGAGATTACGGGCCCGATTGTAGGCGTGGTTCTTGTGCTGCTCGCCGTGTTTATTCCTACAATGCTGATTAGCGGTATCTCCGGCCAGTTGTATAAACAGTTTGCCTTGACTATCGCTGCTTCAACGGTGTTGAGCGGTTTTAATTCATTGACATTGACTCCTGCGCTTTGTGCGTTGTTCCTTGAAAAGAGTAAACCATCCAAGTTCTTCATTTACAGAGGATTCAATAAAGCTTATGATAAAACGCAAGGTGTGTATGACGGAATAGTGAAATGGTTGCTCAAACGTCCGGGATTCAGTTTTATATCTTATGCCATTCTGACGGTGATTGCTGTTTTGCTCTTTATGCATTGGCCTTCTACGTTTGTTCCCGATGAAGATGACGGGTATTTTATAGCTGTGGTTCAGTTGCCGCCGGCTGCCAGTTTGGAACGCACGCAAGCGGTTGGAGATAAGATAAATGCCATACTTGATTCGTACCCTGAAGTACAGAATTATATCGGTATCTCGGGTTTCTCCGTTATGGGTGGTGGAGAGCAGAGCAATTCGGCCACTTACTTTGTCGTATTGAAAAACTGGAGTCAGAGGAAAGGGAAGGAGCATACGGCTGCTGCCGTTGTCAATCGTTTCAACGGTGAAGCGTATATGACGATTCAAGCCGGGCAAGTATTTGCGATGGTGCCGCCGGCTATTCCCGGATTGGGAGCTTCGGGCGGTCTGCAACTTCAGGTGGAAGACCGGAAAAATCCCGGACCGACTGAGATGCAACAAGCCATCAATGCGCTGCTGGCTTCTTATCACACCAAACCTGCTTTAGCTTCCATATCCAGTCAGTATCAGGCAAATGTGCCGCAATATTTCCTGAATATAGACCGTGATAAAGTGCAGTTTATGGGAATTGCCTTGAATGATGTATTTTCTACATTGGGATATTATATGGGAGCGGCCTATGTGAATGATTTTGTAGAATTCGGACGTATTTATCAAGTGAAAATTGAAGCACGCGATCAGGCTCAACGGGTCATTGATGATGTGTTGAAGTTGAGTGTGCCGAATTCGGCAGGAGAGATGGTTCCTTTCTCTTCCTTTACGAAAGTGGAAGAGCAGTTGGGACAGGATCAAATCAATCGGTATAATATGTATTCTACTGCGGCTTTGACTTGCAATGTAGCTCCCGGAAGTAGTAGCGGACAGGCTATTCAGGAAGTGGAAGCGCTGTTCAAGGAACAGTTGGGAGATGAGTTCGGTTACGAATGGACGTCTGTTGCCTATCAGGAAACGCAAGCGGGCAGTACGACGACTGTCGTTCTGATTATGGCTCTGGTTGTTGCTTTTTTGGTTTTGGCTGCCCAATATGAGAGTTGGACAAGCCCGGTAGCGGCTGTCATCGGATTGCCGGTAGCACTGTTGGGAGCAATGATCGGATGTTTGGTTATGGGTACTCCGGTGAGTATTTATACACAAATCGGTATTATTCTGTTGATTGCTCTTTCGGCAAAGAACGGAATCCTGATTGTGGAATTTGCCCGTGATTTTCGTGCCGAAGGAAACTCTATCCGTGAAGCGGCATTTGAAGCAGGCCACGTTCGTCTACGTCCGATTCTAATGACGTCTTTTGCTTTCGTCTTAGGAGTGATGCCATTGTTATTCGCGACTGGAGCAGGTGCGGAAAGCCGTATAGCATTGGGTGCAGCAGTGGTATTCGGTATGGCTATGAATACGCTGTTGGCAACGGTTTATGTTCCTAACTTCTATGAATTGATGCAAAAATTGCAGGAGAGATTCAGCAAGAAGAAAGTGGATGATAATGGGAAGAAGGACATTGTAACGCAAGAGTAAAAGTGCCCTGAGGGCTATCCGGAGCGGTGGTAATTATAGTGACGCTATCCGTTCGGGATGGCGTCACTATAACAGGCAAATAGCGTCACTATCTTGTGCGGATAGTGACGCTATTTTTATGCTATGGATAAAGTGTATTTTTGAGGATTGAATGAACGGATGATTATAGGGAATTGTAATCAGGAATATCTTTCAGAAAGGCATAGCTCTGATTTTCATAATCCATCCGGCAGCAATAATGTTGCATCCCGTTGCTGACAATCAGATAATCTACTTTCAGTACCATATTGTATCGGGTAATTTGATCAAATACTGCTTGCGTGATTTCGATATGCGGAGCTTTATATTCTACAATCATCCGGGCGGATAAATCTCTCCGGTAGAGCACCGTATCGCATCTTTTTGTGGTGCCGTTCAACTTAACCATCACTTCATTGGCAAGGAGTGCGGACGGGTATCCTTTGTGTGCAATAAGAAAGTGAACGAAGTGTTGCCGTACCCATTCTTCAGGGGTAAGGGCGACATATCGTTTGCGAATCACGTCGAAAATTACATTTTTTCCGTTTCGTACGTTTATTTTAGTGTCGAATACTGGTAGGTTTAACGATAACATTTATTATTTTTGTAAGTTAAATAACGGGTTCCTTTATTTGGAGCCACAAATTTAATGAAATTATGAAAACAAAAGAAGAAATCGTCGCTAATTGGCTGCCGCGTTACACAAAACGTAACCTGGAAGATTTTGGGGAGTATATTCTGTTGACCAACTTCAACAAGTACGTAGAGATTTTCGCCAATCAATTTGATGTTCCGATATTAGGCAGGGATGCTAACATGATCTCTGCCACTGCTGAAGGCATAACAATGATTAATTTCGGTATGGGAAGCCCTAATGCTGCCATTATCATGGATTTGCTGGGTGCCATTCGTCCGAAGGCGTGTCTGTTCCTTGGTAAATGCGGGGGGATCGACAAGAAGAACCAGCTCGGTGATTTGATTCTCCCTATTGCCGCTATCCGTGGTGAGGGAACTTCCAACGACTATTTTCCGCCTGAAGTTCCGGCGTTACCCGCATTTATGTTGCAACGTGCCGTTTCTTCATCTATCCGTGATAAAGGGCGTGACTACTGGACAGGTACCGTATATACCACCAACCGCCGCATTTGGGAGCATGACGAAACATTCAAGGAATATCTGAAAAAGACCCGTGCAATGGCGGTTGATATGGAAACAGCCACTTTGTTCAGTTGTGGTTTTGCCAATCATATTCCCACAGGTGCATTACTTTTAGTTTCTGACCAGCCGATGACTCCCGACGGAGTGAAAACGGATAAAAGTGACAACCTTGTCACCAGAAACTACGTAGAGGAACATGTGGAGATTGGCATCGCTTCTTTGCGTATGATTATTGATGAAAAGAAAACTGTAAAACACTTGAAATTTGACTGGTAACTCCCAGTCTTGAAAGATATATATGGCAAAACAAGAATTGACGTGCGATGATATTCTCAAGGAATTGAGGGCGAAGCAGTATCGTCCTATCTATTATCTGATGGGGGAAGAATCGTACTATATCGATCTGATCGCAGATTATATAACGGATAATGTGTTGAATGAGACGGAAAAGGAGTTCAACCTGACGGTTGTGTATGGTGCTGACGTAGATGTAGCCACTATTATAAATGCCGCGAAACGTTATCCGATGATGTCTGAACATCAGGTGGTAGTGGTGAAGGAAGCACAGGCAATCCGTAACATGGAAGAGTTGTCTTACTATCTCCAGAAGCCGTTACTCTCTACTATTTTAGTGATATGCCATAAGCACGGCACATTAGACCGAAGAAAAAAGTTGGTTGCCGAAATAGATAAAGTGGGCGTACTATTCGAATCGAAAAAGATAAAGGATGCACAACTACCGGCCTTTATATCTTCTTATATGAAGCGTAAAGGTGTGGATATGGAGCCTAAAGCGACGGCCATGTTGGCTGATTTTGTTGGCTCTGATTTAAGCCGCTTGACGGGTGAATTGGAAAAGTTGATTATTACTTTGCCCACTGGTCAGAGACGTGTGACCCCCGAACAAATAGAAAAGAATATTGGTATAAGCAAGGATTATAATAACTTCGAATTACGGAGTGCGCTTGTAGAAAAGGATATTCTCAAAGCAAATAAGATAATAAAATATTTTGAGGAGAATCCGAAAACTAATCCGATACAGATGACGTTGTCTTTGCTTTTTAGCTTTTACTCCAACCTTATGCTGGCATATTACGCACCTGATAAATCGGAGCAGGGAATTGCTAGTATGCTGGGGTTAAAGACGCCTTGGCAAGCTAAGGATTATCTGGCTGCCATGCGAAAATACAGTGGAGTAAAGACGATGCAAATCGTTGGTGAAATACGATATGCTGATGCAAAATCAAAAGGAGTAAAGAACAGCTCAATGACAGACGGGGATATTCTCCGCGAATTAGTGTTTAATATTTTGCATTAGGAAGAACGGGATTTTGATATAAAAAGAAGGCATATACTTTTACTATATATAGAATAGAGTATATGCTTTTTTTATATTCCCGAAATTACGTTTTTATTCTGATAGTATAACTTCTATATTTTGAGTAAAAAATTGAACAATAAATTCACTCTATTTTCCTGTCTTCTCTTGATTGCTAATCTGTCTTTAGCGAACTTTTAATTTCTTCATTTTAATTCCGTTTAGTCGTTCTCGATATTATCCTTTAGTTGGATAATGAGATTTCTCCCATTGAAAAATTTGGATCCCTATTGAAATATAGTAGAAGCAAAAATAGGATCAGTCTAAAACTGTTCTAGTCCATGACAAGATGGAAAATCCTTTTTAGATAATGATTTCAAAATATCATTTTGATAGTTTGAGGGTTTTTAGTCGATAATTGCTGCTATTTTTCTATTTCAATTAAATAGAGAGCTTGAGTAATGTGTCTTAAATGTCTATATTACAGTATGTTATATGAAATTTGACCTTTCTAGAATTGAAAAAATACAATGAATCGGGAGATGGGACGGAAATATCGCAAGGATTTGACATTTAAGAGTGGAATGTAAAAGATGATTTGATGAAATCATAAAATACATTCGTAAATAATGGTGTTTATCCTTTATTTTATTGCAACTGCAACTTCTTGTATTTACGTTTGTGTATTTCTGCTTGTATATTTGTAATTAATATATTTGTGAATGATATACATATGTGTTTAATCAGATATTGTCACAAATGTATATTTCTTGATTTACAAAACTAAATTGCATTATATAAATGTAGTAGGAGAGTGTTTAACACTCATGTTTGCACATATTATATACTTGAATATCATGTATATATAGTGATTATATGATTCGTTGCTGTAAATCAATGGTTTATCGGCGATATATTTTTGTGAATGTCGTAATTATGTTTATATTTTATATGCATAAAGTATTTATTATCAGATGGTAATAACTGTTGATTAAACAAGAAGTATGATAGTAAAATATAGCTTATTATCTATTGTACAAACGTGGTTTTCTAAATGTGAATAATTGAATACGTTTGTAATATTGATATTTTTATATCTGTAATTTGCTTTTGTGAAATGTAATATTTACCTTTGTATAGTGATTGATTTTAGATGTATTTTTGTGAAACCAACATTTAGTACTACAATTGTAATTCAATAAAGGCCCAGTATGGAAATAAAAGACAGAATAAGAATAATTATGGAAAGGGAAAAAGTTCCCCCCAGAGTTTTTGCTGAAACAATCGGAGTTCAACAGTCTACTCTTTCTCATATTCTAAATGATAGAAACAAGCCGAGTCTGGAAGTAGTGATGAAAGTTCACCAAACCTATAGTTATGTAAATCTTGAATGGTTGCTATATGGGAAAGGCGAAATGCTGGCTTCTGCAGAAGGCTCTTCACTAGCTTCTCCTAATGGCGATTATCAGCCTTCTTTATTCGACGAGAATCCTATAAATCCGTCCAAAGAGACGATTGCTTCGGAAAATCGCAGGGAAATGGCGTTAAGAAGCACCGAAAATACACCTAAAGAGATTGTAAAACAGGAGATTAGGTATATAGAAAAGCCTGCTAGGAAAATCACTGAAATAAGAATTTTCTTTGATGATAATACCTATGAAACGTTTAGACCTGAAAAATAAGAGGTAAAATCGCTGGTTTGAGCAAATTCCTGTATCTTTGCACCCGGAATACGAATTTATACTTTTTATATCCATACATGAAGAAATTTATTTTAGATCTGACGGTTACGGAGAATATCAAACTGCATGCTAATTATGTATTGCTAAAACTGACTTCTTCGTCGTTACTGCCCGAAATGTTGCCCGGGCAGTTTGCTGAACTCCGGGTGGACGGTTCGCTTACTACTTTCCTGCGTCGCCCTATTTCTATTAATTTTGTAGATAAACAACGAAATGAAGTATGGTTTCTGATCCAAATGGTTGGAGACGGAACAAAGCGCCTGGCAGAGATAAATCCGGGCGATGTAATCAACACGATACTTCCGCTGGGAAATGGCTACACAATGCCGCAAAAGCCTTCAGATAAGCTCCTGTTAGTTGGTGGTGGTGTTGGAACAGCTCCTATGTTATATTTAGGTGAACAATTGGCTAAAAACGGGCATAAACCTACCTTCCTTTTGGGTGCCCGTAGCGATAAAGACTTGCTTCAACTGGATGAATTTGCTAAATATGGTGAAGTGTATACTACTACGGAAGATGGTAGCCATGGAGAAAAGGGATATGTCACCCAACATTCTATATTAAATAAGGTACGGTTTGAGCAGATTTACACTTGTGGCCCTAAGCCCATGATGGTGGCCGTGGCGAAATATGCCAAAAGTAATCAGATAGAATGTGAAGTATCTTTGGAAAATACAATGGCTTGTGGTATCGGAGCATGCTTATGCTGTGTGGAAAATACGACAGAAGGTCACTTGTGTGTATGTAAAGAAGGTCCTGTTTTTAATATAAATAAACTACTATGGCAGATTTGAGTGTAAACATTGGTGAATTACAAATGAAGAATCCGGTGATGACAGCATCCGGTACATTTGGATATGGTGAAGAGTTCTCAGATTTCATTGATATAGCGCGAATAGGCGGTATTATTGTAAAGGGCACTACTCTTCACAAACGTGAAGGAAATCCTTATCCGCGTATGGCCGAAACTCCTTCGGGCATGTTAAACGCTGTAGGACTGCAAAATAAGGGTGTCGACTACTTCGTAGAACATATATATCCCCGCATAAAAGACATCCAGACGAATATGATTGTAAACGTTTCGGGTTCTGCTATCGAAGATTATGTGAAAACAGCTGAAATCATTAATGAACTTGACAAAATTCCTGCCATAGAATTAAACATCTCTTGCCCTAATGTGAAGCAAGGTGGTATGGCTTTTGGTGTGTCAGCAAAAGGTGCGTCAGAAGTAGTGAAAGCTGTGCGTTCTGCTTACAAAAAGACACTTATCGTAAAACTCTCTCCAAACGTCACTGACATCACCGAAATAGCCCGTGCAGCAGAAGAAAGTGGTGCAGATAGTGTGTCATTAATCAATACATTACTGGGAATGGCGATTGATGCGGAGCGTAAACGGCCTATTTTATCGACTGTAACAGGTGGGATGTCCGGTGCTGCCGTAAAACCTATTGCATTGCGTATGGTATGGCAGGTCGCTAAAGCGGTAAATATTCCTGTCATTGGTTTGGGTGGTATTATGGACTGGAAAGATGCGGTTGAGTTTATGCTTGCAGGTGCATCTGCCATCCAGATTGGTACGGCAAATTTCATAGATCCGGCTGTTACTATCAAAGTGGAAGATGGTATAAATAATTACTTGGAAAGACACGGATGTAAGTCCGTAAAGGAAATTATTGGTGCGCTTGAGGTATAATTGCAAACATACAATAACCATTCGCACTGGGTACACAAGAAAAATGCTATTTCCCTTCCAGGTTTTGGAGTGTAGGACTGAGCGTGAAATGATGAGTGAATAAGATGCTTGTGTTTAGAGGAAAAGGCAACCGGTAAACCCTTCGGATGGTGGACATAATAAAAACGACGGTGAGAATTCATTTGATTCTCACCGTCGTTTTTATTTACATTATACTTTTACTCTTCCAATAAGTCGGGACGAAGCTTTTTGGTGCGTTCCAAGGATTGTTGCAACTCCCATTCTTTAATCTTCGCTTCATGGCCTGATAATAGAATATCGGGAACTTTCCAACCTTTATAATCGGCAGGACGAGTATATACAGGAGCTGCCAATAAATTGTCCTGGAAAGAATCGGAAAGCGCGGATTGTTCATCGGAGATAACTCCAGGAATGATACGTACGATAGCATCGGCCATAACTGCTGCGGCCAGTTCGCCACCTGTCAGGACATAATCTCCGATACTGATTTCTTTAGTAATCAGATGCTCGCGAATACGATAATCAATGCCTTTGAAATGACCGCAAAGAATGATCAGGTTCTGCGCTAAAGAAAGGCTATTGGCCATCGGTTGGTCGAATTGTTCTCCGTCAGGGGTTGTGAAGATCACCTCGTCGTACTCCCGTTCCGCTTTAAGGGCATTGATGCAACGTTCGATTGGCTCTATTTTCATGACCATTCCGGCGAAACCGCCAAAAGGGTAATCATCGACACGACGGTATTTATCTTCAGTATAGTCACGCAGATTGTGGATATGTATTTCTGCAAGTCCCTTGTTTTGAGCCCTTTTCATAATGGAACAATTGAAGAAGCCTTCAATCATTTCGGGTAAAACTGTTATAATATCAATACGCATAATCTTTAATTTTTCGCAAAAGTACAAATATTCAAAGATAAACCTGTATTTTTGCCTTAAACAATCGAAGAAATATGGATATAAAGGAAAAAATAGAGGAATTGCGTGCCGAACTTCATCGGCATAATTATAATTATTACGTGTTGAACGCTCCCGAAATCTCGGATAAGGAATTTGATGACAAAATGCGTGAGCTCCAGGATTTGGAACAGGCGCATCCTGAGTATAAAGACGAAAACTCGCCTACTATGCGTGTAGGTAGCGATCTGAACAAGAACTTTACGCAGGTGGCACACAAATATCCTATGTTGTCATTGGCAAATACGTATTCGGAAGCCGAGGTGACAGATTTTTATGAACGTGTTCGCAAGGCGCTCAATGAGGATTTTGAGATCTGCTGTGAAATGAAATATGATGGTACATCGATCTCATTGACTTATGAAAATGGGAAATTGATTCGTGCCGTCACCCGCGGTGACGGTGAAAAAGGGGATGATGTGACGGATAATGTGAAGACGATCCGTTCCATCCCGCTTGTGCTTCATGGTGATAATTATCCTGCCACTTTTGAAATTCGTGGGGAGATTCTGATGCCGTGGGAAGTGTTTGAGGAATTGAACCGTGAGAAGGAAGCGCGTGAGGAGCCACTTTTTGCTAATCCGAGAAACGCGGCTTCCGGTACATTGAAGTTGCAGAATTCTTCTATTGTTGCTTCTCGCAAGCTGGACGCGTATTTGTATTATCTGCTGGGAGATAATCTTCCTTGTGACGGACACTATGAAAATCTTCAGGAAGCTGCAAAATGGGGCTTTAAAATATCTGATTTGACACGTAAATGCCAGACATTGGACGAGGTTTTTGAATTTATCAACTATTGGGATGCCGAACGCAAGAATCTGCCGGTTGCCACAGATGGAATTGTTTTAAAAGTTAATAGCTTGCGGCAACAGAAGAATCTGGGCTTTACGGCTAAATCTCCGCGTTGGGCCATTGCTTATAAGTTTCAGGCTGAACGTGCTTTGACACGCTTGAATAAGGTGACTTACCAGGTAGGCAGAACAGGCGCAGTCACTCCAGTGGCGAACTTGGATCCGGTACAACTTTCGGGAACGGTTGTGAAACGTGCGTCTTTGCATAATGCGGATATTATTGAAGGACTCGATTTGCACATTGGAGATATGGTTTATGTCGAAAAAGGTGGTGAAATCATTCCTAAAATCACGGGCGTCGACAAGGATGCGCGTAGTTTTATGCTTGGTGAGAAGGTTAAGTTCATCACTACTTGCCCCGAATGTGGCAGCAAATTAGTCAGATATGAAGGAGAAGCTGCGCACTATTGCCCTAATGAAACGGCTTGTCCCCCGCAAATTAAAGGTAAAATAGAGCATTTCATTAGTCGGAAGGCTATGAATATAGATGGATTAGGCCCGGAAACGGTAGATATGTTCTATCGGTTAGGTTTAATTGAAAATACGGCCGATTTGTATAAGCTTACAACTGATGATATCAAGGGATTGGAGCGTATGGGTGAGAAATCTGCGGAGAATATTATAACAGGAATTGCGCAAAGTAAAACGGTTCCTTTTGAACGGGTAATCTTTGCTTTAGGAATACGCTTTGTCGGTGAAACTGTGGCGAAGAAGATAGCGAAGTCGTTTGAAAATATAGATGAACTGCAGCAGGCAGACCTTGAAAAACTGGTTAGTATCGATGAAATCGGAGAAAAAATAGCCCAAAGTATCTTGCTGTATTTTGCGAATGAGTCTAATCGTGAGTTGGTTAGCCGCTTGAAAGATGCCGGATTACAGCTTTATCGCACTGAAGAAGATTTAAGTGGATATACGGATAAGTTGGCAGGACAGTCTATTGTTATCAGTGGTGTATTTACTCATCATTCACGGGATGAATATAAAGAACTTATCGAGAAAAACGGTGGCAAGAATGTAGGAAGTATTTCTGCGAAAACAAGTTTCATCCTTGCCGGAGATAATATGGGGCCTGCGAAACTGGAAAAAGCGAAAAAACTTGGAATAACCATACTTGGCGAAGACGAATTTCTGAAACTTATATCGTAAGATAAGAAAAATATTCGTACTTTTGCGGCTAAATAAATTAGAGATTATAATTAAAACTCATGATACAGACTAAATTGAAAGGAATGGGGGTAGCACTGATTACTCCTTTCAAAGAGGATGAGAGCGTTGACTATGACGCATTGATGCGCATGGTGGACTATCTATTACAGAATAATGCGGATTTTTTGTGTGTGCTGGGAACTACAGCCGAAACCCCGACTCTTACAGAGGAAGAAAAGAAAACCATAAAAAAAATGGTGATTGACCGCGTTAATGGAAGGATTCCTATTCTGTTGGGTGTAGGTGGTAATAATACTCGTGCTATTGTCGAGACATTAAAAAATGATGATTTCACAGGAGTCGACGCTATATTGTCTGTTGTGCCATATTACAATAAACCTTCGCAAGAAGGCATTTATCAGCATTATAAGGCAATCGCCGAAGCTACGGAGCTTCCTATCGTGTTATATAATGTTCCGGGTCGTACAGGTGTGAATATGACTGCTGAAACGACTTTGCGTATTGCCCGTAACTTCAGCAATGTGGTTGCTATAAAAGAAGCGTCCGGCAATATCACGCAAATGGATGATATTATCAAGAACAAGCCTGAAAACTTCAATGTGATTTCCGGTGATGACGGCATTACTTTCCCTCTCATCACTTTAGGGGCTGTCGGCGTTATCTCGGTTATCGGGAATGCTTTTCCTCGTGAATTCAGCCGTATGACACGCTTAGCGCTTCAGGGAGACTTTGCTAATGCACTGACTATCCATCACAGATTTACAGAATTATTTGATCTGCTATTCGTAGATGGGAATCCTGCCGGCGTGAAATCAATGCTGAATGCTATGGGAATGATTGAAAATAAACTTCGATTACCGCTAGTTCCTACCCGTATTACTACGTTTGAGGCAATACGGAAGGTCTTGAACGAATTGAATATAAAATGCTGATAAATATTAGTCTTTGGTGAATTAAACGTATTTTTTTATTTCTTTTAAATAAGGGAAGCTCAAAGGCTTCCCTTATTTTTTTGACATTTTGAAAGAGAAACGCTAATTCACCGTTGGGCAACGAGAAATTTGCCGTTGCCCAACGGTGAATTCATGGTTGCCCAACGGTGAATTAGGGCTCAGTTGTAAATCTTGGGGGATTAACTAGTGTTAATTCCCTCATGCATATAC
>ENA-OPTB01000544-OPTB01000544.1-human-gut-metagenome-genome-assembly--contig:-NODE-544-length-36382-cov-7.496242_pt1 | contig 36382 bp, 28 predicted proteins | sample MGYA00241810_ERZ501911 | MGnify/ENA primary metagenome ERZ501911 (study PRJEB25962, sample SAMEA2042304) | human gut metagenome | biome: human gut; feature: human-associated habitat; material: faeces... | reverse complement strand
ACGAACGACTACGGTGGTACGGACGCGTCCGTACGAAAGTGAAAACGGGTTGGAACGACCGTGCGAAGGGGTTCGAAGCTCCGTTTTTGTGTTAACGGAATAAAAATTGGAGCCTGTCCGGACGTCCGTGTCTTAAAAAGTGTATTCAACTGCGCGCTGGAAGGGACGAAATGACGAAAGTACGCGTCAGCTGAAAACCCCGAATCGTGAAAAAGTGACACCAAAACGACTGAAACAGCGATAGAATGACAAACCGCGAGCCACGCTCCGCCCCGACACCGGAGGACAGGCACGGGGACTGCCGTCACGGGGGTGTAACAGGATGGAAACGGGATTGTCAAAGGGGCGTCACGGTGCTGTAACGGGGAAGGACGTACTTTGCAGCGGTTTTCTGAAATATTCCTAAAACTATTCTATATATGTATCAAAAGTCAGCTAGATTAGGGGCATTCGGAGTCGCCTTGTGGGCACTCTGCCTGAGCGCTGCGGCGCAGCATTCTGTTTTGAGTTTTTCCGGAAAAGTCCTCGACGAGAACGGCAAGGGCATAGCCGGGGTGGTGGTCAACGACGGGGTCCGTTTCACCCGGACCGACGGCAAGGGCGCCTGGTCGCTCGATTCGGACACCACCGTGAGCAAGTTCGTGAGCATCTCCACGCCGTCGGCTTACCGACTGCCGCAGCGGGAAGGACTGGCGGACGGCTTCTATGTGTCCGTGGGTCAGCTGGCGGCTGGCGGCAACCGGCACGACTTCAGGCTGGAACGGCGCAAGGAGGCGTCGGACCGCTTCTACTACATCGCCGTGTCCGACCCGCAGGTGCGCAACGCACGCGAGATGAAGCGCTGGCGTCAGGAGGCAGTCGTGGACCTGAAGGAGACCATCGACTCGCTGAAGCAGAGCCGCGAGGTGGTGGGCATGACGCTCGGCGACCTGGTGTTCGACAACATGGGGCTGTACCCCGAGTACAAGGAGTCGTTGCGGAACACGGGGGCGACCTTCTTCCAGTGCATCGGCAACCATGACTTCGACCTGCGCTACCAGGACCTGCACAACATGGAGGCGGGGACGCCGGTCTATGGGGAAATGGTCTACCACAGCTACTTCGGCCCGACGGACTACTCCTTCAACGTGGGCAAAGCGCACATCGTGACCATGAAGAACATCAACTACGTAAGCAACAAGAAGTATATCGAAGCACTCACCGGGGCGCAGCTGGCGTGGCTGAAGAAGGACCTGAGCCATGTGCCCGAAGGCAGCCTCGTCATCCTGAACATGCACGCGGCTTCCTGGAACACCGTGGAGCCGGGCGGGAACATCCGCAATGCCTCCGCGCTGAAGGAGGTGCTGGAGGGCTACAACGTGCATGTCTTCTGCGGGCACACCCACTTCCTGCAGAACAACGAGGTCAGCCCGACGCTCTATGAGCACAACATCGGGGCTGCCTGCGGTGCCTGGTGGGCAGGCTGGGTGAACCAGTGTGGCGCACCGAACGGCTACATGGTGGTCGATGTCGACGGCGACCGGCTGAAGTGGCATTACAAGGGTACCCGCCGCGACTTCGGCTACCAGTTCCGCCTGTACAACCGGGGCGAGTTCACGACGCAGAGCAGCTTCGTGGTCGCCAACGTCTGGGACTGGGACAGTGCCTGCCGCGTGGTGTGGTACGAGGACGGGAAGCCCATGGGTGACATGGAGCGTTTCACCGACTCGGACGAGGAGCGTGCCGCGCAGCTGAAGAACCGTGCGAAGGCTCCGAAGACGGGACACCTGTTCCGCCTCATGCCGTCGGACGGTGCGAAGGAAATCCGTGTGGAACTGACCAACCGCTTCGGCGAGGTGTACACGCAGACGCTCCGTCTGTGAACCGGACGGGCGGGAAACTCGTCAACTAATATGAACATGCACTCATGAAAACAAGACAGACAAGGATAACAGGCAGGCGCATGCCGGGCTGCAGACGCGGCCTCGTAAGCCTGCTGGTGGCCTGCTCGGCTGCCACGGCATGGGCTGCCGTCGTCCCGTTCGAGGGGACGGTGGTGGATGCCCAGGGCCAACCGCTCACAGGCGTTGCCGTACGCGTCAAGGGCGAGAACAAAGGGGTCGTGACGGACATCAACGGCCGCTTCACACTCAATGTGGAACAGGGGAAGACGCTTGTGCTGAGCTACATCGGCTACTCCAACCAGGAAATCGAAGTGTCGGACGGACAGCAGATGCAAATCGTCCTGAAGGAGGACGACCAGCTGCTCGACGAGGTCGTCGTCGTGGGTTACGGAACGGCGAAGAAGGCGAACCTGGTGGGCGCCGTGGAGCAAATCGACAGCAAGCAGATAGCGGAGCGTGCCAACAGCAACGTGTCCCGCTCGCTGCAGGGCCTGATGCCGGGACTGAACGTGACGTTCTCCGACGGCAAGCCGTCGCGCAACCCCTCCATCAACATCCGTGGTACGGGCAGCATCGGCGCGGGCGGCAGTGCGCTCATCCTCATCGACGGGGTGGAGGGCGACCTGAACTCGGTGAGCCCCTCTGACGTGGAGAGTGTGTCGGTGCTCAAGGACGCCTCGTCGGCAGCCATCTACGGCGCACGCGGTGCCTTCGGCGTGGTGCTCATCACGACGAAGAAAGCCCAGTCGGGCAAGGCTCGGGTCAACTACAACGGCAGCGTGTCGCTGCACCGGCGTACGGTGCGCACGGAGGACGGCATCGTCTCGAACGGTCTGCAGTGGACCGACGGCTGGTACACCGCCTACCTGGAGGGGAAGAACTCCATCCCTGCGGGCATCAACAACGTGTTCAAGTACTCCACCGACTGGTACAACGAGCTGGTGAAGCGCGATGCCGACCCGACACTCGACAAGGTGCGGGTGAACGACAACGGCGAGTACGAGTACTTCGGCAACACGAACTGGCTCGATATCATCTACCGCGACTTCAACTACTCCACCGAACACAACGTGAGCGTGAGCGGTGGCAGCGACAGGGCGAAGTATTACGTCTCGGGGCGTTACTTCAACCAGGACGGCATATACAGCGCCGGTGGGGAAAGGTACACACAGTACAACCTCAACTCGCGTGGCGAAATCCGGATTAACCGGAACCTCACGCTGGAGAACAGCACGAAGTTCACCCACTTCAAGTCGCACCAGCCGATGGTGATGTACGACCGGCAGAACATCGCCCGGCAGATACAGCACCAGGGCTACCCCGTGACGATGGAGAAGAACCCTGACGGGACCTGGACCGAGGCGGCTGTCTACATCGGCTGGGCAGGCTTCGTCGAGGGAACTTCGTGGCAGAAGAACGGCAAGATAGACTTCCGCAACACCAGCACCCTGACGTGGGAGCCCATCCTGGACCAGCTGACCTTCAAGGGCGATTTCACCTACGCGAAGAGCCTTTCCGACCGTCGCCGCGCCGAGAACCAGTATGAGTACTACACCGGCCCGGAAATCGTGAAGGAGCGCAACACGTACAGCTCCCTGGAGAATGTAGACTATGACAAGGAGTATATCTCCAGCAACATCACGGGCAACTATGAGCCGCAGTTTGCCAACCCCGACCATTACCTCAACGTGCTGCTCGGCTGGAACCTGGAGACCCAGTCCTACGAGACCATTACCACCTACCGCCGTGGGTTGCTGTACCCGACGAAGCCCAGCTTTGCCCTCATGGACGGCGACTACTATACGGAGAACCAGAGCGGCTATGAGTGGGCGTACGTGGGCTTCCTCTACCGCGTGAACTACAACTACAAGAACCGTTACCTCGCCGAGTTCAGCGGACGCTACGACGGCTCGTCGAAGTTCCCCTCCAACCAGCAGTGGGGCTTCTTCCCTTCAGGGTCGGTGGGCTGGCGCATCTCGGAAGAGCCGTTCATGGCTCCCGCCCGCACCTGGCTGGACAACCTGAAGCTGCGCGCCTCCATCGGTAGCCTGGGCAATGGGAGTGTGGACCCGTATCTCTACCTCTCCACCGTTCCCATCAAGCGGACGTCGGTGATTCTTGACGGCGGCCTGCAGGGTTATGCCACCACACCGGGCATCGTGCCCAGCAGCCTGACGTGGGAACGCGCGACGACTTACGACGTGGGCCTCGACTTCGCCCTGCTCAACAACCGCCTCAGCGCCACCTTCGACTACTACCAGCGTTATACCACCGACATGTACACCGTCGGTCCGACGCTGCCCGCCGTGCTGGGTGCCTCGACTCCGAAGGGCAACAACGCCGAGATGAAGACCCGTGGATGGGAGCTCTCCGTGGAGTGGCGCGACCGCTTCACCTTGGGCGACAAGCCGTTCAACTACAGCATCAAGGCGATGGTGTGGGACAACCGCACGTGGGTGACGAAGTTCTACAACCCGACCAAATCGCTCTCGACCTACTACGAGGGGCAGGAAATAGGCACCATCTGGGGGTACCACATCGAGGGACTCTTCAAGGACCAGGCTGAGATCGACGCACATGCCGACCAGTCCTACCTCGTCGTCTCCGACGACAACATCCTGAAGCCCGGTGACCTGAAGTTCGCCGACCTCGACGACAGCGGCGCCGTGGACAACGGGAAGAACACGCTCGACGACCACGGCGACCTGAAGGTGGTCGGCAACACGACCCCGCGCTACCAGTTCGGCGTCACCCTGGCAGCCAACTGGAACGGCTTCGGCGTGAGTGCCTTCTTCCAGGGCGTGGGTCAGCGCGACTGGTACCCGCACCGCGAGTCCGCCTTCTTCTGGGGACAGTACGACCGTCCCTACAGCTACATGCTGAAGGAGCACACCGGCGACAACGTCTGGACGGAAGAGAATCAGAACACTGACGCCTACTGGCCGCGCTACCGTGGCTACCTGGCTCAAGGCTCGACCCGTGCACTGGGTCGGCAGGCGAACGACCGCTACCTGCAGAACGCAGCGTACGTCCGTCTGAAGAACCTGCAGGTGGACTACACTTTCAGTCCGAAGGTCTGCAAGGCGCTCCACCTGGAGAACCTCAAGGTCTATCTGGCGGGCGAGAACCTCTGCACGTGGAGTCCGCTCTACAAGCACACGAAGATGTACGACCCCGAAGTCATCAATCCGGGCGATGCTGACTTCCGTTCCACTGCCAACACCGACGGCGACGGATACGGCTATCCGCTCCTGAGCAGCTACACCTTCGGCATTAACGTAACCTTCTAACGACAACGCAAATGAAACGACACTATACACTCTTGCTCATGGGACTGCTGGCGCTGGGAGGCTCCTCGTGCGAGGACTTCCTGAACTGCCAGCCTGAGAATGCCGTCGGGTCCGAGGCTTTCATGACCTCGGAGAACGACCTGAAGCTCTACACCAACGGCTTCCTGCAGACTTTCCTCCCCTCGGAAGAGGACATTGCCTGGGGAGGCGACCAGTATGCCGACTACTGTGCCACCCGCACCTCGACGACCTTCCTGAAGGGAGACACCTGGGACTCCAGTCAGCAGGGCGGATGGTCCTGGAATGACCTCCGTCAGGTGAACTACTTCCTCGACCACCTGCCGCAGATGGAGGGCAAAATCGACGAGGCTACCTACCGCCATTATGAAGGGGTGGGACGCTTCTGGCGGGCCTACTTCTACTACAACATGGTGCGCACCTTCGGCGATGTGCCCTGGTATGAACATACGCTCGACACCGGGGAGACGGAGGAGCTCTACAAGGGACGCGACAGCCGCGAGACGGTGATGGCACACGTGCTGGAGGACCTGACGTTCGCCTCGACGTATTGCTCCACTGACGGGACGGAGGTGGAGAGCAGCACGCTTGTCACCCGTTGGGTGGCACTGGCCTTCAAGTCGCGGGTCTGCCTGTTTGAGGGCACTTACCGCAAGTACCACGACGAACTGGGGCTGCAGAGCACGGCCAGCCAGTTCCTGGAAGAGGCAGCCGCTGCCGCCAAGGAGTTGATGGACAACGGCCCGTACTCGCTGGTAGACAACCCGTCGGACGTGGAGACGCAGTACCGTGCCCTGTTCACGTCGGAGAAAATCAACACGCAGGAGGTCATCTGGGCGATTGCCTATCAGACGGACGTGCGCATGCACGACATCACGTGGAAGATATTCTCCGGCTCGTACGGTGCCAACTGGTCGCTGGTCCGTCCGTTCGTGAACATGTACCTGATGCGCGACGGCAGCCGCTTCACCGACCGTCCGGATTATGCCACGCTGACGTACGACCAGGAGTTTGTCGACCGTGACTGCCGCCTTGCCCAGACCGTCATCGGTCCCGATTACCAGCGGACCATCAGCGGTACGCTCCAGCCCGACGCCCCGAACTTCGCCATTACCTCCACAGGGTACATGATGATCAAGTGGGCGCTTGACGACGATGTACACGTGGGGAAGGCGACGGCAAACAATTCCATCCCCATCTTCCGCTACGCCGAGGTGTTGCTGAACTATGCCGAAGCCATGGCGGAGCTGGGACGGTGCGACCAGTCCGTGTGGAACGCTACCATCAAGCCGCTCCGCGAACGTGCCGGTGTGGACGGCAGCATCCCTGCCGACTACGACCCCTATGTAGCAGCTTATTTTGACAATCAGACACAGGACAAATGGATTTTGGAAGTGCGTCGTGAACGCGGTGTCGAGCTGGCCTTCGAAGGCGTGCGCTACGACGACATCATGCGTTGGAAGCAGGGCAAGCTCATCGAGCGTACCTGGCAGGGGATGTATGTCCCGGAAAAGGATACGCCGTACGACCTGAACCACGACGGGACGTTCGATGTGGCTTACGTCGACCAGGAGCCTGCTGCCGAAGATAAGGTGAAAGGAGTGGACTACGTCGTGCTCGACGGACAGAACTACCGCCTGTCGGAGGGTGACCATGGCTATGTGGAGTACGGCATGTCGCAAGACCGCCGTTGGCTGGACAAGAAATACCTGCGCCCCGTGCCCCTCTCTGCCATTCAAATCAACGAGGCACTGTTGCCGCAGAATCCGGGCTGGGAGTAACTTCCGGTCCGTATGAAAAAAGAGGATGTGCCGGTGTGAGTGCCGGTGCATCCTCTTTCTTTATGGGTTGTCGGTGTGACTGTTCACTCGTCCATCTCCGCCGAGCGGATGACCATCCGGGCGACGATGCCCGGTCCCTCGTAGATGAAGGCGGAGTATATCTGCACGTAGTCGGCGCCCATGCGGAACATCCGTTCGGCGTCGCCGGGAGTCATGATGCCGCCTGCCCCGATGATGAAGAGGTCGGGACCGCCGTGCTTGCGCAGGTAGTCGACGGCAAAAAAGGACTTCATGCCCATGCCTTTGCCGCTGACTCCGCCGGCTCCGAGAGCTTTCAGCTCGGCTTCCGTGTAGCGGCGGAGCTGGGAACGGTCCATGGTGGGTCCGGTGGCAATGACGCCGTCTAGCCCGTAGCGGCTGATGAGGGAAAGTACGGTGTCCATGCCCTCGGTCGTGATGTCGCCGGGGAGCTTCAGGAGGATGGGACGCCGCATGCGCATTGTGGCACGCTTCCCGGTCAGTGCGGCAAGGACCTCCTCCATGGGTGCGGCATCGATGGAGCCCCAGTTGAGGGTGAAGTAGTCGGCGACGGCGTTCAGCTCGGTGAAGAGCAGGAGGAAGTCGTCCACTGCCTGACGGCCCTCCGACGCGGGGTTCTTGTTGATGTTGACACCGACGGTCACCCGTCCGGTCTTGTGGCTGAGGCGTTGCTTGACGACCGCCAGCCCGGGGTTGTTGAAGCCCGTGCGCGAGATGAGCGATTCGTCCTTCGGCAGACGGAAGATGCGTGGTGCCGGATTGCCTGGGCAGGGGTCGGGCGTCACGGTACCTACCTCTATGAAGCCGAAGCCGTAGTCTGCCAGTTCGTTGAAGACTTCCGCCCCCTTGTCCATCCCGGCGGAAAGCCCGATGCGGTTCCGGGTGAGGATGCCTTTGCAGAGGATGTCCTCTTCCTCGTACCGGTACTGGCTGCGCAGGTAGGGGCGCAGGAGGGGGATGTAGTTGGTGAGCTTGAGCAGGGAGAAGGTGAGGCGGTGGGCACGCTCCGGTTCCAGGGAGAAGAGGAGCGGACGGAGGATGGATTTATACAGCATAGTACCTTTGCGTTTTGATTGATGACGCAAAGGTACGCAATGCCGTTGGAAGTTCCGTCTTCGAAAGGTTTATCTGTGATAAAAGCAGGTTATAAGCCGGTAGGGAATTGGTTGTCTACCTCGAAGACCACGCCGTTCATCACGAAGGTTTTGCTCGCGGGACTGTAGGTGAGGATGCAGGGAGCGGTCTTTTCCATCTCGGAGAGTTGGATGCTGCTCAAATCGGGGAGGAAGCAGTTGAGTTTGTAGGTACATACAATCCGGTTCCCTTTAATCTTGCCGGCATACACCGTGTTGCCGGAATGGCTTATGCGCCCGTCTTCATAGACAGAGGAGCTTTCTTCGTTGATGAACACCCACCCGTCCCGTTTCTCAAAGGAAAGGAATATCAGCTCGTGCTTGATATCGCGGTTCCTGTAGGTCTTCATCAGGACCAGTGAGTTGATGGGAGGGGTCGGTTGGAATGTGATTGGGAAGTCGCTGCGCTGGTAGGTCATCACTTTGGTTGCGGGGTTGTATGTCAGGGTTGCTTCCACCTGATCGTTGGGGGAACCGTAGCGCCAACTGAACGTCTTGACCTTTGCGTTGTTCCCTTGCAGGGACAGGACTTGGGTGATTACCCAGACGTCCGAATTGAATTCATTCTCACTTTGCAGATAGCCGTAGGAGGCGGCGGACTTGTCCGGGGTCTTCAATGACTTCCCGTAGAGGTCAATGTACAGGGCGTGGTATTTGTCCGTTGTGTCTTTTTCCCAGAAACCTTTGAAAGGCTTTCCTTGTGCGAATGCGAACGAGAGCGACAGGGAAAGCAGCATGAACAGTGTAAGGATACGTCTCATGGTAAATGTGGGTGTTAAATGTGAATGAATGTCAGGCAAGCCGGTAAGCCCAGTGTGCAGACCGACTTGCCCGGAATGGAGGAGGAAGAATGACTCAGGATGCCGCCACAAGCGCAACCAGCGAGCCGACGAGTACGATGAGGATGATGAGTCCCAGCAAGCTGATGCACAGACCGGCAATGGCCAGTCCGCGTGGTACACGGAATACGCCGATGGCGGAGAATATGAGTCCCAGCAGCCAGAGAATCCAGTCCAGTACAGGAATCCAGCACAGGAACAATGCCACAAGCGACAGGACAAAGCCTGCAGTACCGATGCCGTTCGACTTTTTTTGCGGTTCTTGTTGCACAATCACGGTCTGTTGTACGGGCTGTTGTGCGGATTGTTGCCCGTTTTCTAAAGTGTCCATAATGTAAAGTTTTTAAATTGTGTTCTCTCTAAAGGAATGATGGCTCTCTCTCACAGGGGCTTTCAGTGAAGCGATAGTGCGACACTGTACGCTGCATATCGTCGAAGCCTGTCCAAAGATATGCATATTATTTGAAACGTTGTATGGATTCTTTAAGAAAAAAGCAGGTTATAGTTTCCCCAGCCGTTCGTGGATGCCGTCGAGGTACATCCGCCAGAAGCGGGGGATGTCACGCCAGCTGTAGGCCTTCGTGAAGGGGGCGGTGAAGAAGGCGAGGAAGATGTATCCGAGGGTCTCCTGCAGGGGGCGGAGGTAGCGGATGAGGAAGTTCTTGCCGTAGTGGTGGTTGAAGTAGGCTCCGTTGCGCACCTGGTAGAACCGTTTCCACTTCTTCTTGCGTTGCCTTTCCGCCCAGGTGTCGTTGTTGTAGAAGCGTTCCTTGTACATGAGCGCGTTGGGGACGTAGAGCACCTGGAGTCCCGCCAGCACGGCCCGGTAGGCATAGTCGGTGTCGTCGTAGAAGATGAAGAGGTCCTTGTTGGGATAGCCGATGCGCTCGATGGTCGACCGCTTGATGAGCGGACCCTCGAACACCATGCCCTGGATGGAGACCAGGTGGCAGATGTAGGGCTCGACCTTGTCCAGGTGGAGCGATGAGAACGGGTCTATCAGGTTGAGGTACCTGCATTCGGTGACGAACACCTCCTCTCCCATGATGCGTCGCGGGCAGAGGATACCGACGCCGTGCATGTCGGCATCGATGAGGAAGTTCAGGCAGTCCGGCCGGGGACAGACGTCGTCGTCCATGCACCATATCCAGTCGCTGCCGCCCTCGTAGGCAGCCTTCATGCCGGTGTAGAATCCGCCCGAGCCGCCGACGTTGTCCTGGTGGATGACCTCCAGGTCGGCCTGTGTGTCGAGCCATTCGGTAGTGCCGTCGGTGCTCCCGTTGTTGACCACGATGATGTGGGTCACGAGGGGAGTCATGCGGACGTAGTCGAGGGTTTTCTGCAACAGTACGAGGCGGTTGAATGTCACGATGACGGCGGTTACTTTCATGGCTGCAAGGGGTGTTTGGGGTTAGTGGATGGGGTTTGTCAGCTTCTGGCTTCGCGGAACGCCTGCTCTTCGGCTTCGGCAATGATGCGTTCCACCTCGTCGAGACTCGGACGGGAGATGGGGGCGAGCTTGTCGTCGGAGGTGCTGTCATGCGTCTCCTCCTCTTCTGCCGGGTCTTCGGTATAGACGGTCACAGGGTCTTCGTTGAGGATGACGGCTGCCGTATCGGACACTTCGACGGTGACGCTGCGTGCCTTCTTGGCGGCAAAGACCGCGTCGATGAACTCGGAGTCCTTCTTCAGTCGTCCGAGTGCCTGCTTGGCAGCTGCCTGCTGGCTCTCTTTCTTCGAGTATCCGGTGCCGCTTCCGCCGACGATACCTTCCAGCAGGACATCCGACTGGAAGACGGGGCTGCTCACATCCTGCGTCTGTTCCACCAGACGGAACTCCAGCTCGACCTTGTTCTTCTGCGACCACTCGATGAGTTTCGACTTGAAGTTGACCTCCTTGTAGGCGACCTTGTCGATGTTGATGAGCTTGTGGAGGATGCGTTCCTGCATGAAGCGCATGCAGGCGTCATAGCCCCGGTCGAGGTAGATGGCGCCGATGAGTGCCTCGAAGGCATTGCCACACATGTAGCTGTTGTGGTTGCTGGAGTGGGTGGAGTAGGTGATGAGCTTGTCCAGCCCGATTTCCACGGCAATCTTGTTGAGCGTCTCCCGCTGTACGATTTTCGAGCGCGTGTTGGTCAGGAAGCCCTCGCGTTTGCCTTCGAAGTGCTTGTAGACGACGTCCGCGACGATGGCATCGAGGATGGCGTCGCCCAGGAACTCCAGGCGTTCGTTGTTGAGCTTGTAGCCCTTGGCGCTGCGGACGGTCGATGACTTGTGGAGCAGTGCCTCCTTGTAGTAGCTGATCGTGCGCGGATAGAAGCCCAGGATGCGGTACAAAGCAAAATAAGACTCCCTTTCCTTGGAGAAAAGGAGCCTTATTCTATGTAATATAGTAATTCTCTGAAACACTGATAGCTTCTTATTCGGCGTATTTCTTAACGATTATACATGCATTGTGTCCGCCGAAGCCGAATGTGTTCGACAGGGCGGCATTGACCGTACGTTTCTGAGCCTTGTTGAACGTGAAGTTCAGGTTGTAGTCGATCTCCTCGTCGTTGTCACCCTCGGTGTGGTTGATGGTCGGAGGAACAATGTCGTTCTTCACAGCCAATACGCTGGCAAGTGCTTCGACGGCTCCGGCAGCTCCGAGGAGGTGTCCGGTCATGGACTTGGTCGAACTGATGTTCAGCTTGTAGGCATGTTCGCCGAAGAGTGCCTTGATGGCTTTCACCTCAGAGATGTCGCCCACGGGGGTCGATGTGCCGTGTACGTTGATGTAGTCGATGTCTTCAGGTTTCATCTCTGCATCCTCGAGTGCGTTCATCATCACCAGCTTCGCGCCCAGTCCTTCGGGGTGGGATGCAGTCAGGTGGTGTGCGTCGGCACTCATGCCCACGCCGGCAACCTCAGCGTAGATTTTGGCTCCGCGTGCCTTGGCATGTTCCAGTTCTTCGAGAATCAGACAGCCGGCACCTTCGCCCATCACGAATCCGTCACGGCTTGCGCTGAACGGACGGCTGGCACCCTGCGGGTCATCGTTGCGGGTCGAGAGGGCATGCATGGCATTGAAACCACCCACGCCGCACGGGAAGATGGCAGCTTCGGCACCACCGGAAACGATGACGTTCGCCTTGCCCAGACGGATCAGGTTGAAGGCGTCAGCCAGTGCGTTGGTCGAGGAGGCGCAAGCTGAAGAGGTCACGTAGTTGGGACCGTGGAATCCGTACATGATGGAGATTTGTCCGGCACAGATGTCGGCAATCATCTTCGGGATGAAGAAGGGGTTGTACTTGGGTCCCTGGTCTTTATGGAGTGCATAGTTTCCGGTCTCTTCCTCAAAGGTGTGCATGCCACCGATGCCGACACCGAAAATCACACCGATACGGTTCAAGTCTTCTTTCTCCACATCAAGCCCTGAGTCCGTCACGGCCTCCTTGGCGGCCACAATGGCATACTGGGTGTAAAGGTCCATCTTGCGTGCTTCCTTCCGGTCGATGAAATCGTTCGGGTTAAAGTTTTTCACTTCACACGCAAACTGGGTCTTGAAGAGTGATGCGTCGAAATGAGTAATAGGTCCTGCCCCACTCACTCCGTTCACCAGGTTCTCCCATGTTTCGGGAGCGGTGTTACCTACGGGAGTCAGTGCGCCAAGACCTGTTACTACTACTCTTTTTAATTCCATAAAATTACTTCGCGTTAGCTTCGATGTAAGAAACGGCGTCACCTACGGTAGTAATCTTTTCTGCTTGGTCATCAGGAATTGAGATACCGAATTCCTTTTCGAATTCCATGATCAATTCTACAGTGTCCAATGAATCGGCTCCAAGGTCGTTTGTGAAGCTAGCTTCGTTAGTTACTTCCGATTCTTCAACGCCCAATTTATCAACGATAATTGCTTTTACTCTTGATGCGATTTCAGACATAATTTTACGATTTAAATTAATACTTTGTTGTTATTTCCTTATTTTTGCGGTGCAAAGAAAGAAAGATTTATCATTATGAGCAAATAATTAACTGATTAATTGCACTTGCTTTGCACAAATTTCACGCATCTGTGCACTAAATTAGGATATATATGCAGAAAAACATTGCCATTTTTGCTTCGGGTTCGGGTACGAACGCCGAAAACATCATCCGCTACTTTCAGGGAAACAAGACCATAAGGGTCTCTCTTGTGGTGTCAAACAAACCCGATGCTTTCGTACTCCAGCGGGCGGAACGGCTGGGGGTACCGACGTGTATCCTGACGCGTGAGCAGTTTGCCCGGGGCGGAGAGGTCGTGGAGTTGTTGCGCGGACGGGGCATCGACTTCATCATGCTGGCAGGGTTCCTGTTGCGTGTACCCGACGAGTTGCTTCAGGCTTATCCGCAGCGGATTGTCAACATCCATCCCGCCTTGTTGCCGAAGTATGGAGGCAAGGGGATGTACGGCGACCGGGTACATCAGGCGGTGGTTGCTGCGGGCGAGCGCGAAAGCGGCATCACTATACATTATATAGATGAGCACTACGACGAGGGGACGACCCTCTTCCAGGCAACGTGTCCCGTGGAGCCGGACGATACCCCCGAGCAGGTGGCGCAGAAGGTACATGCCCTGGAGTATGAGCACTATCCGAAGGTCATCGAGCGCATCCTTCTCGGTCAGGAAGCGGACTGACGTTTTGCTGCCTTTCCTTCGTTTTTGCTTGACGGAGAGTCGTAAATAGCAGGTTTTCTCTAACCTGTTTTTTGCGACTCTCCGTCATTCTAGTATTCAATGGTTAATTGCGATTAACGTATGAAGCTAAAACAGTTCTTCTATTTTAGGTTTATAAACACTTCCAATCCGAAAAACTTACATTTTAACGCTCAAACAATATTGTTTCACTCGTCAAACACTTGTGTTTGGTTCCTCAAACAATATTGTTTCACGTCCCAAACAATATTGTTTCATCCGGGAAAGTTCAATCTTTGGAGCGTGAAGGTAAAATGTTTTGAATTTCATTCGCTGGAAGACGGAATGGGACTTCAATTTGTATTGTGATAAAAAGTGCCCTCCTCCGTTGTACAGGTAAGCGGAAGGAAACGGACGTGTGCTAAAATTCGTCCGGATGAAAGGAAAATCCCATTGATAGTATCAACATGTATTTCACGAATTGCCTGAGAATGCCTTCTTTTGCCACCGACTCGTCCCCCGGGCCGAAAGAAGCGATTCTGGAAGGCTTCCGCAGAACAAAATGTCAGAGCTGGAGGGGGATTGACAATATGTCACGAAGGGGGGAGGGGGTTCTGTCTTATCAGGCTTAGATGTCTCTATCTCCCAATGAAGATGGCACGGATGGGGTGGTTACGGCTCTTTCATTTAAGACTATAGTAAAGACATAGTATTTCTTACCTGGTTTATTGCGAATTGGATGAACTCTTTATTCTTGTATGTCAGAAAGTTATCTTCTATTAAAGTCCAAGTTTTTATTAATTTTAATATAGAACACGCAAAAGTTTGGTAAGGCTCATGACTACATCCCTCATAAGTTCAGCCATACCCTTTCTCTTGTCAGAGCGCTTTTTACGGAGCCCCTTTCCATATTGAGAACACTGAGTGGACAATTCTTTGTATGGTATCAAGATCGCGGACGGCTCCTGCCGACTTGCGTTTTACCTTGTCTTGCAGTAGATTAAAATCCGGTGTCCAGTGCATGCTTTTTATCGACCAGTGATTGCGCACCAACGAACCCAACGATGGAGTGCTTGTCGACAGACTGCTCACATATAACCGTTTTTCAGAGGTCTGTGCGCCGGATGACTTCTTGACCGTCTCGGATTCATATTCTATAATCGTCATATTGCCCCCCCCATTTTTCTTTGTCGGTCATGATGTCAAGACCGTCAAAGACACGGTAAGCTCGAATTTCGATTCTGCTATGCCCGAGTTCCAGCTTTTCCGTGTGGGAATACATTGGAGTGTGTCTTTTGAGCCCGTCTTCCATGCCGTAACGCAGGGATGGCTGGTTCGCCTTTAGTTCTATGAGGAAGTCACCACCGTTTTTCTGATTCTGTCTATAATGTACTTTTGCATGACATGGCTTCGGCTCTGACTATATTTCCCGATATGTCGATTTTGTCGATAACCCTCGGTATGGCTTTAATTTCATTACTTTTCTCCCGTCAGGCTTCGGTTGTCAGTGTGATGCTGGTATTGTATGAATACGCAGACACGACATTAGGATTGCGTTCGTTGTCAAGCACGGTACCGCGCTCAAATTTGCCGCCCACGCAGATTATCTTTTCGCCTGCTTTGTGGATTTAATTTATTGTGTATTATTGGTAGGGTGATTGTGCGCTTCTGCGCCAATCAGAATATCTTGGTTAAGTGGCTTTTTTATAACTGTCTGATTGTTAACTATAAAATTGAAAAAGAATATATCCTTGATCAAATTTTTATATGTGTATTTTGTTGAGATTCAGGGATATAACGTATGTAGTACGGCACATTTTTACTGGCTGCAAATTCCAACAGATATGGTTGAAAATGAAGAAATAACCGTCATGCTAACCGTCCTTGTATCCGCTATAAAATAACAGTATTCTCGAAACTTACATGCTTTCTTAAACGAAAGAGCCGTGATGTGATAAGAGAAAAAGGAGTTCTTGTTTTGGAGGAAAGAATAAAGAATGTATCTTTGTAAAAAAATATCAAGAATGAAATATAGTGTTTTATCATATAAGTATTTTAGGAGTGGAGCTGCATGGATTTTCTTTATTTTAGGAATAGTCTTGTATTATATTGGTTATTTTCAAATGGATTCACAATCTGTATGGAAAGAGATTTTTATAAAAGGAGGCGATATTTTAATCATAGGAGTAATTCTTGGATATTTATCCAACGCCGCTCAATTCCTAGGAATCTTTAAGCAAGATTTGCAAGATATTATTTATGGAAAAGAGTTTATTAAACAGAGGAAAGACATTGCCCCTTTGTGGGAAACCATTTCAAAACAAATGTTTAAGAATAAATTTCCTGCTATACATAAAGAATTTTTAAAAGTTATAAAAAGTTATTTCCCTGAAAATGAAGTCAGTTTCTATAATGATTATGAGTCACATATAACTATTGAGTGGATTGATTCTAAACTTGGAGTTATACGTGTAATAGATTCTGTCTCTTTTGAACTAATTGCTGATAGTATAGATGAGTTTGAATATCCATTAAAAACGTGGACAAGAGTAAAAGAAGAAGGAACGTATGAAAATAAGATTATAGAATTGGTTGTAAATAATCAAACTCCTAGGATTGAAGACGTTGGCAAATATCATGAAAATGATGATATTTGTCATGAACAGAAAGTCAGATTAAAAGGCTCAACAAAATATGAAATACATTATGTAAGAGAAAAAACATACAATATTAATGAAGACTATTATATAGGTTTTAGGGCTAAATATATAGTAAACAAATTGCGAGTTTGTTTGGATTATCCAGACGATATTGATGCTATATTTACATGCCGTGGAACTCAGTTGGATTTTGAAGACGTTAAGAATTCGAAAAGAAGAATAGAAAAAAAGTATAAAAGTATCATTCTTCCAAGACAAGGTTATATATTTGCATTACGAAAAATAAAATGATATATCATGAAGGCTTTATTTAATGACACAGAAGGATAAAGTTTTGTACTTAAATCCACATTTGCGAGTTCATTATTTTTGTGTATAACTTTTTAATAGCCATTTCTTCTAAGGAGTGGCTATTTGCGTTTTTATTTATACAACAAACAGCAACTTGGTATAATAAGATAATAGTTGCATATAAATAAAAAATACCAATATGAAGAAAAGCAATAGATTTTTATCAAAAATGCTTAAACGTTTAAATAGGACTAATTTCTCTCAATACAAAGAAAGTTATTTTAAGCAGATTCCTTTATTGCAAAGTATGCCTTACGATATTCATGATATAGAACCAACAAGTAATAATTATGTATATAGGGCAGTCATGAATCAATCTAATGGGCATTTTAAGACTATTAGTCGGATTGCATTTAACCCATCGCCTAATTATATATCGAGAGCCAATTTAGTGAAACAACCTATAGCTTATTACGCTTGTAATTATGATGTTGCATTACTAGAGGCTTGCCATGATAAATTACGCCAATCCAAAGAAAGAGCATTTTTACTAACTGTTTCTAAATGGAAAATAAAAAAAAGAATACCTATTCTTCTCATATGTAATTGTCCTAGAACTCAAAATGCTGGTACCGATTTACTTTATTATTATAATAAATGTCGCTCAAAAAGAAAAGAGATTTCATCAGCACAATATAGAACATGGTTTCTTAAGACAAGGTTTATAGCAGAACAGTTTGCTAAAGAGGCAATTACTAATATGGATTATTATATTACTGCGAATTTCTCAAAACAATTACTTGATAAGACAGAAATAAAAGGGATTATTTATCCAAGTGTACGATATTTATATAAAGGTTTTAACTATGCATTTTCACCTTCTTTATTTACAGAAGAAAGTTTTTATTTGGAGGAAGTCTCTGAATATCGTGTAATTTTCGACAAAAATGATGTGATAAAATATCCAAGCATTATATTAGAGTCTTCAACTCATAATTTTTGTAATGACAATATAATATGGGACTAAATAAAAAAAGAATTTTTAAAGGAAAAAGGTCCTAACAAAAGTATATTCATTAGGGACATTCAGTAAATAGTATAAAATTAGCCAACTAATTCATACATAAAGCATTGCGAATTAGTTGGCTTTTTGTATCTTTAGGCATTCCCCCGAACTTAAGGTTTGGCAGCCAAAACGGGGGAAATTCCCAAACTAAGATAGGGATTGTCGTATAACGACTGAAATTTTATAATAAACTGATTGACAATATAATAATAAACTTATATCTTAGCTAAAGATAAAAAGATACCTCCAATCGCCCTGGAAAAGCCGAATTTGGAGGTATCACAAAAACAAATTTGCATGGCTAAGGTACAAAATTTCTCTGAAATATCCCCCAATCTTCCGTTTACAGAGTTTGATTTTTATAATTTGTACAGACAGACTTTCGATCAAAGCGAACTTGGAAGAATCAAGCATAAGCTTCCCTTGCATGAAATGGCGGAAAACTTTGGCTTGACAAGCAAGGTCATGAGACCCAGAGCTGGACGCAGGGCGTATTTCACGCCTGAGGGAAAGGTTGCCCTGATGTTTCTGAAGATGTACACGGGACTGAGCAGCCCGAAGCTGACGGAACAGCTGAACGGGAACATTCACTACCAACTCTTCTGCGATTTGAGGATAGATCCGCTACATCCCCTGACAAACTATAAGTTGCTGGATGATGTTATGGCAGAACTGTCGCACAAGCTGAAGCTCCAACAGCAGCAGGGTATTCTGGCGAGTGCCTGGAAGCCATACCTGAAGGAGCCTGATGTGATGTACACGGATGCAACCTGCTACGAGAGTGAGATGCGCTACCCGACGGATGCGAAGCTGCTGTGGGAGGGGATAGAGAAGGCGTATGGAATCATGTGCATGCTGAGTGAAAAGATGAACCTGCATCGACCGAGAACGAAGTATCTGGATGTAGAAAAGGCAAATCTTGCATACAGGAAGCAGCGCAGGCATACGAATGTCCAGACCCGGAAGATAACCAGGCGCCTGCTTAACCTTTTGGGAAAGGTACTGACGGAAATACGCAAGATGGAGAGGAAGAATATAAAAATGAAAGATCTGCTGACAATCAGGCAGAAGAGTGATATGGGAATCATCACAAGGATGTATCGCCAGCAGAAGAACCATTTCGACAGGAATGAACCTCGTGAAAGTATGAAAAACAGGATAGTGAGTATCAGTAAACCCTATGTGAGACCGATCGTGCGTGGCAAGGAACTGAAGATAGTAGAGTTCGGAGCGAAATGCAACAACATCCTGGTAGACGGACTCTCCTTTATTGAGAAACTGTCGTTCAACGCCTTCAATGAGGGAACCAGGTTGCCGCACTGCCTGAAGATGCACCACAGGCTCTTCGGAGTAGATGCGAAGAAAGTTGGAGGTGATGCAGGATATGCAAACAATACCAATCGGGAGTACTGCCGGGAAAGAGGAATACAGACCTCGTTTGTGAAGAGAGGTCGTCCGACTCCTGTGAAGAAAGAGAATGATATCATCCGTAAAGAATTGGCTAGGGTGAGGGCGACAAAGATGGAGGGTTCGTTCGGAACGCAGAAGGAACACTATAGCTTGAAACGAATTAAGGCAAGGACGAGATTGACCGAAATCCTGCACATATTCTTCGGCATCCACACGGTGAATGTAGTCCAGCTTGTTCGGCGAGAAGCCTCCGGAATTGTCCAGGCTGCTTAATATTCGAGGTGAGTGAGAAACATCCTTTTACAGGAGTATTGTCTCCAGTTGTGGCGGAAAAAATGAAAAAATCGGCCCCAAATGAAGCCGATGATATTGAAAATAATGAGTTCAAACGGAAGAATACAGGGACTGTCTGCCGAATTACTCATAATGATGGAATTAAACGACAGTCCATATTCTACTTTGTACCGAAAAGGGAGATACATTGGTAAAATATGCCACGGCCGGATTAGACCCGAATATCTTCGTACAAAAGTACATGATTGAGCTTCCAAGCGAGGAAGAAATAAAAAGTTTTATTGTTTTTTTCGAGTCATTAAAATTTATATTAATTTCGCAAAATCAACTTGAATAACTTAAAAAATAAGTTTGATAGATTATGGCACTCTTTTATCCTACCATGGAAAAAATTAAACAATTTAAAGTTCAGCCTACAGATGGTGAATGGGCTTTACTTGACTTTCTTGAGAAGGTACTTGATGATTCTTTTGAAGTGTATTTCACTCCTTTCCTCAATGGAGATCGCCCAGACGTACTCATTATGAGAAAAGGCTATGGAGTTATGGTGATAGAGGTTAAAGACTGGAATTTGGATAATTTTAAACTTAACGAAAAGAAAAAATGGGTTTATATTCCCAATAATTCTGTTGTTAAATCTCCTATAGATCAAGTCCTAAAATATAAGAATAATCTGTTTGATTTACATGTTCCAGACCTTCTTCAAGTTAAGATTAAGGATTTTCGCAATTTTAATATTGTATCTTGTGCTGTATATTTTCATTGTGCAAGTCAATTTTCTATAAAAGAAATGCTAATCACTCCATTTAAAGAAGATAAAAAATATCAGACATTTTTAAAGTATAATATTGACTTCCTTGGTTTTGACTCATTAGATAAAGATAATTTTTACTTGTTGTTACGTAAAAGGTTTCTAATTGCTGAGCAGTCATCATGTTTTTTTACTGATACTATTTATAATAATTTTAAAAGAATATTATCACCGGCTATTCACCTTCAATCTCAAGGCGAAGCATATTCTTATTCAGAGAAACAGATAGACATCATTTACTCTAAAACGTTAGAACAAAGAGTCAGTGGCGTTTTTGGTTCAGGCAAAACAACCGTCCTTGCTGCTCGGGCCGTACAGGCTTACAAAAGAGCATTGGCTCGAAATAATAATCCCCGTATTCTTATACTAACATTTAATATTACTCTTAAAAACTTTATTCATGACAAAATGAATAAAGTTCATGAAACATTCCCCATTGAGAGCTTTGTTATTATTAACTATCATCAGTTTATAAATGCAGAATTGAACAATTTAAATATAGAGTTCGACATTCCTGAAGGAACAGTTGATATTTCAAAATATCTTGAGACTAACTATTACGGAAATATTAAGCTATTTGAAGATCACAAATCTGAAATTGTAAAATATGATGCAGTCTTGATTGACGAAATCCAAGACTATCATCGTGCATGGATGGATATTATAAAGAATTATTTTCGTGACCCAAATGGCGATTATGTCTTATTTGGAGATGTAAAGCAGAATATTTATGGTCAGGCAACAATAAATAAAGATGTTGTTACAAATGTAAAAGGTGTAAATAAATTAAAGTACTGTTTTCGCTCAGGTTTTAAAGTCTGCGATTTAGCTCAGTCTTTTCAACGTAATATTTTTGCAGACAAGTATGATATTGACGATTTTTCTGAAAATGGTAAATATAGATTCTTTGGTCAAGAAGAGGAGAAGGAAGGTTATATTAATTATATGTATTTACAGAACGCTAACCCAATACCTGCCTTATATAATATAATTCGAGGCAATATTTTAAACAAAAATAAAAAAATATCTCCTAATGATATCACGATTCTAGGATATACAACTAACCTTTTACGTTTCTTCGATTTATACTATCGCTATTCTAGCAGAGAAAGGACAAATTCAATGCTCGAAACAGTTGAAATAATGTATATGATTCATTTGAATTATATTGGAAAGAACAACGATAATAATCCTAATTCAAATTGGTTTAATAATATCACTAAACACCTTAAAAAGAAACTGTTCCCTAATAGAAAGCAACTGTTTGATAACGATATTATAATACTTCGACAACATATTGCCACACTATTTTCAGTATTTGATTTGTATGAAAATTATAAAAACTCATTTAAGTCAAGACTTGATGAAGAATGTAAAAGATGTAGTATTACATTTAATGCTTTCATTGCATTCAGAGAATACTATAAAAAAGATCTTGAAAAATTCATTAATGATGTATACTCTGACAACTATAAAAATATTAGAGATAATAAAAAACTTCATTTCTGGATGAATAGCGGTACAATAAAAATCTCTACTATAAACTCCTTTAAAGGATGGGAAAGTGAAGTTGTTTTTTTAATAATAGAACCCAAATATGAAACTTCAACTTTATTTAATATGTCGTTTGATGAGTTGCTATATACGGGGCTTACAAGATGTAAACGTAACCTTGTAATAATAAATTTTGGTAATGAAGAGTATGATTTAAAAATGCGTCCATTAATAGACCAAATTAAGTAGTCGTCCCATAAAAACAGTTTTATCTATTGGTATTCAGTAATTTAATCTATAAAAGCTTTTGATAAATCTGCAAGTTTTCTTATCTTTACATTAATAAACTTGCAAGATATAGAAAGGCAATCCAACAGAATAGCAAACTCTTCTTGTTAACTTTGCATGGGTTGATAAGAAGAGTTTGTTACTTAATGAATCTACAGTGGGACATTCAGTAAATAGTATAAAATTAGCCAACTAATTAATACATAAAGTATTGCGAATTAGTTGGCTTTTTTGTATCTTTAGGCATTCCCCCGAATTTAAGGTTTGGCAGCCAAAACGGGGGAAATTCCTCAACTAAGATATGGCTAAGATACAAAATATTTCAGAAATTCACCCAACTTTGGTAAGCATTCGGTAAACCACGTATTTTCGTCTCCAACTTCCATCATTAACTTTACGTCCAAAAAGCCAAGTTATGATGACACGAGAAGAAGTGGTAGAGATAATGAACTACTGCAAAGAGCACAAAATGACTTATAAGTCAAGACTGGAGGAACTCAATATCCCTGTATGGCGGTTTTATGACAGCAAATCCCGTTATGCCGCCGAGCAATCATCTGGTAAAACGGCTCAAGGTGAGTTTATCGAGCTTCCGCACAGCGGATCTTTTGTTCCGGTTCCTTCATTTTCCGGAACGAGCGGACGTAAACAGAAAAGTATACCGGCCACGCCAAGCGGATTGAAAGAGATAGAAATACGTACCCCGGCCGGTAGTGCCATACGTATCTGCGGTGAACTGAACGACAAGGAACTGTATTCAATCATCCAGGCCTGCAGCCATGTTCAGCCTTAATGACAGTATGCGCTATCTGTTGTATAACCGCCCTACTGATATGCGCAAAAGCTTTCATACTCTCAGCGGTATCATCACCGACGCCATGGGTCAGGACCCCTGCAGCGGCAATGTGTATATCTTCATAAACCGTGCCCGTGACCGCATAAAGCTCCTGCATTGGGAGCCGGGCGGCATGGTGCTGTATTCCAAACTTCTGGAAGCCGGTACCTTAGGCAAGCCTGATTCTGTCAACGACAATGAGGTCTGTGCAAATATAGAATGGCGGGAACTTGTCATGATAGTGGAGGGTATCATGGAAGCCCGCGACTCCCGTCGCACGAGACTTGAAAACCTGCAGAAACTTCGAAAATAGTGCCGTTTTCTTACTCTGTTTGCTTTTGTATGTCATTGGATTTTAGTATATTTACATTGTGAAACAATGAGATACAGATGCTTACGGAAGAACAGGAAAAAGCCTTATTGGAAGAGGTTGATAAGCTCCGCCAGGATAAAGCGGCGCTTATCAGCAGGGTTGCTTCGCTGGAGCAGTCGCTGTACTGGCTCCGGAAAAAAGTCTTCGGACGGATGAGCGAAAAAAATCTTCCGCTTGATCCCAACCAGTTGTTTCTGTTCTCAAAAGAAGAAATGTCCTCCATGGAAATATCCCGGATGGAGGATGAAGTCCGCAAAAGCGATGAAGAAATCACCAGAACCATAAAAGTCAAGGAGAAGCCGTCCCGCAAGCCCTTGGATACATCTTCTCTTCCGGTAGAAGTTGTTGATCTTTACCCCGAAGGAACAACTGACGGGGAAGGCAGGCTTAAGGATGATTTCATTGAAATCGGAAAGGAAGAGAGTTCACGCCTGGAGCGTGTTCCGGCAAAAGTATATATCCTGAAGACCGTCCGTCACAAAGTGATAAGAAAATCCGATATGGAGAAATATCCCGAGGAAAGGCAGATTCTGATTCATCCTCTTCCTCTTGTCCCGGTCAGCAAATGTATGGCAGGCGCCTCGGTCCTGACGGACATTATCATCGGCAAGTTCATGTATCATCTCCCGTTCTACCGTCTGATACAGCAGTATCGCGAATCAGGAATCATCATAAGCGAATCTACCATGTGCGGATGGTATGAAATGGCGGTGGAGAAACTCAGGCTTCTGTACAACCTGCTCAAACAGAAGATACTCTCCAGTGAGTATATACAAGTGGACGAGAGTGTCATTCCTGTGCTGGACAATGAGAAACATAAGGCGAAAAAGGGGTATGAGTGGTGCGTACGCGACGGCATCACGGGGGACGTCATGTTCCATTATGACCGTGGCAGCCGTTCGGGCATGGTAGCCCGTGAACTGCTGGGATGCTACCGTGGCATTGTGCAATGTGACGGCTATGCAGCTTACGAACAGTTTGAGCGGATGAAAGGAATCACTCTGGTCGGCTGTTGGGCACATGCCAGAAGGAAGTACGTGGATGCCCTGGAAGAGAACAGGACGCTGGCCACACAGGCAATACACTACATCGGCAAGTTGTACAAGATAGAATCTGAAGCCAATGAAGCCGGACTCACAGCTGAAGAGCGTAAGGAAAAACGTATCCATGAGTCCTATCCGCTGATACTTGAATTTGAAAAGTGGCTGCAGGATGCTTATCTTAGAGTGCTTCCTAAAAGCCGTATGGGTAAAGCCATCGAATATATGTACACGCTCCTTCCAAGACTTTCCAGATACGTAAACGACGGAAGAATAGAAATTGATGACAACCGCATAGAAAATGCCATAAGACCTTTGGCTTTGGGAAGAAAGAACTATCTGTTCTGCGGCAACGACGCATCCGCATACAGGGCTGCTATCGTGTACTCACTGATTGCCACCTGCAAATCAGCAGAAGTAGACCCTAGAATCTGGATGGAAGATGTCCAGAGCAAAATTCCATATTATGAGAGGGATGAGAAGAATATGGAAGAACTTCTACCACGTAATTGGGCAAAATCCAATCAAACTTGTTCCGAATAGATACTATTAGTTCCGAATCGACTACGAATAGCACCGATTCGGAACTAATTCACAAAATTTGCAACGTGGTTTACCGAATGCTTACATATGATGCGTCCTGTTTCCAAAGTCCTATCACGGATGTTCTCATAATACCGCCGTTTGCTGCACTTTTCTTACCAGATAACTTCCAGACGATTTCTGCCGCTTTCGTTGGATTATTTGTATAATCAGAAGTGGCTAATACATTATATGTATGTCGCCCAATTCCCATAGGAGAACCCTTAAACCATTTCTTAAAATTCTGAGCAATGGAATTTAAACAAATATTCTTATCTGCAATTATTGCATTGGCGATGCATAACATCATATCTGTATCATCTGTCCAGTCTCCTTGTTCCCATCTTTTACGATGTCTGTCTTGGATAATTTGACTATATAATGTTAATCTTTGCGGGTAGTATTTTAAAACTTCTTTGTGTGACATAAATTCTGTGCCAAGTCCCAAAGCGTCTCCAATTGCTTGGCCAAAAATCACCCCACGAATTTTATTATATAATTCAAATGGTATGTTTTCACTGCAGTTATCCATATTTGTTTTTTATATCATTAGTACAAACGTTCGAATGAATTATGTAACTAAGCTGTTACGACTATGTTCCCAGAGGTTAAAGATACGTAGATATATTGTAGGGCGGATGATTTTTGCAAGGAATCTGCTAAGAAATGGGAAGAATCCGGTAGGCCGACGGCTCACGTCGGTAGGCATAGTTGCCGCGAAGCGACTCGAAGCTCTCGGGGGAGGCTTTCAGCCGACGACTGTCGTCGAGCGGATTGTAGATGCGGAGCAGGGCTTCGGCACGGGAAGTGGCACGGATGAGCGGTTCGGAAGGTGCCGGCGGCTCGATGTGAAACTCTTCCGGCAGCCCGAAGAAACGGCAGAATGCCTGGAGAGACATGCGGGTGGCGTTCGCCTTGCCGTCCGCTGAATAGCCGGCAATGTGGGGCGTGCCGATGAAGACCTGCTGCAACAGGCGGCGGTCAATGTCCGGCTCGTGCTCCCACACGTCGATGACGGCGTCGGCAACACGTCCATCGGTCAAGGCGGACAGCAGGGCGGCATTGTCGACCACCTCTCCGCGTGACGTATTAATAAGGTAAAGCGGACGGGAGAGCGAGCGGAAGAATGCCTCGTCCGCCAGATGCCACGTCGGGTGAGCACCCTCGCGGGTGAGCGGCGTGTGGAAGGTGATGAGGTCTGAACGGCTGACGAGTTCCTCCAGCGAGGTGAAGCCTTCCGGTCCCTCGGCTTCGGCACGTGGAGGGTCGCAACAGAGCACCGTCATGCCCAGCCGACGACCGACGTCCGCCACACGGCTGCCGACATGACCCACGCCGACGACACCGAGGCAGGCACCCCGGAGGGAAAAGCCCCGTTCACGTTCCAGCAGCAGGAGGGCTGCCTCGACATACTGTTCCACACCGCCCGCGTTGCAACCCGGGGCATTGGTCCACGTGATGCCCGACGCACGGCAGAAGTCCGTGTCGATGTGGTCAAAACCGATGGTCGCCGTGGCAATGAAGCGCACCCGGCTGCCTGCGAGCAACGCACGGTCACAGCGTGTACGGGTACGGACGAACAGGGCGTCGGCGTCCCTCACCAGCTCCGGGGTGAAGTCGCGCCCCTCGGCATAAACCACCTCATCGGCAAGTCGCTCGATGACACCCTGCAGGTAGGGTATTTTCTTATCAACGATTACTTTCATGGAAAATTGTCATTAGTCGGTGCAAAGTTAGCCGCTTTCTTGCACTTTTGAATATCGTTCGTATTGTCAGTTCGGCAAGAATGCCTATTTTTGTCGATTGTAACACCATAAGCATAGAACGGTTATGACATTCACAGAACTTTGCAACCCGATATTTGTGCAATCCATCGATGATTACCACAAAACCGACAATGTGGATACGCCTATCAACAACCCTTATGCGTTGAAGACGATCGAGTACTATCTCTATCTCAAAAACTGGATAGACACTGTCCAATGGCACTTCGAGGACATCATCCGCGACCCGAATATCGACCCGGCAGCCGCCTTGGTGCTGAAGCGCCGCATCGACAAGAGCAACCAGGACCGCACGGACCTCGTGGAGCTGATCGACAGCTATTTCCTGGACAAATACAAGGATGTGAAGCCGCTGCCGGATGCCACCATCAACACCGAAAGTCCGGCGTGGGCAATCGACCGCCTGTCGATTCTCGCGCTGAAGATATACCACATGCGTCAGGAGACGGAACGCACCGACGTGTCTGCCGAGCACCACGAGCAGTGCGCCCGCAAGCTGGCAGTCCTCCTGGAACAGCAGAAGGACCTGTCGACAGCCATCGACCAGCTGATTGCCGACATCGAGGCGGGTCGCAAGTACATGAAAGTCTACAAGCAGATGAAGATGTACAATGACCCCGAACTCAACCCGGTGCTCTACGGCAAGAAGTGAGCCTTCGCCCCATCGTACACAGACCAATCATCCCATAACACCCGACTAAACGTGAAACATCTGCTCGTCATACGCTTCTCGGCGCTGGGCGATGTGGCAATGACCATCCCGGTCATCCACGCCTGCGCCTGTCAACATCCGGAGCTGCGCATCACTGTGCTGAGCCGGGAGTTCGTGCGTCCGCTGTTTGAGCGGATGCCTGCGAATGTCAGTTTCGTCGGGGCTGACCTGAAGGGACGGCACAAGGGCATCGGCGGACTGAACCGCCTCTTTGCCGAGCTGCGTCCGCTGGGCATCGATGCCGTGGCGGACCTGCACGACGTGCTCCGCAGCAAGTACCTGCGGATGCGCTTCCGCCTGGCGGGTATACGGACCGCTCACATCGACAAGGGAAGGCGCGAGAAGAAGGCGCTGACCGACGCGGTGGAGAAGAAGCTCGTCCCGCTGAAGTCGTCCTTCGAACGGTATGCCGACGTGCTGCGCCGATTGGGGCTGGACGTGACACCCCGCTTCTCCTCCCTCTTCGGCGATGCCGGGGGCGACCTGCGCACGGTCGTCGGCGTGACGGGAGAGAAGGGGACGGACACCTGGGTGGGCATCGCTCCGTTTGCCGCCCACCGCGGGAAGGTCTATCCGCTGGAACAGATGGAGCAGGTAGTGGCTGCACTTGCCGCTGCCGGATGCCGTGTGTTCCTCTTCGGAGCAGGCGCGTCGGAACGTGCGCTGCTCGAACAGTGGGAGCAACGCCATGAGGGCGTCCGTTCGTTGGCAGGAAAGCTGCGGATGGACAGTGAGCTGGTGGTGATGAGCCACCTCGACGTCATGGTGTCGATGGACTCGGCGAACATGCACCTGGCATCGCTCGTGGGCACTCCGGTGCTCTCGGTGTGGGGTGCGACACACCCGTACGCCGGCTTCATGGGCTGGGGACAGACGGAAGACCGCGCCGTGCAGCTCGACCTGAACTGCCGTCCCTGCTCCATCTACGGGAACCGTCCCTGCCTGCGCGACGACTATGCGTGCCTGACGCTGCTTCGTCCCGAAACCCTTGTAGAACGAATCAAGCAACTAATCGAATCAAAGAAAGACTGACATGAAACTTATCGTCCATCCCGACTACCGCCGCTACAGCGACTTCATCCGGCAACTGCCTGCCACTTTCGACCAGAGTGGCGAACTGTTGTATCAGGGACGTAACGTCGTCAAACGCTACCGGGTGGACGGACAGTCGCTCGTCGTCAAGAAATACAAGCACCCCAACTTCTTCCAGCGCATCATCTACACCTACTTCAAGAGCACGAAGACCGAGCGTGCCTATAAGTTCGCCGCCCTGCTGCGCGACAAGGGCATCGAGTCGCCCCACGAGGTGGCGTACATCGAGACCAGGCGTCACGGGCTCTTCACCACCGGCTTCTTCGTGTCGCTCAACTGCGACTATCCGCCGACGAGCATCCTCCTCTCGGTGCCGCACTTCGACCATCCGCTGGCCGACGCACTGGCAGGATTCCTCGTGGAGCTGCACGAGAAGGGTGTCCTGCACGGCGACCTCAACCTGACCAACATCCTCTATCATGCCGATGACGACGGACGTTACCGCTTCGCGCTCATCGACACCAACCGCTCCATCTTCAAGCGGCCCACCCCCGACGAATGTCTGGACAACCTGAAACGACTCACCCACAAGCGCGAGGTGCTCGTCTACATCATCTCCCTCTACGCCCGTCGCCGCGGTTGGGATGCCGACGAGTGCGTCCACAAGGTCATCCGCCAGCTGGAACGCTTCGAGGAGCACCGGCGCATCAAACGCCGCTTCCAGGATTTTTTCGGCATCCGCCACGCCTGACCACTTAAACGCCACGCCTATGAAACTCGTCTATTACCTGGTATTCGCTCTCTGGTACGTCCTCTCGTTGCTGCCGTTGCGGGTACTCTACCTCCTGTCGGACCTGCTCTACTTCCCCCTGTACTATGTGGTGCGCTACCGGCGCGGCGTGGTGCGGAAGAATCTCACCGCATCGTTCCCCGAGAAGAGCACCGCGGAGATTGTCCGCATCGAGAAGCAGTTCTACGCTTTCTTCTGCGACTATGTGGTGGAGACGCTCAAGCAGTTCTCCATGTCGGAGGAGCAGATGCGCCGTCGCATGACGTTCAGCGGAACCGAGGACATCGTCCGCGACATGGAGCGCGAGGGGAAGTCGTTCACGTTCGTTTACCTGGGACACTACTGCAACTGGGAGTGGATTGCCTCGATGCCCTACTGGTTCCCCGGTGACATCTCCTGCGGACAAATCTACCACCCGCTCTACAACAAAGCTTTCGACAAACTGTTCCTCAAGCTTCGCAGCCAGTATGGTGCACGCTGCATCGCCATGAAGGAGACCCTGCGCCGCATCATCGAGATGCGCCGTCAAGGAGGGAAGCACGTCATCGGCTTCATCTCCGACCAGTCGCCCAAGTGGAACAGCATCCACCACTTTACCCCCTTCCTTCATCAGGACACACCCGTATTCATCGGGACGGAGAAGATAGGGCGTCAGATGGACGCGCTCATCTACTTCGCCGACGTCACCCGTCCCCGTCGGGGGTACTACCACTGCCACCTCTACCGCATGGTCGACGACATCGCCCAGGTCAAGGAATACGAGGTGACCGACCTCTACATGCAACACCTCGAACAGATGATATGCCGCGCCCCCCAATACTGGCTGTGGTCGCACAACCGGTGGAAGCGCACGCGCGCCGAGTGGGAGAAGCGGATGCAGGAAAAAGCGTAAGCCTATGCGAACCGATACACTGACTCCGGAGAAAGACCCGATGGGAGCCGCCATTGCCGACTTCCACCGCCGCGGGAAGGCACAGCCGCTGCGTGTCTTTTCGTCCCGCTTTGATGAGGACGAGATGCCCGTGAAAGAATTGTTCCGTACCTTCGACACGATGCCTCCGCTGGAGCAGACCGCCCTGCGCATGGCACAGGGACGCATCCTTGACGTCGGCGCCGGCAGCGGATGCCACTCGCTCGCCCTGCAGACGATGGGGAAGGACGTGTGTGCCATAGACATCTCGCCTCTCTCGGTGGAGGTCATGCGCGAACGCGGCGTGAAGGACGTCCGTCTCGCCAACCTCTTCGGCAACGAACCGCTTGGGACGTTCGACACCATCCTGATGCTGATGAACGGTTCGGGCATCATCGGACGCATCGAGGAGATGCCCGCCTTCTTCGACCGCATGAAGCAGCTCCTGCGTCCCGGCGGATGCATCCTGATGGACTCCAGTGACTTGAGCTACCTCTTCGAGGATGAGGACGGAGGGATGCTCATCGACCTGGCAGGCGACTACTACGGTCAGGTGGACTTCCTCATGCAGTACCGGCAGGTCAAGGGCGAACCCTTCGACTGGCTCTACATCGACTTTGACACCCTCTCGCTCTACGCCTCCCAATGCGGCTTCCGTGCCGAATGTGTCCGGGAGGGCGAGCACTACAACTACCTGGCACGGCTCTCCGCGGACGCCTGAGCGCGCCCCGCACCGGATAAACGCAGAGGCACGAAGCCACAGCAACCGTCCGTCACCCCTCCGTGGGGCTGGCATACGCTGTGTCTTCGTGCCTCTGTCCGTGTTCCGTCATGCCGTCATGACGGTGCCGGCCGTCACTTGCCGTAGAGCTCCATCAGGAAGGCGTCGAGGTAGGCGCCCCGGGTGTTCGTGCGGTAGAAGCGTCCCTCACCGTCGAGCACCATGCACATGGGGATGCCCGTGATGTTGAACTTCTTCACCTCCTCGCCCATGATGCCGCCGGTGATGCGTGCCTGTGTCCACGTCATCCGCTCTTCCTTCATGGCTTTCTGCCAGTCAGCCTCCTTCTCGTCGACCGAGACGCTGACGATGTTGAAGTCCTTGTACTTCTCGTGCACCCGCACCAGGTGGGGAATCTCCGCGCGGCACGGTCCGCACCAGCTTGCCCAGAACTCCAGCATCACATACTTGCCCTCGGGGATGAGGCTCGACAGCTTCACGGTCTTGCCGTCGGGCGTCTGTACGTCGATGTCGGCATACTTCTCACCCAGTGCGACCGGCTTGATGCGGCTCACGATGGAGTCGAGTGCCGCCAGTTGGGGAGTGCCTGTCCAGGCGTCTGCCACCCAGCTGCGCATCTCGTCAATCTGCTTGCCGGAGTAGTTCACGGTGAAGTCGGAGAAGAGCGCCACCAGCTGGTCGAAAGCCACGACCGACGAGGGATTCTCGCGGATGAACGCCAGGGTCTTCTCCTGAAGCTCCTTGCGCCACCGTGCCTCCTCCTTCACGAGTGCTACCCCCACCTCGGTGTAGTCGTGCTTGTGCTCCTTGTCGTTCATCATCGGGGCGGTGTACTCCTCCCAGTAGCGTCGGTCGATGACAGCCAGGCTGTCGCTGACGGGCTTGATGTCCGCCCGGAAGCGGGCGTAGAAGTCCTCCGTCGCAGAGCCCTTGATGACGGGTGCCTCCAGTGGACGTTCGGGGTCGTAGAACACTCCGGGCAGCGTCTTCAGGTTGCCTTCGAAGGTGATGGGCGAGTTCTCCAGATAGAAGTGCGAGGCGAACACCTTGCCCTGGACGCTCTCCGTCGGGTCCGTACGCAGGTCGATGCGGAGGGTGTACATCTGCGGACGGTCCACGTGCCCTTTCAGGCTGAACTTGCCGTCCGTGATGGTGGCACTGTCGGTCGACACCATCTGTCCGTCGGGCATTTGCCGTTGCAGGTATGCCATGCCGGTGGGTGCTTCGCCGCCGGTGAGTACGCCGTCGAGCGTATAGCCCGGACCGGCGCCGGGCTGACAGCCTGCCAGGAGGGCGACGGCTGCCAAAAGAGTCAGTTTCTTCATAAGGTTATCATTTAATGGTTGGATATTTCATAAGTCGGGTTCTGCACCAGCAGGCTGTTGCCGCTGAGTGCCTGTGTGGGAATGGGCAGGACGAGATGCTGCATCGACTGCGTGTATCCCAGTCCCGTGGCAGTGAAGTCAGTGCCGTCGAGCCGGTAGTAGCGCACCATGTCGTACCACTCCTCGTAGTTCTCCGCGCTCAGCTCCATGTACTTGTGGCGGAAGATGGTGAGCAGCAGGTCGCCGTCGGCGATGCCGTCCGCATAGTCCTCCGCGTAGCCGGCGCGGGTGGCGACAGGCTGCAGGGCTTCACGTGCCTGCGGGTAGTTGCCCTCGCGCGCCTCGGCTTCCGCCAGGATGAGGTACAGTTCGGGCAGACGCATGAAGTAGTAAGTGTTGTTGTCGCCCGTCGTGGCGTTGTTGAGCACATACTTCCTCAGGCTCATCGGCTGGAAGGCGGCGGTGTAGCGGGCGTCATACAGTTCGTCGCCCGTCGTGCCTGCCAGCTCGTCGGCTATCCGGCTGACGGTCGTCCCGTAGCCCAGGTTCACATCGGTGGTCAGGATGCTGCCCATCGTCTCCAGCGGATAGGACACGTAGGGGGCGAACAGGGTCTCCGGGGAGCTGAAGCCCTGGGCAAAGACCGTCAGGTAGTCGGTCTCCAGCGAGGCACCTCCGGCGGTGGCGTCGGCGATGGCGGTCCGGGCGGTGGTGGCAGCGTCGGCGAACCGTCCCATGTAGAGCAGCACACGTGCGCGGAGCATCTGCACGGTGACGCCGTTCACCCGGTAGGCGCGTCCGTCGTATGCCGGGGCGGCAGCCGCCTCGTCGAGGTCGGACAGGATTTGCGTGTAGCACTCCTCGACCGGAGCGCGCCGTTTGGCCTCGTCGTTGCCGCGTGCCGGTTCGTTGTAGAGCACCACGCCGTAGTCGGACGAGCGGTCCCAGAACTCGCCGAAGGAGCGCAGCAGCATGAATTCGGCAAACGCCTTGTGGAAGTAGGCTTCGCCCAGGATTTCGCCCTTGCGTGCCTCGGTCAGTCCCTTCGGATGAGCGTCGCGCAGGTTCGCGATGAGCGAGTTGGACTGGTTGATGATGGCGTAGAGGCCCGTATAGTAGTTGAGCACGGTGTTGTTCTGCGGACGGAGGTTGTTCTCGCGGAAGTTCGTTGCGCCCTCGGCGACGGTCGTGTTGTTGAGCGTCCCCGTCAGGATGAACATGCCGTTGCGCATGGATGCGAGGGATCTTTCGCGGTAGCGGCTGTAGATGCCGTTGAGCAGGTACTCGGCAGAGTTGCTGTCAGTGATCACATCGTCGTCGGTCAGGACGAAGTCGGGCTGGATGTCATCGACCGGACCCAGCAGGTTGCACGACGAGAGTGTGAGGCTCACCAGGAGGGTGAGCAGGATGTTTCTATGCGTAGTCATATACCTTATCTTATTAGCGTGTGGTTAGAAGGATAGCTTGACACCTACCGAGAAGGTTTTCGAGAGCGGGTAGGAGTCGTAGTTGGTGCCGGCGGTCGTGCCCGTACCTGCCGACTCCGGGTCGATGCCGGGCCAGTCGGTCACGGTGAAGAGGTTCGTCGCCACGGCGTAGACCGATGCGCTGCCGAGGTGCAGGCGTTGGGCGACGCTCCGGGGCAGCTCGTAGGCGAGCGTGATGTTCTTCATGCGCAGGTAGGAGGTGCTGAACACATAGCGGTCGTTGAGCGTGGAGTTGTAGTTGTAGATGCCGTCGCCCATGCGCGCATAGCGTGCATCGGTGTTCTCGGGCGTCCAGAAGTTCCCGTACAGCTCGCGACTGACGCTCTTGCCCGCGTAGGGCTGCGTGACCTCCATGAGCAGGTCGTTATAGACCGCAGTGCCTCCCTGGGAGAACTGCATGAGCATGGAGAGCGACCAGTTCTTGTAGGAGAATGTGTTCTGCCAGCCGCCGAAGATGGCGGGCTCGGGATTGGCGATGACCGTCTTGTCGTACGTCGCATCGAAGATACCGTTGCCGTCGAGGTCCTTCAGCAGGTAGTCCCCGACGCCGGTGTTGTCCATGTAGTTGCGCCCGTAGAGCTGCTGGGCGGTGGCGTTCAGCGCATCAATCTCCTCCCGGCTCTGGATGATATGGTCCACCACGTAGCCCCGGGTCACGCCCATCGGCTCGCCGACGACGAAGTAGTCCTGCATGTAGGTGCTGATGAGGGCGTCGTTGAGCGACTCGATGCGGTTGTGGTTGTGCGAGAGGTTGAGCATCGTGCTCCAGCTGAAGGCCTTCCCGCGCACCACGTCCGCCCCGATGGAGAACTCCACGCCGCGGTTGCTCATGTCGACGATGTTGCTCCAGTAGTTCGCCATGCCCGGCTCCAGGATGTGGGGCGACGGTGCCAGTGCCCCGTCGGTATAACGGTAGTAGGCGTCCAGGCTTCCGTAGAGCCGGTCGTTGAAGAAGCTGAAGTCCACGCCCACGTTCACCTCGCTGGTCTTCTCCCACCCGATGTTGCGGTTGGGCAGCGTGCCGTTGAGCACGGTGCTGTTCTGTCCGCCATAGAGCGGACCGTTGATGTAGTACTGGTAGTAGACGAAGTCGGCGACGTTGGTCGAGCCGGTCTGTCCGAGGCTCAGGCGCAGCTTCAGGTTGCTGACGGTGTCCTTGTCGCGGATGAAGTCCTCTTCGCTTATGAGCCAGCCGAGCGAGAGCGCCGGGAAGTAGCCCCACTGGTTGCCCGGGCCGAACTTCGACGAGGCATCGGCACGCATGCTCAGCTCCGCCAGGTATTTCGCGTCGTAGGAGTAGTTCACACGTCCGTACACCGAGTTGAGTCCGCTCCGGGTCGTCGTCTGGATCTTGCTGATGACCTCGCGGGCGGCGTCGATATTGTTCAGTGTGGGGAAGCCCTGGTAGGCGAGTGTCTCCGAGGCGTTCTTCGACCGTTCTGCCCCATAGCCCAGCATGGCGCCGAAGAGGTGCTTCTGCAGGTTGAGGCTGTAGTCCAGGCGGAAATTGAGCGATGTCGTCCGGTACTCGCTGTCGGAGGTCGACAGCATGGCTTCGAGCGGCATGCCCAGTCCGCGCATGTCGACGGACGCCTCCACGGGGGTGTAGTAGGAGGTCTGGAAGGTGTAGTGGGTCATGCTGAAGTCGGTGCGGAACTTCAGTCCACGGAACAGCTCGATTTCGGCGAAGAGGTTGCCGAGGAACTGGTTGCTCGTGTGGCGCGTCTGCCGCTCGAGCAGTCCGACGGGCGAAGGCGTAAGCTCCACGCCGTCCATGCCGTAGGCGGAGAGACCCGTGTCGATGCGGTTCAGCTCGCCCAGCTCGTCATAGACCGCTATGTCGGGGCGCACCAGCCAGGGCTTCGCCTCGGCGCTCGCCGTGCCCAGTCCGTCGCTCGTGCTGCGGCGCTTCGTCTCCGAGTAGTTCATCACGCCGCCCAGCTTCACGCGGTCGCTCAGGTCGGTGTTCAGCGCGATGCGTCCGCCGTAGGTCTCCATGCTGTCGTTTCGGTAGAGTCCCTCCTCGTTGCTGCCGTTCAGCGAGAGGGAGTAGTTCGTGCGTTGGGAGCCGCCGCGCACGGAGGCATTGTACTGGTGTGTCAGGGCATTCCGGTTCTTCACCTCGCGGACCCAGTCGGTCTGCACGTCGGGGTTGAACCGTGTCATGTCCAGCCCCTCGTAGACCACCTGTCCGTACTCGTCGAAGCTGAAGAGCGCCATCGACGGCATGTACGGGGTGAACATCGCGGAGTAGCCTTCGAAGTTGTTGTAGGCGATGGCGGCATTCCGCAGGTTCTGGTCGGTGTAGTGGAGGAACTCCTCGGTGGTGAGGGGCGTGAACTCCTTCACGGGGTTCGCCACGGCGATGCTGTACCCCACCTCCACCACAGGCTTCTCGTCCTTGCGTCCGTCCTTGGTCGTGACGATGATGACGCCGTTCGATGCGCGTGCGCCGTAGATCGCGGCCGAAGCGGCGTCCTTCAGCACCTCGATCGACTCGATGTCCGTGAGGTTGAGCGTCGCCAGCGAACTCATGTTCTCGCCGAACGAATAGAGCGACGCCGAGTTGTTCGACAGCGGAATGCCGTCGATCACGTAAAGCGGCTCGTTGCTGGCGCTGAGCGACGACGAACCGCGGATGCTCATCTTCTCGGCCGAGCCGAGGTTACCCGAACTGGTCGAGATCGACACGCCGGCGATGCGGCCCTGAAGGAGTTCCGAGGGCGACATAACGCTGCGCATGTTCTCCTCGGTGGGCTTGAACTGGCTGATGGCGTTGGTCCCCAGGCTGCGGCGCTGCGTGCCGTAACCGACCA
>ENA-OPTB01000535-OPTB01000535.1-human-gut-metagenome-genome-assembly--contig:-NODE-535-length-36638-cov-334.279419_pt1 | contig 36638 bp, 63 predicted proteins | sample MGYA00241810_ERZ501911 | MGnify/ENA primary metagenome ERZ501911 (study PRJEB25962, sample SAMEA2042304) | human gut metagenome | biome: human gut; feature: human-associated habitat; material: faeces... | reverse complement strand
AACATACTCCCGCACCCGCCCGGGAAAGAATAGGCGGGACGAAATAAAGTGAAAAGGAGATAATAAAAATGGCAGCAAAAACAGAGGTTATCGAGATTCGGCCGATTAAAATCCAGAAGGTGAACGTCCGCATTGTCGGTGACACGCCGCTCATCATCCACGCATGGAGCGAGAAAGCAAAACGCATGATGCTTGAGGCACAGATGGGGCTTGCGAAGGGCAAGAAGAAGGAAGCGAAAGACCCGGTTGACGATTTCATCCGGTCGCTTTACTGGATTACCCCGATGCCGGAAGAAACGACCGAAGAAGGATTCCAGAAAGCCGTCGAGAATGGCGCGCGGTTCGGCTTCCCGGTTACTGCTATCAAACAGGCGGCAATCAGCGCAGCATATCGTCTTGGTTGGAGCAAAAACAAGATGGAAAATCGCGGTATGTTCTTCATCGATAGCGACGAGAATGGCCTGATCGAGATTCACAGTGATACGCCAATCATGCGCGAGGATATGGTCAAGGTCGGCATGGGCACGGCTGACATCCGTTATCGCGGAGAGTTCAGAAACTGGTACGCTGATTTGTGCATCAGCTACAACACGAACGGAAGCGTCAGCCTTGAAAACATCGTAAACATGATTAACGCTGGCGGATATGTTTGCGGGATTGGCGAATGGCGTCCAGAAAGAGATGGGCAGTATGGTATGTTCCATGTTGATGCTTGAGTAACGATCAATAGATCATGGCAGGCTTGGTGAGGCGAGGCGCGGTATGGCAAGGCCGGGCTGGGTTTGGCATGGCAGGCGTGGTGAGGTATGGTTTGGTTTGGCAAGGTTAGGTATGGCATGGCGCGGTGAGGTACGGCGCGGTAAGGATTGGTGTGGCAGGCAAGGCGCGGTAAGGTCAGGCGAGGCTAGGTATGGCGTGGTACGGCACGGTATGGCAGGCGAGGCAAGGCTTGGCGCGGTGCGGCAAGGCAGGCAAGGTCTGGTTGGGCGCGGCGTGGCGTGGCTCGTCGTGGCAGGCAATCCCAAAAAAAATTAAAGGAGGTAAACAAAATGGTTTACGAATGGAAGCAAACAGCAAAGTATCACATCAAAGCGGACGCACAGACAGCGGGAGCGGTGTGCGAAGAACTTGAAAAGAAAGGAGGTTTGACCGCCGAGGCTCTTGTGGATGCGAGCCGCGCAGATGACGCTCCGCTCCATCACGAGTTTGAGTGGGACAACGACATCGCGGCAGAAAAATACCGGGTATCGCAGGCGAGGTACATCATCCGCGCCCTTGTGATTAAAAACGAGGATATTGACGAAAACGGTAACGAGGTTGAAAAAGAGCCGGATGCGACACCTATCAGGGCGTTTTTCACTGTTGACAAACAGGTCGGATATGAAAGCACACAAAAAATTCTTACATGTGCAGAAAAGAGAACTGCCTTGCTCGACACGGCTATGAAAGAACTGCATTCTTTCGAGCGCAAGTATCAGACGTTGACAGAGCTTTACCCGCTGTTTCTGGAGATCCATAAACTCGACGGGACATTGAATGAACCCACCTGAAATGCAAAAAGCGCTATCGACCATGACCATAATCGTCGATAGCAGAGAACACGAAACGCCGGAGGCCGTCAAAAGATGGGCGGCTTTCGGTGTGCCGTGGACACGCGCGAAGCTGGATAGCGGTGACTATTCTGCCATGTTTGTGCTTCCGGGCGAGCAAAAATGGCGCGTACCGTGCTGCATTGAACGGAAAATGTCGTTGAGCGAGATATGCTCGAATTTTTGCCAAAACCGGCAGAGGTTCGTGAACGAATTCGAGCGGCTGAAACAATCAGAAGAGCGGGTGTATCTGCTGATCGAAAACGCGAGCTGGGAAAAAGCATACGCCGGACGATATCGGTCGAAGATGCTGCCGCAAGCCCTGATCGCGTCTTTGATCGCGTGGATGGCAAGATATGATGCACATATTGTTTTTTGCCAGCCAGATACAACACCAAAACTAATACACGATATTTTATATCGGGAAGCGAAGGAGCGATTGCAAAGTGAATTTTGAATCTTGCACACCTACGGGATGCGAGGAGGTAAAAAAAGAAAAGAGAAAAGGGAACTATAGATACACGAGAAACAGAGAAATTGCGATTAAAATGCGCGAAAACGGTATGTCATTTCAGCAAATCGCAGATGAACTCGGCGTTACCAAGCAGCGCGTATCGCAATATTGCGCCGGAGTAAATGCGAAACATTACCGCTTTTGTGGCGAAAAAACGTGCATTTATGTCGGGTTGCGCGATTGGATGAATAGGAGCGGAGTAAACACAACCGTGCTTCTGCAAATGATGGGATATGTTTATAACCCCGGCTCGACTGAAAGATGGCGAGGAAAATTTGCAGGAAAAAGTGCGCTTAAAATAGACGAAATCAAAAAAATTCTTGCCGTTACCGGCCTGACGTTCGAGCAGGCTTTCGGTGAAGTGGAGGTAAAAAGTGATTAAAGATAGCGGAAATAGAACGGCATTTAGTACGGGGGCGGTCAGAGACATTCACGAAGGTAAAGGAAGATTTGACCTGCTGCCGATGTGCGTTCTTCTCCGGCTTGCGAAGCACTACGAAGCAGGAGCAAAAAAATATGCGGAAAGGAACTGGGAGCAGGGCATCCCTGCCCACAGTTTCGCCGACAGCGCAATGCGGCATCTGGTTAAGTATATGGATGGTCAAACCGATGAAGATCATCTGATCGCCGCTATTTGGAATCTTTGCGGCCTTGCGTGGACTGAGGAGAAGCGGCCGGAGATGATGGACATTCCCGCGCGGATGCAAAGTAAAAAGGCGCAGACCGCAACAACCACCACAGCCGCAAAAACTTGCGTATCTGCTATTTTTGAGAACGGTGGGTATACTATCTATAATAACGGAAAAATCGTCGAGAAGGGCGTTTCCGCGCCCAGAATGCGTGAGATTATTTCCAAGCTGGAGGGGAAAAATGGGAACGTTCACTGAAAATTTCCGGGAGATTCGGGAGCGAAGAGGATATTCGCTTAACCGCCTACAGCACGTGACCGGAATTAGCCGTGCAACGCTGTCAAAGTATCAGGCCGGGCTCGTATCGCCACGGCTAAACATGCTGATTGCAATCGCAGACGCGCTGCACGTCAGCCTTGACGACCTGACTGGGTATGTCGTAAAGCCTTCGTTCGAAGAGAGGTTTTGCCGATGAACGTTGAGCTGATTAAATATCCGTCAGACGACGACTGGATGTTTTGCAAAGAATGTACACTTGTTACCGTTGGCAAGCACCCTGTTCAGCCGCCATCGCAGGCATGGAAAAGCAAAATTTTGGAGGCGCGGCACAGCCCGATCAGGACGCTGCAGTTTGCTTTCCGCATCACCGATTTGCCGTATTGGGTAAGTGTGCATTTGTGCAGGCACGTTCACGCGCAACCGTTTGTGCGCAGCCAGCGCAACGACCGGCAGAGCTACTATGACCGCACGAAAGCCCCGCAGGACGCGCCGGTTGATATGATCTGGTATCTCAACGCTGAGGAGCTGCAAATCATCGCAAACAAACGACTTTGCAATATGGCGAGCCCAGAAACGCGCGAAGTTGTGAAAAAGATGTGTCGTGAGGTGCTGAAAGTGTGCCCAGAGTTTACGGGACTACTTGTGCCATCTTGCGCCTATCAGGGCGGTGCGTGCCACGAATTCAACGGGGGATGTAAAAAAAAATAAAAAAACTACTTGACGTAATCCGGCCGATGTAGTATTATAATGTTGTCCATGAGTTCGACGCGGACGAGTGGTTCCCTTCTTTTTTTTATCTCCTTTTTGTTGGTTTCTCTGCTTGGGAGTACCCGTAGGCTTTCACCTTTCGGCCTGCGGGTATTCCCATATTTTTTTATAATCATCGAACGAGGTAACTAAAAATGTATAGTCATTTATCAACCATAGCGGAGGAAATAAAATCCAGCCTTGCGACAGAGGACGTGCTGCGGTATTATGGTTTCACCATCAACCGATCAAGGAAGATGTACTGTCCGTTTCACGCGGACACAAGACACCCGTCGATGCACGTGTATCCAGGCTCTGGTGGCTATCACTGCTTCACTTGCGGCGCGTCCGGGGACGTTATATCATTCGTTCGTGACTATTTTAGGCTCGGATTTAAGGACGCGATCGAGAAACTTAATGCGGATTTTTCGCTTGGCTATCCAATCGGCGAAAAAATGACAATGCGTCAGAAGCATAAATTTGACCGTATAAGGGCTGAACGTGAAAATAGCATAAAGACGCGGGAAGAAAATAAAAAACGCTTAGAACGCGAATTTTGGGCTAAATTCGATGCGTGGAAACAAATAGACGATGTAATTACGTCCGAGAAACCAAAAAGAGAGGTGGATGCAATTACAGATGAGTACGCGAACGCGCTAAAAAAGAAAGACCTGGCAGAATACGAGCTATACTTGGCAGAAAGGGAGATAGGAAAAAATGCTTAGTCTGGAGCAAATCGAGAAAATTACAAACCCGTTTGACCTACTGCGGGTTGATATGCTGGATGATTTGGCTGAAGAGCCGGAGGAAGAACGCATCAGGCTGTCAACGGCGCTGATTATTAAGGCAAACCAGCTCGGCATCCAAAAGCAATTTGAGCAGCTTTTCAAGGCGTACACTAAAGCGCTCGACAAGATTTCGGCTGACTACACACGAGAGAACGCGAAAAAGCGGTCTGCAATTAACTTGGATTTTGATGCTAGTGGCAGGCCGCTTTCAAGCGTTGACAATTTCCTACAGGTGCTCGAAAACGACCCGAAATTTGCAGGTCTGAAATTCAACGAATTGACATACTCTCCGGAGAAACTGGTTGATGGTAAGATGGAGCGCTGGACGGATGCCGACGATGCCGAAATGCGGCGATACATCGAGAAAAAGTATAGGTTTCATTCCGTGCAAAAATCGGATGATGCTTTGCGTATTGTCATGGCCGAGAATCGGTATCACCCTGTGCGCGATATTGTTGGCTATATCAGATGGGACGGCCAGAGCCGCATTTACGATTTTTTGCATACATGGACTAAGTGCGAGGACACGCCATACACGCGAGAGGTTAGCCGCCTGATTTTTGCTGGTGGCATTAACCGGCTTTATAATCCCGGATGCAAATTTGATGATATGCCGGTTCTGATCGGCACAAAACAGGGCGAGGGCAAAAGCACGCTCGTTCGATGGCTGGCACTGGAAGACGAATATTTTTCCGAGGTCAACGAGTTTGACGGTCAGCGCGGCATTGAAGCGGTCGAGGGGGCGTGGATTTGCGAAGTGTCGGAACTTCTTGCCATGACCCGTGTAAAGGAGCAGGAGGCAGTAAAAAGCTATCTGACGCGGCAAAATGACCGTTATCGGATGCCGTTTGATAAGCGCGTGACCGATCACCCGCGCCAATGCATCTTCATCGGGACGACCAACAAAGAGCAATTTCTGACCGACAAAACCGGAAACCGACGTTTTTACCCGGTAAAAGTCAATCAGAGTGGATACGAGCTTTTCGAACATAAGGATGAAATCAAGGCGTACATCAGGCAGTGCTGGGCAGAGGCGTTGAATCTATACTTTTCCGGAAATCTTGCGCCGTATGCTAATCGTTCGCTCATTTCGCAAATCCGAGCTGCGCAAGACCGCGCTGTCGAGGATGATTACCGAATCGGACTTGTAAAGGAATATCTGGATTACAAAGACGAAGTTTGTATTATCCAGCTTTGGCGCGAAGCCCTTCACAGCGATCCGCTCAAACCAACGCGCAAGGAATCGCAAGACATTAGTCTAATTATGCAGTCTTTTCCTGACTGGGAAAAACAGCCGAGCGCGAAAAGAATGGGCGAATATGGCGTTCAAAGGTACTGGAAGCGCGTTTCCGGTCAGGCCGAGGACGAGCTGCCGCTTTAACCAAATCGGCATTTTGGCCGACTTAGTTACACTTAGTTACACACTTAGTTACACCCCTCAAAGCATTGATATTACTATATTTCTTACTACTTTTTATGTAGTTTGTAACTATGTAACTAACTTTTTATAAAAATAAAAAAGATATATTTTTTATTTTAGAAATATATAATATACAAACGTGGTTTCTTGGTTTTGGTTACACCCCAAAAAGCCGCCAAAGCATTGAAAACACTATGTTTTTTGCGTAACTATGATTGTTTGGGAGAAAAAGTTAGTTACAAAAAAATTTGCTTTTTATCAAAAAAAGTATTGACAAGCGCGATAAAATAGTGTATATTATAATCATCAAATGGAAATACAGAGCCAACAGGCAGAAAGGAAATTCAAATGACGCAGAAACAGATTTTTGAAATCGCGGCAAATGAAGAAGCTATGGATATTCTGAAAGAGATTGCACACATTCAGGGCAATATGTGCTTTAAGACCATTTATGAACAAAAAACCGCAAAAGCTGAAATGAAGCGCCTTGCAAAAGAGCTGCTTGAAACGATTGGCGGCTAAACCGCCCGGTAAGGAGAAACAACAATGAAAGTATTCGGAGATCCGCGCGCACGGGCAAAGGTGCGCAAATATATCGTCTGGGGCATAGAGGACGGCATCGTCTGCGCGAGCTTTCTCGGCGGCATCGCACTGGCCGGGTGGCTGTTCCACGTGATCTTCACGGCACTGGGGGTGGCGTAATGGAAGGGAAGGTGAACGAAGTGTCGAAGACAGAGCTGCTTGGCGTCAAAGGAAGCTGGCGCGAGGTAGTAGACGACTGCCGTGCTACCGTAGGCAAGGAGAGTCTCGGCCACGAGCCGAGCGAGCAATTCAAGCGCAATATCCTTATCGCGGAGCACAGCCCGATCCGTGACCTCCGCGTGCGCTGGCGCTGGAGAGACATTCTGAGCTGGGTTGCCACACACTGGTCACGGCACAAATGGGAGTGCTTCATCCGCACGCAGAGGAGCGACCGCACTGGCGTTCCGCGCGGGAAACTTCCGCAGAACACGCCGGTCACGTTCACGGGTGAGGCCAATGCGCAGAATTTGATCGACACTTGGCGCAAGCGGCTGTGCTATCAGGCATCACCAGAAACCCAGCAGTACGCCGAAGATTTCAAGGCGGTGTTGCACGAGACCGAGCCGGAGTTGAGCGACGTGTTGGTGCCAAACTGTGTATACCGCGGCGGCTGTTCGGAGATAGACCCCTGCGGATTCTGGGAGAACTTTTACCCGGTTGCAAACACGATCCAAGACCGATACGACCAGTACAATGCGCTGTTTTATGAGCGCAGAGAGGAGTAAGACGCATGAACAGAATTTGTGAACAAGTGCGTGACCTGCTGGCGCACGATCGTGGTAATCTGAATTTCTCACCGGCAGCACGCTACGCTGTCAACAGGCTGTGCGACTACGCCGAGCAGGAGAATGAACAGCGCGAGAAAGCGGAAACCATGCTCTGCAACGAGCGGCGCAAGGCACTGGCGTTTTCCGCCGAAATGACGCGGCAGGAACGCACGATCGACGACCTGCGGCAGCAACTATCGTTTATGCAGCAGGCGATGCAGGAAGCGGGGATGTAAGGATGAATAAAGACGTTTTGTTTTCCAGCAAGACTGATTTGTGGGAGACCCCACAGGACTTTTTTGACATGCTTGACGCGGAGTTCGGCTTTACGCTGGATGCCGCCGCGGACGCACAAAACCACAAATGCCCCTGTTACTATACGCGAGAGCAGGATGGACTGAAACAGCCCTGGCCTGGCACGGTGTGGTGCAACCCACCATACGGTCGGCAGATCGGCAAGTGGGTGCAAAAGGCCAGCTACGAGAACTACGTGAATAACAACACCATCGTCATGTTGTTGCCAGCGAGGACGGACACGCGATGGTTCCACACGTATATCTATGAGCGGCCGAACGTCGAGACACGGTTCGTGCGCGGGCGGCTGAAATTCGGCGGCAGCAAAAACAGCGCGCCGTTCCCGAACATGGTCGTGATTTTTAAGCCGAAAGATGCGGGGGTGTGAGGATGCGTGTGCTTATTGCTTGCGAAGAATCGCAGGAAGTTTGTAAAGCGTTTCGTGCTCGCGGACATGAAGCGTACAGTTGCGATGTGCAAAAGCCATCCGGTGGGCACCCGGAATGGCACATTCTTGGTGACGCTCTCGAAGCCGTTAAAGGCGGGAGCGTGACTACGATGGACGGGCAGGTTCATGCGGTTGGTAAGTGGGATTTGCTGATAGCACATCCGCCCTGCACCTACCTTACCGTATCTGGAAACCGCTGGTTCAACGTCGAACGATATGGAGACAGAGCAATTGAACGATTAAAAGCAAGAAAAGAAGCAGCTGAATTCTTTATGGCTTTTATCGAGGCGGACATTCCTTGTGTTTGCGTCGAGAATCCGGTTGGTTATATGTCAACGCATTACCGCAAACCAGATTGCATCGTACAGCCGTATCAGTTTGGGCATCCTGCAAGAAAGACGACTTGCCTATGGCTTAAAAATCTCCCGCCGCTCATTCCAACGGATGTTGTAAATCATGGAGAAATACTGCCGGGTGGTTATAGCGTAGGGGCATCTGCGAATTATGCTACGGATGAAAACGGAAAAATCTTACGGTGGAATGACCCACGTACAGCAAAAGCCAGGAGCAAAACATACCCCGGAATTGCTAAGGCTATGGCAGAACAATGGGGATAACGGAAAGCGAAAGGAGAAAACAATGGACGTTGCAGAATTTTTTAGCGAATTCAGACGGATGTGTAAATCGATCAACGATTGCACAAAGTGTCAGTATCACGGCGATAGATGTGATAACGCCATTGAGTTTTTTAAAAAAACCGTTGCGGTGGTTGAGCAGTGGTCTCTGGAGCATCCGCGCAAGACACGGCAGGACGTGTTTTTGGAACAGTGGCCGGAAGCGAAATTATTTGATGGCATCATAGATATTAAGCCGTGCAGTCTCGTAGCGTCTCTTCTGTCAGAGTGCCCCAAGACTTTTTGCTACGATTGCCGCCACAAGTTCTGGATGCAGGAGGTGGAGTGATGGAGAGACTGACGTTTGACGGCAATTTCTGCGACATCTCGCAGTGCCGGGAGCTGCCGTGCCCGCACGGTGGCAGCTGCACACAGCGCAAGGTGTGGGAAAAGCTCAAGGCTTACGAGGACACGGGGCTGACACCTAAACTTGCGCAAGAAACCGCAGAATTTGCAATATGGGTACACGAGAATGGCCTTGAAAAGATTAAAGAATGGATTAAGGCCGACAAGGCGGGACGGCTGGTGGTGCTGCCGTGCAAGGTTGGAGACACGCTATGGTATGTTGGCCGTGATAATGTGCCACGAGAAATGGAGCTTGAAGCCCCGGACATCAGAGTTGTTTGCACGGATGAGGATAATCTGTGTATGGCAACGTGCAATCGCAAGCCGGACGGAGCCCGCGTGTATCGTCTGCGTAATGATGGCACGGACATAGGCAAGAAAGTATTCCTGACCCGCGAGGAGGCGGAGAAAGCATTGGAGGCGATGAAGGATGAGTAAGGCTGTCATGCTGAGCATCCGCCCAAAGTGGTGCGAAAAGATTGCCAGCGGTGAAAAGACGATTGAGGTGCGAAAGACACGCCCGAAACTGGAGACGCCGTTCAAGTGCTATATCTACTGCGCCAGCGTTAAAAGCATGAATTTGCAAGATTATGTTGATGCGATTTCAAGCGCCGCCGCTGTCGATGATTGGAGCGGCAAAGTTATCGGCGAATTTATGTGCTGTGCGACCATCCCAATAAGTGTTGAGTATTCTGGCCCCAGTCATCGGATCGCTGGCATGACAGACAAGCAAATAATTGATTATCTCGGCAATGGGAAAATGGGCTACGGCTGGCTCATACTTGACTTAAAAATCTACGACAATCCGCAGGAGCTGAGCAAGTTCCGCGTAGAGGACAAGCCAGCAATCAAAGCGTGCAAGCATAGGTTCCGCGCCGGACAGCCGGAATATGTTGCAAGGCACGGAGGATGGCTGCAAGGCGGTTGGGGTTGCATGAAAAACGGAGAACCTGAATGGTGCGAAAACTGTTTGACTAAGCCGCTTACCCGCCCGCCTCAAAGCTGGTGTTATGTGGAGGCGATGCAGGATGGCTGAATACATCGAGCGGGATTTAGCGATTGAATTTTTGCCCGTCGCGTATGACAGCGCGATCAATGCGCTTCGCAATGTTCCCGCCGCCGACGTTGCGCAGGTGGTGCGCTGTTATCAATGCCGATCGTACAATAAGCCGCGGCTTGGATGGTGCTCATTCCACATGGACAGAGAAAACTATGACGACTTTTGTAGCTATGGCGTAAGAATGGACGGTGACGACGATGGATGAATATATCGAACGGCAGGCGGCCATTGACGCAGTGATGGCTGTTTATGTCCGCACTGCGGGGTACAAGACACGGGACCGTATTTTGGAAACGAGGGAAGCTATACAAAAGCTCCCCGCTGCCGAGGAGCCGATGAACTGGATCAGCGTCGAAGATAAGCTCCCAGCAAACGAAACCGAAGTTCTGGCGGTATGTGTTCGGAACGGCTGCTGTTTTGTCTGTCCTATGATTTACGAGGACGGAACCGTATTGACACAAGACAGCACATGGAACTGGTACGAGTTGTACAATTACGGGACGTACAGCGAAGAAAACGATGATTACTTTGTCCCCGAAGGCTGGTGGGAAGCTCGGCAGTTTACGCCGGATGACGTATACAATAATCCCGTGGACTGCGCCGTCACGCACTGGATGCCGCTGCCGGAACCGCCGAAGGGCGCGAGAATGGACGGAGGTAACGAGAATGACCGATAAAGAGCTTATACTGGCGTTGCGTGGGACGCAGAGCAGGAGCAAGAGAGCGCTGCTTGACGAGGCAGCCGAGCGCATACTGGACTATGCGGTAGACTTCACGCGCCCGAAACCCGATAAGTATTAGGCTAAGTGCGGTAGTGCGCCTTATGCCATAGCCATAGGCGAGTGCCGTGCTTGCTTGGAAAGGTATCTTGCCGAGGAGGACGACGATGCCAAATGAATTCCCATTTGAACGTGCTGCGATGAACGACAAAGATATGCCGCACGGCCTTGACATCGCAGACGCTTGTTTTTACACCGCTCTGCGGATTATTTACAAGGCGTATCATAACGGAGTTATCGACAGAAAAACCGGTGTAGAGCTAAAAAGGCAGATTACACGCGCTTATGTGAGCGATAAGAGCGAAGTGGAGTTTTTGAAGCGAAGCGCGCTTGCCCTGAACGATCGAATCAAAAAAGCGTCGGAGGCATATAAATCCCATCGCACGCTCGAAAATGCTGACGAGCTTTACAATGCATTTTACAATCTATAATTTTTTGCCGTCTGCCTTTTGGTAGGCGGCTTCTTGTTGCTTGCGCCTGGAAAACATGATATAATTTATAAGGGATTATGAGAAATATTTGGAAAAATTATATAGGCGATTAAAAGGGGGTGAATAAATGCCCAATAAAAGACCACCCAATGCCGAAGCAACGCAGTTCAAAAGCGGTAAACAAGCGGTAGAAAACGGAAGAAAAGGTGGCATTAATTCTGGCATTGCAAGGCGAGAAAAAAAGTCCCTCCGTGAAGCAATGCAAGTTTTGATGGATGCTGACTTGACAGGCAAAGACGGCAAGACAATGACAGGCACAGAAGCGATGGCGGCAAAGGCTTTTCAGGCGGCACTCAAAGGCGATTGGAAGGCTTGGGAGCTAGTGCGCGACACAGCAGGGCAGAAGCCGGTTGATAAAGTCATGGTTGCAGATGTGGACAAAAGCGTGATTGACGAAGTGGAGGCAATGGTAAAAGGTGAATCCGATTGAATTATGGCATGGTGATTGTCTTGAATTGATGAAGAATATTCCCGATGGCACGGTGGATTTGGTGCTGACCGACCCGCCGTATGGAATGAGCTTTCAAAGCCATAGAAGAAAAGAAGTATATGCAAAATTAAAGGGCGACAAATCTCTTGAATGGCTTGACGGATATTTTGCTGAATGTTTCCGCATAATGAAAGACAACACGGCGATTTATTGCTTTTGTTCGTGGCATAACATTGATGTTTTCAAGAAAACTTTTGAAAAGTATTTTAAGTTAAAAAATGTTATTGTTTGGGTAAAGAACAACCACGGGAGCGGCGATTTGAAAGGAAGCTACGCACCAAAGCACGAATTTGTTTTGTATGGAAACAAAGGAAGAAAGTGCTTTACCATCAAACGAATGGACGATGTGTTTTTTGCCGATAAGACAAGAAATCAAAACCACCCAACCGAAAAGCCTGTTTCTTTGCTGGCAACATTTATCTGCAATTCTTCGGGCGAAAATGAAGTTGTCTTTGATGGATTTATGGGTAGCGGTTCAACAGGCGTTGCTTGCGTGAATACTAACCGCCGCTTCATAGGCATTGAGCTTGATGATAGATATTTTAACATAGCTAAAAAGAGAATTGAGGAATCTTTGTCAGAAAAAAATAGGAGGTGATTAAAATATGGTGAGAAAAGATGCAGTTGATTTCCTTTTGAACAGCCCATATAAATTCGGTCATATTGTCGGCTTTACAAGGCTGACGGAATTGCACAACGGCTGGATTATTGATATGGTTAGAGGAAAAGAGGATAAAACGTTGCAGGCTCACCGTGGTTAGGTTCCTACAAGACAACTTGTGTTTCTATCGCCCTGTCTCTGATTATGGTATTGCTTCCAAACTGCAAAACGCTGTTTATGAGGAAGACAGACAACGATATAAAAGAGGTCATTTCACAGGTCAAGAAAATCCTACAAAGCCAGCAGATGCGGTATTTTGTCCAGTGCATTTATGGCTGTGATTTGAGACTGACAACGGCAACGGCAAACGAGATAAGCACCAACCTGCCAACAGATATTCGCGGCACATCTCAGCTTGTTGGGCTTGGCATGGGCGGTTCTCTAACCGGCAAACACTTTGACCGGATTTTTACTGATGATATTGTCAATGTGCAAGACCGCATTTCAAAGGCTGAACGCGACCGAACGAAGCTGATTTATCAAGAACTGCGGAACATCATCAACCGTGGCGGGAGAATATTCAACACTGGCACGCCTTGGCATCAGTCCGATGCATTTTCGCTAATGCCAAACCCGGAGAAATATGACTGCTATTCCACTGGTTTGATGACCGACGCGGAAATAGCGGAAATCCGAGAAAAAATGACCGCTTCACTCTTTGCGGCAAACTATGAGCTTCGTCACATTGCCTCGGAGGATGTTATCTTTGACAACCCGCGCACTGATTGTGACCCCGCGCTGGTTGAACAGGGGGATTGCCACATCGATGCTGCATACGGCGGAGAGGATTATACCGCATTTACCATCGTGTCAAAGCGCGATGGCAATTACTATTTTTACGGGCGCTTGTGGCGTAAACACGTGGATGACTGTCTCGACGAGATACAGGCCTTGCGGAAAAGTTTTAATGCTGGTAAAATCTACTGCGAAGATAATGGCGATAAAGGATATTTGGCGAAAGAACTGCGCAAGCGTGGTGAACGAGCGGTAACTTATCATGAAAACATGAATAAGTTTTTGAAAATCACGTCGTATCTGAAAGCTGAATGGAACAACGTTTATTTCGTCAGCGGGACTGATAAAGAATTTATCGACCAGATTTGCGATTACAACGAGAACGCGGAGCACGATGATGCGCCCGACAGCGTGGCAAGTCAGGTGCGGCGGCTGTGGAGAAAGAACAGCACGGTAGAAAAATATCAATCCATTTTGAGTTAACGGGGTGGTAAACATAAAGACGTATCAGGACTTGACCGCGCTCGGCAATAATGAAGCGGCGCGGATGGGCTTCATTTTGGGGGCGATCGGGGAGCACAAAAGCAGCTTTGCGTATAAAACTGCATCGCTGGCAGAGCAATACTATCGCGGATTGAACCCGAAAATCATGCATTATCAGAAGGTGCTTTATGATCTTCGGGGCAAGGCTCACGCAGATGCATGGAGCGCGAATCACAAGATTGCATCAAACTTTTTTAATTTCGCGGTAACACAGGAAAACCAGTATCTTCTTGGCAATGGCGCGATGTTTGGCAAGAGCGACACGAAGCAGCGGCTTTCTGGCGGAGAGAAAGAAATTCATAGCAATCGCTATGAATTTGATAGCCAGTTGCAAAAGGCGGGGAAAGAGGCGCTTATCGGTGGCGTGTCTTTCGGCTTTTGGAATTATGACCATTTGGATGTGTTCTCGCTGACAGAATTTGTGCCGCTGTATGACGAAATGGACGGCGCGTTGAAAGCTGGTATCCGCTGGTGGCAGGTGGCGGAAGATAAGCCGCTCAGAGCGACACTGTATGAAATCGATGGATACACGGATTACGTCGCGCAGAATGGAGCGGAAATTAAATCCGCCGATGATGGTGGGAAGCGACCTTATATCATTAAACGTCGTGGAGATGCGAAGGACGCTGCGGACAACACCGAAGTGTTTGAAGGCGATAATTATCCGGCGTTCCCGATTGTCCCGCTTTATGGTAACGACAAAAAGCAGTCAGAGCTTGTTGGACGGCAGGGAACGCTTGATGCCTTTGACCTGCTGAATAGTAACCTTGTCAACAATGTGGACGAGGGAAATTACATTTACTGGGCAATCACAAACTGCGGCGGGATGGACGACGAGGACGATCAAAAATTCATCGAGCGCATGAAAACCGTTCACGTCGCCCACGTTGATGGTGACGGGAGCGGCGGGGCAAAGGTTGAAGCACACACGGTTGAAACACCGTTCCAGGCTTCCGACACGGCGATTTCCACAATCAAAACAAGGCTGTACGAAGATTTTCAGTGCCTAAATGTTGCCGATTTGTCATCTGCGGCGAAAACGGCAACTGAAATTCGCGCAGCTTACCAGCCGCTTGACAGCAAGGCGGACATGTACGAATATTGCGTGATTGATTTTGTGCAAAAGATTCTTGCAATCGCCGGAATCGAAGACGAGGTTAGCTTCAAACGCTCGAAAATCATTAACCAAAGCGAAGAAATCAACATGATTTTATCCGCGGCTGAATATCTCGATGATGAAACTGTTACAGAGCAACTTTGCTTTATTCTCGGCCTCGGCGAGCAGATTGACGAGATTATCAAGCGCAAGCGTAATGAGGAAACCGAGAGATTTGCACCGGAAAGCGAAGAAGACGAGGTGAGCGATGATGGCAACGATTAAACTTGCGGACGGTCGCGGCGAACTGTATCAGTGGGACACGAGCCGCAAAGTCGTAGTTGATGATGAAACCATCAAACAGGTGCATTATCAGAATCGGTTTTATGGGCGCACGATTGACGTTGATGTGTCTGGCGGTTTTGCAATCATCCCGGATAGGCTTTTGCAATCCTGCTCCCCGTTGGTTGTTTTTGCGTGGTCTGGGAATCCAGATGATGGCTATACAAAAATCGAAAAGACTTTTGAAGTCAATAGGCGTAACAAGCCGTCGGACTATGTGTTTACACCTGTAGACCAGAAAACTTTGGATGACCTGCAAAAGCAGATTGGTGATCTTGCCGACCTGACGACCGAGGCAAAGGACACGCTGGTGGCTGCTATCAATGAGGTGGCACGGACAGGCGGCGCGGGAAGCATGGACTTTCGCGTTGCGGACGGCTACATCCAGTACAGCACGGACGGCGGCAGCACGTGGACAAACCTTATCGCCGTGGCAGACCTCAAGGGTGCGGATGGCAAACCGGGGGCTGCTGGTGCGGACGGCGTTACGCCGCACATCGGTGACAATGGCAATTGGTACGTTGGCAGCACCGATACAGGCAAGCCATCGCGCGGAGCAACCGGAGCACCGGGCAAAGACGGCACCGATGGCAAACCGGGGGCTGCTGGTGCAACCGGCCCTGCTGGCGTGCCCGGCAAAGACGGCCACAGCCCGGTGGTAACGGCCACTAAGTCCGGCAAGACAACGACAATCAGCGTGGACGGCGCAGCCATTGCCACGGTCGAGGACGGCGCAAAGGGTGACCCCGGCAAGACCGGCAAGACCCCTGTCAGAGGCACGGACTATTGGACGGCAGCTGATAAGCAGGAGATTGTCAACAGCGTCATAGCCGCCCTGCCTGATGGCACGGAGGTGAGCTATTGAGATGAAAAAGCTCTACGAAGAAACCGCCGTACAGGACATCGCCGCCGCCATCCGCGCGAAAAACGGCACTGCAACGAAATACAAAGTCGCGCAGATGGGCAGCGCTGTGAGAGGCATTACGACCGGCGACCAGATCGTCCACGCCGACATCCCCCGATATGTAAAGGCGGAGGCGCTGACGGTGGCGGAAAAGGTTAAGGCGGTGTTGCAGGATGACAGCATTGTGTTTCTTGCAATCTCCGACTTCCACCACACGGGGCCGCAGGTAGACAACTGGCAGACGAACATCAACGCAGGCAACCTGCACGCTTGCCAAGCGCTTAAGGTGCTATCTTATAGCCTTCCGCAGATTGACTTCGCGGTCATGCTTGGCGATGTGACTTTTGGCAATGCCAAAACTACGATCAAGCTGATGCAGCAGCAGTTTGACCAAATCAACGGATGGCTTGACGAGGCGTACAAGGGTATTCCTCAATTTCGGACGGTAGGAAACCATGATACCGGCGAATACAGCACGCTCGTCGGAGCGGAATTTCTGAAAAACAATATCTGGAAGTACAACGAAGGTGCTGTGTATGGCAGTGAAGAGTATGGATACTGCTATCGTGACTTCCCGGATAAAAAACTACGTGTTATCTGCCTGAACACCTGCGAGGGCGAGACAGTGAGCGGCGAGAGCGCTGCATACTGTTGCTCTCCAGAGCAGCTGCTGTGGTTCGCCCAGACACTTCACGCCGTCGGCAGCAAGGCAGATGCGGCTCAATGGGGAATTATAGTTCTCGGACACTACCCACTGGACTTGGGCGGCGCATATCCGGCAGGGAACATCGTCAAAGCTTATGTCGCGGGGGAAAGCACCACGCAGAACGGCGTGACGGTTAATTTCAGCGGGCACAATGCCGCGAAGTTTGTCATGAACGTTCATGGGCATAACCACTGTTACCAGTACGGAAAACTGCACAGCGTTGCAAACGGACAGGGAGCGGAGTTTGACGCATGGCGTATGTGTACACCAAACGCATGCTTCTACCGAAACAACAGCGGGGTCGTCACCATGAACGGAATATCCTTTGGGGATCCTGCCCCGTATGACAAGACAGCGGGAACGGGAAAAGACACGGCTTTCAATGTCAATGTCATAAATCCCTCAGAGCAGGTCTTGTACTCCTTTTGCTATGGCGCGGGCATTGATCGCACAATCGGCTATGCCGCGACGGTTTATCACAGCATAACCAACGCCCTGACCAACGTCACCACCAGCAACGAGGCGGTAGCCGCAGAGGATGGAACTGCATACAGTGCCACTATCACGGCGGCAGGCGGGTACAACATGAGCAGTGTCACCGTCACAATGGGCGGCACGGATATTACGGCCACGGCTTACAACGCCGACACGGGCGTCATCAGCATAGCGGCGGTTACGGGCGATGTCGTGATTACCGCAAAGGCTACAAAGGAGGTATCTTATCACAATCTCGTGCCTACGGCAGTGGACAGTTCGGGGGCGTCTGCTCCGTATACGGACGGCAAAATGCTCAGCTCCAGCGGCGTGATTTCCGACAACCCCAGCTTTGTAACCACAGGGTTTATACCGTTCAATGGCGGTGCAAGCCATACATATCGTATCGGCGGCGATGGTATCAAATGGAACGAATACGGTTCTCGCATTGCATGGTACAAGGCTGATTTCTCGTTGAAGGGTAGTGTATTAAGCTATGACCATCTTGGGAAAAGCATATATTACCCGACAAAAATTGACGACCCAAACGCAGCAGTGGCGTTTACTACGGATATCAATGTCGCGCCCCCGCAGGGCGCTGCTTACTTCAGAGTGTCGGCCAAAGGCAAAGGGGCAAATCTCATTGTAACGCTCGACGAACCAATCGAATAAGGAGGCGACGGAATATGGAATTTATTGCTTGCAACACGGCCAATTACCACGCCGGGCGCACGCGGCCGCGCTGGAACATTGATGCATATATACACCGACGAAGAATGGGCGTGAAATAAATGCCAGATTACGCGCATAGGAAAACGGATAAACAGTTAGATGCCATGGAGCGCAAGCTCCGTGGTATCTACTCGCGCGCACACGTTGAAGTGCAAAAGTCTTGGAATAAATATATGTCGGAATCAGCTGAAAAAATCAAGCCTTTGCAGGATGCGTATGACGCGGCTAAAAAATCAGGCGATAAAGATGCAATCAAAAAAGCCGGAAAGGCGCTCGCGTCTGCACAGCGAGAGCAGACCTTGATGAACGACAATTACAAGCGAATGGTTGAACGCACTGCGAAAGAGCTGTCACAGGTAAACGAAATGGCGGTTGCTTACATCAATGGTGAACTTCCAAAAACTTACGCTACCAACTACAACTTTTTCGGCAACCAAATCGCGCGCGAAGTGCCGAAATATACGTTTGAACTTGTTGACGCTGGCACGGTTGCAAATCTTATCAAATCCGATAAATCACTTTTGCCGACGAGAAAATTGGATGTCGCCAAAGACAAGCGATGGAATACCAAAAAAATGAATTCTGAGGTGCTGCAAGGGATTTTGCAGGGTGAAAGTATGCCGGAGATTGCCAATCGGCTGCAAAAGGTCGAGCATATGAACGCTGAATCGGCTATCAGAAACGCGAGAACAATGGTCACGGGAGCGGAGAATAAAGGCCGGATGGATATGCTCAAACGTGCGAATGATGATGGGATCGAAGCACAAAAGAGATGGATTGCAACAAAAGACAATCGCACCCGAGAGTGGCACGCGGAACTAGATGGCGCTCTAGCCAAACAGGATGAACCGTTTGTAAATTTTATTGGCGAAATCATGTTTCCTGGTGACCCGAATGCAAGCGGCGCGAATGTATATAACTGCCGTTGCAGTCTGGGATATGAAATTATCGGCTTTAGAAAGGTTGGTAGACGATGAGCAGCGTTATCTTCGAGGACAACAGCGAAGAGGTGCTTTTCGCAATGAAAAAGGCGCTTGCCCGCGGGTTTGAAGCAATTGGTATGAAAGCGGAAACGTATGCGAAAGACAATACGCCTGTCAGAACCGGCCGCCTTCGAAATAGCATGACACACGCTGTCGATAATGAAGAACCCGCCGCTTACGTTGGCACAAATGTAAATTATGGGATTTTCGTCGAGAACGGAACGCGAAAGCAAAAAGCGAATCATATGCTTAGACGCGCTGCGACTGAGCACACAGACGAGTACAAGCGTCTGCTGGAAGAAAGCATGAGAAACGCATGACAGCTACCATTTGACAAAAAATATTACAGGCTGTATAATAAGATAAACAAACAGTAATTTAACGGCAGGGCAATGCCGCCGAAGTAAATGGAGGTTACTGCAAGATGAGTTTGACCAGAAAGATGCTCAAAGCAATGGGCATTGAAGATGAAAAAATTGACCAGATTATTGAAGCGCACACAGAAACCGTTGACGCGCTAAAGGAGCAGCGCGACGGCTACAAGGCTGATGCGGATAAGCTGCCGGACGTTCAGAAAAAGCTGGATGAAACCGAGAAACAGCTTGAAGCAAACGGCAAGGATAGCTACAAGGTGAAGTATGATGCGCTGAAAGAAGATTTTGAAAGTTACAAGAACGCGCAGACCGCGAAGGAAACGCATGGCGCGAAGCTGGCGGCTTATCGAAAAATGCTAAAAGACGCAGGCATTTCCGAAAAGCGGCTTGATAGCGTCCTGAAAGTTTCGGACGTTGACGGTGTGGAGCTTGACGAGCAAGGAAATATCAAAGATGTTGACACTCTGTCTAAAAACGTCAAGACCGAATGGGCTGATTTCATCGTGACTGAAACTGCGACCGGCGCGAAGGTTGATAACCCTCCCGCGAACAACGGCGCGAAGAATGCGCCGAAAACGCTGGCAGACGCTCTGCGCGAAAAATATGATCGAAAGGAATAAATAATTTATGGCTATTACTCTTGAAGAAGCAAAGGTTGGCATGGCTGACCGCGTTGATCAGATGGTGGTTGACGAATTTAGACGTTCTTCCCTCCTGCTTGATAATCTCGTGTTTGATAACGCGATTTCTCCGGGCACTGGCGGTTCTACGCTGACTTATGGTTATATCCAGCTTAAAACCCCGAGCACGGCTTCTGTTCGAACCATCGGCAGCGAGTACACCGCCGGTGAAGCAAAGCGTGAGGAAAAGACCGCAAAGGCCGTCATCATGGGCGGTTCTTTCGAAGTTGACCGTGTGCTTCAGGAGACTTCCGGCGCGATTGACGAGCTTGCTTTCCAGGCCCAGCAGAAAATCAAGGCGACGAGCAACTATTTCCATAATCTTGTTATTAACGGCACGTCCGCTGCTTCCGGCGCTGGCTATGTCACAAATACTTTTGATGGCCTGAAAAAGCTGCTCAATGGCACGTCGAACGAATTTACGACGGATATCGATCTGTCCGATTCCGCGAAGGTGACCAGCAACGCTAATGCGTTTGTCGATCAGCTTGACCAGCTTGTTCACGCGCTTGATGGCGACGCGACCATGCTGCTGATGAATGGCGAAATGCTGCTCAAAGCTCGCGCTGCTGCTCGTAGAGTCGGCTACTATGAGCGCACGAAGGACGATTTTGGCCGTGTTGTTGAAACGTTCGCTGGCATCCCGATGTTCGACATGGGCAAGTACTATAATGGCACTTCTTCTGTCGATGTTATTGGCACTTCCGCCGCGTCTACCACTGCTGCTGGCACTTCCAGCATTTACGCTGTTAGCATCGGCCTTGATGGCTTCCACGGCATTTCCCCTACCGGCACGAGCGTGATTTCCACTTATATGCCGGATATGTCTCAGCCTGGTGCTGTCAAGAAGGGCGAGGTCGAGCTCGTCGCTGGCGTCGTTCTTAAGAACACCCTCAAGGCGGCGGCTCTGAATGGCATCGTGCTCAAGCCGAAGACCGGCGCTTGATAAATAACTGAAAATGGGCGGTGCGAGAAATGCTGTTAGATGATATGTGTGCTATCTGCCGGAACTATTTCACTGATGATTCCGCAAAGCATAAAGGGACTTTTTCAGTCAAAGACGGCGTTCTCGCGCCGCTTGACTATCTCGCGGAGGGCCAATACTTCCGCGTTGTGGGGAGCGTCTTTAACGACGGCGTGCATCAATACCCCGCTCCGGATTTGACGGACGAGGTGTTTGATGGGGAAGTCTGGGCTATGCGCTTGCCTCCGGCGTTTTTGGCCTTGGCCGGGGAAATAGACGAGTACAGCCAGAAGATGGAGGGCGGCAGCGCCGCGCCTTATACATCTGAATCTTTCGGCGGGTATTCTTACGAAAAAGCAACCGACGCAGAGACTGGCGCGCCTCTTTCGTGGCAGGCCGTGTTCGCGTCGAAGCTGAACAGATGGAGGAAAATCTAATGTCGCTGTTGGAAGAAAGCATGAGAGACTGCGTGTTTCTCGACAAAACGACGCAGGATAATCCAGAGGGCGGGTATGACGTTATCTGGAAAGAGGGCGCAACATTCAAGGCCGCGATTGTATGCGATAATAGCATGGAGGCACTCACCGCGCAGAAAGCGGGCGTGACCTCAAATTACACAGTCACGGTTCACAAGCCTGTCAAGTTGACCTATCACACTGTTTTCAAGCGGCTGGAAGATGGGAAAATCTTTCGTATCACCTCTGACAGCGACGACGTGCAGACACCCGCGCGATCGAGTTTTCAGGTCGCGCAGGTGGCTGCCGAGGAATTTACGCCTACTTGATAAGGTGATGCGGAAATGACGAAAGAAGCAGCACTTTACAATTTTTATAAGCAATTTCTTCCGCCTTATGAAGAAAACACTGTGCCGGACGACGCGGAATTGCCTTATTTGACTTATAACATGGTAACTGGCGGCTTTCGTGACGGCGAATGTGCGTTAACTGTGTCTATCTGGTATAGAGACACAAGCTGGGAAAAATGCAACGCAAAAGCACGAGAAATTGCGACCAAAATCCATGAAAGCGGCGTGTGGATTGAATGTGATGATGGCGCGATTTGGCTGAAACGTGGTAGCCCGTTCGCCCAAAATATGCCGGATGATGACAGGGACATTCGGCGAAAGTATTTCAATCTCACGGCCGAATACGTCACAACGATTTAACGAAATGAAAGGAATGAAAGCAATTTGAAATTCACAAAAATTCCTTCTGACACTTTCCAGAAGCTGCAAATCAATGCAGCTATCATTTGCAGCGATTTCACACCGGCGACCGGCACGGTTGGCGAAAGCGGCCAGATTGGCGCGACCACTGGCGGCATCAATTTCACCGCAACGCCGACTTATACCGATTTCGGTGAGGACATCGACAACTGCCCGAAGAACATGAAGGAACTCAAAAAACTTGACAGTTGGGAAGCAAAATGCTCCGGCACTTATGTCACGCTTGACACCGCCGTTGCAAAGTCTCTGCTTGGCGCGGCTGATATTGGCACGACCGACACGACGAAGGTCACGCCGCGCAACGACCTCGCTCAGGCGGACTTTGACGACATTTGGATTGTCGGCGATTACTCCGACAAAAATGGCGAGACGAACGGTGGATATGTGGCGATTAAGCTGATGAACGCGCTTTCTACTGGCGGCTTCCAGCTTCAGACTGCCGACAAGGCTAAAGGTCAGATGGCGTTTGAGTATACCGCGCATTACTCCATGAACGCGCAGGAAACCGTCCCGTTTGAAATTTACGTCAAGGCTGGCACTGCCGAAACTGTCTGATATAATAATTTAGGAGGCAAATTATTATGAAACTTTCCGAACTTGATACTTCTCGCGCGGCAGACGTGCTCTGTGAGGCTGGCGCTTATGCGCTTAACATCCTGACCGATGAGGAACTCGCGGCAGAGCTTAAAAGCAAGATTGATAGCTCTGGCGAACTGTCGCGGCTTGAACTTTACACTTTCGGCGTGCAGAAGATTAGCACGCTCCTGCCGATCATCCTGAAAAAGCACCGCGGCGATGTGTTTGGCATCCTCGCGGCTATGAATGGTTGCGCTGCCGACGACATTGCGCGCCAGAACATCATGGTCACGATGCAGCAGGTAAAGGAGCTTGTATCAGACAAGGACATGATCGATTTTTTCAAATCCTGCGCGCCGGTGGAGACGAATGCCTGATTTGTCTGTCGGGCGCGCCTAAATGCAGTGTACATGGGCTGGTTGTTCTTTTGCCGAAATTGCTTAAAAATAGGCTTGAACAATCAGCCTATCGTTTATACACCGCCGAGTGTCTGCGGATGATTACCAAAAACACCGCAAACTTTAACGGCGGGGAATTTATTAAAGTAAAGTTTGATGACATTGTGAATCCGAAGCCGGTGGACAATCGACCAGCAGAGGAAATCGCGGCTGATGTTATCAAACGTTGTGGTCTGGTGGTGAAAGATTGAATCTTTTTAACCTTTTTATCAAAATCGGGGCTGACATTTCCGGCGCACAAGAGGGTATTAAGAAAGTCGGGGATGAAGCAACAAGCCTCGATTCGAAGCTGGCAAATGCGGCTAAAGGATTCGGCAAATTTGCGGTAAAGGCTATTGGCTGGGCATCAACCGCCGTGTCCGCCGTCGGCGGCTACGTCACAAAAGTGGGCGCGGATTTCGAATCGGCTATGTCGGAGGTCAGTGCTATTTCCGGCGCAACAGGTTCAGAGCTTGATGCGCTGACGCAAAAAGCTAAAGAAATGGGCGCGTCCACGAAATTTAGCGCGTCTGAGTCCGCCGAAGCCTTCAAATACATGGCAATGGCTGGCTGGGAAACATCGGATATGCTTGACGGCATTTCTGGTGTTATGAATCTTGCGGCGGCATCTGGGGAGGATTTGGCAGAAGTTTCCGATATCGTTACGGATGCTATTACTGCTTTCGGCCTGCAAGCGTCCGATTCTTCGCATTTTGCTGACGTTCTTGCGGCGGCATCTAATAGTGCAAATACCAACGTTTCAATGCTCGGCGGCTCGTTCAAGTACGTTGCGCCAGTTGCCGGAGCGATGGGTTACAGTATCGAAGACGTTGCTGTTGCACTTGGGACAATGGCAAACAGCGGCATCAAGGCTGAAATGGCCGGACGCTCTTTGCGCTCCATACTTTCCCGCCTCGCCAGCCCGACGAAAGACGTTGAGGAAGCGTTCTCACAGCTTGGCCTTTCAGCGTCCGAAGCGCTGACAAACGCTGACGGCAGCATGAAGCCGCTGTCAGAGACAATCGGAATCTTGCGGGACAGCATGAGCGGCCTAGACGAAGCGACTAAAGCGTCCGTTGCGTCTGGAATCGCTGGAACAGAGGCAATGTCTGGATTGCTCGCAATCGTCAACTCCTCTGATGCAGATTTTGAAAAACTGACAGAATCAATCGCAAACGCTGACGGCACTGCTCAGAAAATGGCCGACACGATGGAAGACAACCTTAAGGGCGCGATTACAATCATGAAATCGGCCGTTGAGGGCTTCGGTATTTCGCTTTACGAGACATTTTCTGTAAAAGCAAAAGACGGTGTAAAAATACTGACAGATTACATTTCTCGTCTGCAAAAAGCGTTTGATTCTGGTGGGATGCAGGGCCTTCTGACCGAGTTCGATTCTGTAATGACTGATGCGCTCGGCGTTGTGACCGAGTATCTTCCGAAAATTATCAGCGTCGGCGGCTCTGTGGTTGGCTCTCTCGCAAATGGCATTATTCAAAATCTTCCTGCGCTGGTTGATGCGGCGTCGGAAATTATTATCAATTTTGTTGATAATATCACATCCAGGGCCGGTGACATTGTCAACTCTGGCGCTACGATTGTAACTGACCTCGCCGATAGCATTTCGAAATTCGCGGTGAAGCTAATTCCGGCTGTCACGGCCCTCTCCTATACGCTTGTGGAAGAACTCACAAATCCGTCTACACTTTCCTCCATTATGGGCGCGGCGCTTGAAATCATTATGTCGCTTGTGGATGGGATAATGGAAGCACTGCCGATTATTGCCCAGTCTGCTCCTGTTATCATCGGGAATCTTGTAGCTGGTTTGATCGTGATGCTCCCGCAGATCATCAATGCTGGCATTGAGATTCTGATGTCACTTGTAAACGGGATTCTTGATACCATCCCCAGCCTCGTGGCGGCTATCCCGACCATCACCATGGCGATTGTTAACGGCATCTTGACAAACCTTGACGAAATCATACTCGCGGCTATCCAAATCACGCTTTCCATTGCTATGGGCATGATCGAGGCGATCCCGAACATGATTACGCAGTTGCCCAGAATCTTTCTGGCGATTGTGAATGCTTTCAAGGAATTTAACTGGAAGAACATCGGATCGGATTTGCTGACGGGCATCTGGTACGGCATAAAAGATAAGGTCGAGTGGCTCAAGGGAAAGGTTCAAGGCGTTGTCGATAAGATTAAAGGCTGGTTCACCGGCAAAGACGGCTTCGATGAGCATTCACCGTCGAAGTGGTCAAAGAAGGTATTCCAGTACGTCATGGACGGCGGCGCGAACGGCATTGATGCTGGTATGCCCGGAATGATGTCTGCTGTCAGCAGCGCAGTTGACAGCATTAAAAGCGGCTTTGACGTTGGCACGATCAGCGCGAGCGCGTCTGCTTCTGGAAGCACTCAAAACAACATTCGTGCGGCTATCCATGACGAGATTAGCAAGATTGGCATCTATCTTGATGGCAACACGCTCGTCGGCGGCATCTCTGATCGCATGAATCAGGGGCTTGGCAGCATTTATGTCGGCAACGAAAGGAGGGCGATGGCCTGATGGGAAAACTTTTGACGTTTATGATGCGCTTGCACGGCTCTAGCATATGGGACGAGATTGTGCCCGATACCGGCAAGCAAGTGGCAGTCGTGTCCGCGACTATCAACAACCCGGCGGTAAAAACGGACACGGTAGACATCAACACATATGACGGCGTGCTCGACTTTTCTAGCGTGCAGGGCATCCATTATGGTAACCGCAGCATTGAGGTCACCTTGCGTAAGATCGCTGGCTCGACCTATGATTTTGACGCGCTGCGCAGAAAGTATCTCGGGCAAATTGTAGACTGCCGGTTTGAGACGACCAGCGGGTATTATTACTACGGCAGACTGACGGACATTGAGGACGATTATCAGCAGGACTTTCGCACCATAACGCTGACGATCGACGCGAATCCATTTAGGCAGCCTGTGTCTGGCGCAACAACGGTGGAAATCCCTGTGTATAATACGGGCGACCTTATGCCGGCTTCGCAAGGAGATGCGAACATCGACACATATGCGATCGGTGGTATTGTCAATTATAGCTATACGAAAAATTCGAGTGGCAGTCACGACATTTCGATGTCCATTTCAAAGTCTGCCACAAAGGGTTATGTGTATCTTACTGTCACAGGGTTGACCGTTGGGTCTAAGTATAACCTCGACGTTAAAGGAATTTACGGAAACTCATATATAACAATTCGCGCTGGTAGCAAAACAGGGGACATAATTGGTGAAAGCGAAATCAAGCAGCCAACAACATTTACTTCACCGTCAACGGCCGTGGTTCTTGTGTTCACTACTTGGTCCAGCAGTGCAAGATTTTTGTTTGTTAGCCTGTCCTTGGCACAATGGACATCAACGCACATCGATGGTAGCGACCGCGTTGTTTCCCCGACGTATCTTCCGCGCGCGTATAACATCAATATAAATGTTTTCGATGAAAACCGCAGTTACACTTCGACGGTACTGAAAGCGAACACGTCGATGAACCCGTATTTTGTCATACCACGCGGTGGGGCTGACATCATAGCAACGGCTGACGGGAAAAGTGGAACGCTGGAAATTGAGTACATGAAGGAGAGGCTGTGAATGTTTGTATGCTATGTAGACGGAGACCTGCTTTTTTCCACCACGCAGATAAGCGGTCGAGAAATCATTTCCGGCTCTCTGACAGAAGAAATTAACGCGGTCAGCTCGCTTGAATTCACTTTGCCGCCGTCAAACGACATGGCATCGCGGGTAGAACCGCACACATCTGTAATTAAGTTGGAATCCGATGGCGTGGAAATCTTCCGTGGCACTGCGTCAAGCGTAAGCAAAAATTTTCGCGGTGATACCGTCGTAAGCTGCGATGGCATGATCGCGTTGATGGCCGATGTCATCAAAGAGCCATTCACCGTTTCTTCGCGCGGGATTGAAAGCTATGTCACTGCGATTGTCAAAAATTACAACGATGGCGTTACTGCTGACAAAGAAATCAAAGTCGGGCAAGTTACCGGGTTTGAAAGCCAAACATTTTCGGTTTCACACGGCGCAGAATGTAAAAACATTTTTGAACTGCTGAAAGAGCTGAGGTCGGACAAGGGAGGCTATATCTGGGCATCCTACATCGGCGGCGATGTGTATATTAACTACACAAGAACAATCGGAAAAGAAAACAGCCAGAAAATCGCGTTTGGCTCGAACCTGGTTAACATCGAGGGGCAGCTCGAAGTCGGCACACTTGTCACGCGAGTTTGGCCGCTTGGAAAAGATGGGCTTACGATCGCAAGTGTGAACGATGGGAAGGCGTATCTGCAAAATGAAGCAGTCGAGTTGCGTTATGGGCGCATAGACAAGACGATGCAGGTTGACAGCGACGACCCGTCTGTTGTAAAATCGTATGGGCAGGCGTATCTTACGAGGTACGCCGCGATGAACAACACCATCACCTTGACCGCGATTGACCTGCACAACCTCGACAAAACAATCTCGTCGTTTGAGGTTGGCGACTCTGTCCGCGTGCTTTCTCCACCGCATGGGATTGACGCGGAGATGGTGGTAAATAGCATTTCGACCGACTTGGTGCGGGTTTCAAACTCGAGAATTACTCTCGGAGCAAAAAAAGGCAGCATTACGAGCATTATCTCATCTGGTGGCGGGTCTGGCGGCTCTTTCGGCGGCGATTCCGGCGGCGTTGGCGTTGATTATGTTATCGAGCAGGGCACAACCGGAAAATGGGTTTGGCGTAAGTGGGCATCCGGCATCGCAGAGATGTGGGCTACGTTCGATACGGACAAACTGGAAATGACATCGCAAACATGGGGCGCACTGTATACAGCATCGTGGATGGGTCTCGAGGAAAATAAAGCAGCACGCCAATATCCGTTTCCGTTTATCGAAAACCCTGCCGTGTCGGCGACGCCAACGGTTGGAAGTGGCAACATCTGGCTTGCCACAAACACGGAAAACGATACAGGTACGCGGCTGACGCACGCCCCGGCATATCAGTGCGTGAGAGCATCCGACGCGACGGTTAATAAGCCGCAGATCAGCTACTATGTCATTGGCAAGTACAAATAAATGGAGGCGAAGATCTGATGGAATTCATTGCTTGTAACTCAGACAATTACCGTTCCGGGCGCACGCGGCCGGTGCAGTACATTGTGATGCACTACACGGCAAACGACGGAGACACGGCAAAAAACAACTGCGACTACTATCACCGCGTGGGCGGCCTGCAGGCAAGCGCACACTATTTTGTGGACGAGTATGGCGCGATGCAGTCCGTGCGCGAGGGCGACACGGCGTGGCACTGCGGCGCGCGGGCGTACTGGCATCCAGAGTGTCGCAATGCCAACAGCATCGGCATCGAGATGTGCAGCCGCAAGCGCGCCGACGGCAGTTACTACATCAAGCCGGAGACCGTGACAAACGCCGCGGCCTTGGCAAAAGACATTATGCAGCGCTATGGCATCGACACCGACCACGTGTTGCGGCACTACGACGTGACGGGAAAGCACTGCCCCATGCCTTGGGTGGATAACCCGGCGCAGTGGACGGCATTTCTGGCCATGCTGACGCCGGAACACCCGAACGAAGAGGAGGATGATGATATGGTACGATATAGCAAAATCGAGGACGTTCCAGATTGGGCGCGGGACGTGGTGCGCGCGCTGATGGACGCGGGCGCTCTTAAAGGCGACGATAACGGATATATTGACCTGTCACGTGACATGGTGCGCGGCATGGTGATCGGCAAGCGGTACGCGGATGCGCGCAGTCCCAGATATGCCACGATCGATGACGTTCCCGGCTGGGCGCGCGAGGAGACGCAGCGGCTGATCGACCGTGGCGCTCTTAAAGGCAATGAGCACGGCAAGCTGGACGTATCAATGGATATGCTGCGCACGATGATCGTGTGCCAGCGGATGATGGATGAAAACAAGTGATGGAGGGATGCACATGAAAATTAACTGGAAACTTAGGCTGCAGAACAAGGCTACGCTGACCGCGCTCGTCATGGCGCTGGTGGCACTGGTGTATCAGGTGCTCGGCGTGTGCGGCGTCGTGCCGCGTGTGTCGCAGGATCAGGTTACGACGATCATCAGCATGGTCATCAACATTTTGTGCCTGCTCGGAATTGTGGTAGACCCGACTACGGCTGGTGTCAGCGACAGCGTGCGGGCTATGAGCTATGACGAGCCTAAAAAATACTAATAAATAATATAGGGCGTGAAGATTTTTGTTGATTTTCACGCCCTTTTTTGATATATTTTGAATAGAGAGGAATTTTTACCATGATTGACCAGAATGATATCGAGCGTTTAGAAAAGATTTTTGTTACCCGCGAGGAATGCAACGACGTGACCAACGGCATCGGCGGTAAGCTGGCAAAAGATTCGACCAGGTTTGCTGTGCTGGAAGAGAGAATGAAGGTAAATAACTGGCTTACAACCGGCATCTGCGCCGGTATTATCGCGCTGCTGATTAAAGTATTTTTGGGAGGCTGATAAAATGCCGGATTGCAACACCTGCAAAGCAAAAAAGAGTCCGCCTAATGTGCCGTATGTCGTGCACGAAGGGGTGATGTCTCGGCTGGAGCGCGTTATCAAACGGCTTTGGATTGCGCTTATCGTGACGATCGCGCTGTTGGTGGCAACGAACGCGATGTGGATTGTGTATGAATCGAAGTACGATACAGTACATCAAACTGTAACGCAAGATGCAGATAATGGCGAAAATATTTTTGCCGGTGGTGATTTGTATGGCGAGACAGACCGTTAAAACGACATACAGGCGTCGAAAAGTAGGCGGCAACTCCGGCTATATCAAATGTAATATCTGCCACGGAACTGGCCGCGTAAAAGCCCCAAAGAGAAAGAAAGGGGGCAAATGATGCTTTCCGATTTTGAAATCATTCAGCATAAATTCCCCAAAAATGAAGATTTGACCATTGTCCCAATCAGCGATGTGCATCTTGGAGCGGCTGAACACATGGCAAAAGAATGGCGTGATTTTTGCGCTATGGTGGAAAAAACGCCGAACGTATATATCACGCTCGGCGGCGACTTGATTAACAACACCGTAAAAACTTCTGTCGGAAACGTTTTTGATGAAACCATGAGGCCGCGAGAGCAAAAGCGAGTTATGGCGGAAATGCTCAAACCAATTTCTGATAGAATTTTGTGCGCGGTTAGCGGCAACCACGAACGCCGAAGCGGAAAAGATATTGATGGCGATCCGATGTATGATATCATGTGCAAGCTGGATTTGGAGCACCTTTACCGTGAAAACATGGCTTTCGTCAAAATCCAGATCGGCAAGCTGAACGGCGACGGTAAGAAAAACCCGACCTACTGCATCTGCGTCACTCACGGCGCTGGTGGCGGCATCCTGTCTGGCGGAACAATCAACCGAAACGAACGCTTTGGGTATGTTCTTGATGGCGTTGACGCGCTGATTGTCGGTCACACTCACAAACCGATGATTTCACAGCCCGCAAAAATCGTCGTTGACAAGTTTAACAATAAAATTAGCTTCAAGCCGTTTAAGGTAATTTCTTCGACCGCTTGGCTTGACTTCGGCGGCTATGCGGCGCAGAAAATGCTTATCCCATCATCCCACGCCTTGCAGACCATGACGCTTTGCGGGAAGCGCAAAGATATCGTTATCACAATGTGAGGTGATTACATGGTGTACTATGTTTCGCACTGCTATCAGGGAGACCCGGAAAATGTTCGCAAGGCTGCAAAAATCACACATGACTTGCAGATGGAAGACCAAAATAACTGCTACGTTTGCCCGCTGTTGGTCTTCTCACACATGGGATACGACGAGATCGGGCATGAGCCGGAAATGGAATTGTGCCTTGATTTGCTATCGGTGTGTGATGCTCTAATCGTCGCGTCCAAGGTGAGCGAGGGCGTGCGCCGCGAAATTGAATTTGCAAAGATGGTGAATATGGAGGTAATTTACCTTGATTAAGCCAACGGAGGAATTCGATTTTAGCCGACAGCGATGGGAGCATTTGATTGATAGCTTTATTTTCAACGAGCGCGACCGCGAGATTTTGAAGCGCAGATTGCTTGACGGCCGTACATTTGAACAGCTTGCGTCAGAATTTGACTTGAGCACGCAACACACGAAAACCATCGTGTATAAGGCGCAGGAAAGATTATACAAGCACATAAAATAATATAGCCGCCCATTATAGGCGGCTATTTTTTTATTCGATTGCATTCAGCTTTTTCATGACGGCCAAATATAGCTTGCTATTGATGATTTTGATTGTCTCCATCAGCTCATCCATGATTGCGAAAATCTCAACGCTGTTCTTGCCGGAAACCGCAGACAGGAAATCGCTATCACCTGACACGTCAAGCGGTTCTGGCTGGGAAACTGCCGTTTTTGAAGAAAGCATCTTATAAAGCATCGCGCAATACAGCGGAGCAATTTTGTTTAGTGCTGCAAAAGACGTATCGTAATTAGCTTCCGATTCGAGCAGCGTCTTCTCAATTTCGGAATAATCGATCATACGCGCCCTCTTTACATCTCGCGGTACATAGCCTGCGCGTTTTTGACTTCCTGCGCCTTGTCTAACTGCTTGTCGTGCAAATAGTCGTATACGGCCTGCATCTCTGCTGGCGGCTCTCCGTGCTTTGCACGATACTCCTTGATGATACCAACGACTTCCGCGTGTAGCAGCGCCATGTGGCGCAACTCGTCGGTTGAAAGGTCGTAAAATGTCTTGGCGAGTTCGGGACGTTCGCCCTTGTACTTGATGGCGCACTTTGCGTACTTACCTGCGTCATCAATTTCCTCGTCTACCATTGCTGACAGTTTTTCGATAATTTTCATGACGCGCCTCACAGTTTCACGACCGTGACCGCGAGGTTATCGATAACCGATGCCGCACCGCCGAGGACGAACGACAGGATGCTGCTTTCGCATCCGCAAGCGTTGCGAACGATGGCAGTCAGGCCAATGTTGACGGCTGTCGCGGCAGCGGCAACAGTTTCCGAGCCGGTTGCGCCGATGATTGCAACGCCGTCTTTCTGCGCGGTGACAGACACAGTTCCGGCCGCTGCCGGTGTGACCGTCGCGGAGACGTTTACGAGATAGTATCCGCTGCCGCAAAGCGTGATGGCATTACCATCCTGCTTGATGTTGCATCCATAACGCCTGGCGGTGTTACCAACCGGGATGATGCCGCCGACAGCAACTGCCGGTGCGCTGGTGTTGGTTGTGTAGATAGCAGATTTACTCATATAATCAATCCTTTCATAATACGAAAAATGGGGCAGCTATTGCCGCCCCAATAACCTCGCCTAAAAGGGCGTCACCATGTTGCCGATACCGGCAACGTGGTTTAGATGTTATTCCCGCAGCCGCAGCCGCAACCGCAGAACGGAGAATTACCAGCGCTATAAGAATAGCTCATCGGGTAGCGGACAACGCCGCAGAAGCGAGAGTCCATCTCAAGGCTGGAAACCTTGTCACGAAGAGCCTGGATTTCGTTAGTCTGAATCAGCGCGCGGGTAGCTTCACCCTCGGCATGGATCGCCGTGGTGATGTCGCAGGCGTTCTGGTTCATCTGAGCGGACAGGTTCGCCGTGGCAAGACGGTTGTCGCAGCAGCACTGCGCGAGCTGTGCGGACAGATTGCGGCCTTCCGATGTGATGGCGTTGTTAAGCGCGAACGTGCTGTCGCAGATGCCGTTGCCGACGTTGTTCAGGCGATCGTTGAGCTGGCCGAACTGCTGGCCGAACAGGATCTCCTGCTGGCTGGCGGCAGTTGCATACTGCCCGAATTCGCCCTGACGGTTGCCCCAGAAGCCGCCGCCCATAAAGACGAACAGGAACAGGATGATGATCCACCAAGCGCCTCCGTTGTTCCACCCTTCGCCGCCACCATCAACGGCAGCGCGGAGGTCAGAAAGACTGTAATTATCCAGAATAATCATTCCTTTCAATTTATTTAATAACCGGTGTGCACCCCTGATTATTTTTCAAAAAAACTTTACCTTTTTATCAAAAAGTGTTGACATTTACACATATATGTGCTATTATATAATCACAGAGAGGGAAACAACAAAAAACATTAAACAAAGGAGATATTAAAAATGAAAAAGTATTACATGACTGTTACCAGTGAAGACGGAGACATCATCTTTAAGAGCACGAGCGACAGCGCGAAAGCACTTATTAAGAGATACGAAAAGGCAGCATTTTTCAGCGATGGTTCGATGAGTTCGATTTTTTACAATTCGAAAAAAGATACGAACATCACCGAAGATGTGATGATGCGCATCTCCAACGGAGAGAACATCTAAAATAAATTTTATATCAGGGCGGCGAGACGGCCGCCCTTTTTTATTTGAGAAGTTGCATAAAAGACTGTGCCTGCTGTTTCAGGCTTTCAAACTGCGTTTGCGACATTTGGCCGGATGTGAGCATTTTCTCGATCTGCTGCTGGGCTTTTTGCGGCGTCATGGACTTCGCAAACTGCCGGAATTGCGCGATCATCTGCATGGGGTTACTTCCCGCCTGCATCTGCTGCATCGGGTTCTCCCCGAAGATGCTGCTTGCCATTTAGCACCATTCCTTTCAATTCGTCGAATTCTTTGCGCGTCACGTAATCTTCGGCAGGAGCGGCCGACTGCATATCATCGCATGGAGAAAATTTGAAACGTCTGATTGATGCGAACCCCGCTCCGTCAGTGCTTTTGATGTAAAAATAATCTTCGTTCGCGTCAAACAGCGCGACAGAAGCGTTCGCGCCCATCTGATAGGCTTGCGCGCCTGGAAGGCCGTTCACGCGGATGATCTGGCTCGGCTGGGTGTTCGTCTGCCCCTGCGCCGACATCGCGTTGAGCCTATCAATATACGGATTGTTATATTGCATCGGATTCATATACGGATTGTAATATGCCATGATAGCACCTCGTTTCTACTCCCATGGTATATCATGTGGGTGGAAAATGAAAGCAAGCAAAGGTCTGAATTTCGTCTGAATTTTGTATATTTTTTCGAGAAATGTATTGACAATTTAACAAAAATAGTTTATACTATAATCATGAAAAGGAGATGATATTTTGCCAAGAAAAGCGAAAGACAACGCATCCGGCGTCAAAGACCTTGCGCTATATGTGCTTCGCGCAGCAGCTTTTGACATTCAAAGCGGCGGAAGGGAAGAAGAAAGGTGCATCAAAGAAATCAGGGCCGGAGGCATCGACCTGTATCTTGGGTTGCTTGAAACGGAAATGACAGCAGAAGAGTTCATTTCACTTTCAAAAAAAGGAGGTAAAAAGAATGTACAAGTGCCTTAACTGCGGCCACGTTTTCGACGATGGTGAGCAGGCAAGATGGAAAGAGGATGACGGATGGCACGACGGATGCCCGGTTTGCAAGGAGGCATACGGCGAGGCGATGCATTGTAGCAGATGCGGAAGCGCGTTTCTTGATGACGAGCTTTTCGGCGGTTACTGCTTCGACTGCCTGGCGGATATGCTTACACCGCAAACCGCGCTTGCGTATATGCTTGACGAAGGTCTATTTGCGAGATATATGTTCGATCAGTGCTGGAAATCGTCCGTGCCGGAGAGAATTGGAACGCCGTTGGAGCTGGTTATGCTGAAAGAATACTATGATTTCGTGCTCCGGTATGAACAAGGCGATAGCGGTGCGTATTACCAGATGAAACTTCTGGAAGATTTTATTTTCAACATCGACGACATCTGCGAAAAAGAGAGATTCGGCGAATGGTGCGCCGAGAAAAAGAAAGGGTGATTGTATGGCAGTACTTTGCATGGTTTACGGCCAGAGCGGGACAGGAAAGTCCACAAGCCTAAGAAATTTCGGGCGAGATGACGTGGCAATCGTCAATGTGTCCGGTAAGCCGCTTCCGTTCAGGAACGACTTGAAAACGTTCAAAAGCGACAATTACGCCGCTATCACGCGAGCGATTAAGGCCGCACCGCAGAAGTCAATCGTGATTGATGATGCGACTTATCTGATGGTTAACGCGTTCATGCGTAACGCGAAAGTCACTGGCTACCAGAAGTACACCGATTTTGCGTGCGACTTCAACAACCTGATTGACGCGTGCGGTCAGCTCCCGGATGATAAGATCGTTTATTTCATCGGTCACAGCGATCAGAAAGACGATGGCTCGGAGCATTTTAAGACCATCGGCAAGATGCTTGACAATTATGTCACGCTGGAAGGCAAGTTTACGATCGTGCTAAAAACCGTGGTGCAGGACGGGCGATACCTTTTCAGCACCCAAAACAACGGGCAGGACACAGTTAAGACCCCGATGGGGCTTTTCGACAAGCCTCTTATTGATAATGACCTTCGGTATGTGGACGAACAAATAAGAAATTATTGGCAGATGGGAGGCAGCGAGGATGCCTGATTTCGAATCCGGCATCACGTCTTATGTCCACGCGACTGCCACAGTGGACGTGTTTTTTCCGGTTGACAAGCGCGGCACGGCAGATATTAGCTGTCATCAGTGCCCGTATTTGTCCAGCAATGAGAGGATGTGCCAGCTTAACAAAGAGCTGACAGCATATCCGCAAAAGTATGTAGGCGGAAAATGTCCGCTTAAAATAATTGATAATACGGAGGTAAGCAAAAATGAAAGCATTTGACGGTTACAAGGCAGAGGCCATGCGCATGAGTGAGCCGCTTCCCGCTGGCGGCTATGTCGCTAAAATCATGGGCGCTGAGGTAAAGTCTTACTCGTGGGGCGAACAGCTTGTGATTTCGTTCGACATCGCCGAGGGCGATTACAAAAACCATTTCGCGGAAGAGTGGAAGAGCAACCAGAACGAGGACAAAAAGTGGAAGGGCAATTATCGCCTGACTGTCCCTGATGAAAGCAATCAGTGGGTTGTCAGCCAGAAAAAGCAGTTCGGTAATGCGATGTGGGCAATCGAGCAGAGCAACCCCGGCTACCACTGGGACTGGAACGAGGCTGGTCTGAAAGGCAAGACCGTGGGCGTGCTGTTCCGTAACCGCGAGTGGGAATGGGACGGTAATACAGGCTGGACAACCGAATGCGGTATGTTTCTTGACGCTCAGGCCGTCCGCGATGGCAATTACAAGCCGATGAAAGATCGTCCGCTGAAAAAGAATGTGCAGGCATCCACGACGTTCACAGAACTCCCGGCAGAGGATGACGGAGACCTGCCGTTTTAAGCGAGGAAAAACACCATAACATACTCCCGCACCCGCCCGGGAAAGAATAGGCGGGACGAAATAAAGTGAAAA
>ENA-OPTB01000525-OPTB01000525.1-human-gut-metagenome-genome-assembly--contig:-NODE-525-length-37035-cov-5.522255_pt1 | contig 37035 bp, 44 predicted proteins | sample MGYA00241810_ERZ501911 | MGnify/ENA primary metagenome ERZ501911 (study PRJEB25962, sample SAMEA2042304) | human gut metagenome | biome: human gut; feature: human-associated habitat; material: faeces... | reverse complement strand
ACGCCGGATGCCTCGTCCACCACGAAAAGCATATTGTCTTCGTGGAAGCCCTGCAGAGACTCAGGCTTTGTGGCGGTACGCGGGACAGCAAACCAGCGGCGGTCATAGCCGTTCATGTACACGCGGGTCTTCGTCCATGTGAACATCATTTGAAGCACCGGGCTTGCGTCCAGCCACTTTGCCATTTCTGCCCACAGGACGTTGTCCAACTGTTGCATCGTGGGTGCGGTGCAGACGATGCGCGGGTAGGAAAAGCAGGCAATGAACCACCACATAAGATTGGCTTCCAATGCCGTTTTGCCCACGCCCTGCCCGGAACGGATGGCAACACGCCGATGCTGTGATACCGCCACAGCCGCCTCCCGCTGCCATGGATCCGGCTCAAAGTGAGTCACTTCCTTGAAAAAAAGGAGCGGGTCTTTGCGGTACCGCGGTATTCTTCTTTGGAAAAACTCACGGCGTGTCATCGTCCATCCCCTCTGCGGCCTGAATGGCTGCTACCCAGTCGTCAACCAGTTCGCTCTTTCCGCCGCCGCTCATATTGCGCAGTTCGGCCAGCTGTTTGATGCACTGGGCTTTCTGCCGCTGTACATCGGTCAAGAGCTTGTTCAAGCGTTCTATGATGAGGTAGGACGCTTCCAGAGTGGAATTTGTCAGGGTTTCATTGCCCGGCAAACGCTCCCCGGCGGCTACTTTGGCATCAATGGCTTCCACATAGGCCTGCAAATCGTTCTTTTCCTTTTCAGTGTCACCATCCAGCCGCTTGAAGTTCCTGCTTCTCTTGGATGTGGTCTGCGTCTGAACATAGGCTCCCTCTTTGGAATAGTGGGAGATACGCTCCAGCAGATAGCCCTCGCGGGCGGTCAGCAATTTCAGCTCATTTATGAGCAGTTCTTCTGCATCCACATCTTCGTCACAGGCATCCAGCAGCTGACGGTGTTCCTCTGTCCAGCTTCGGAACATCAGTTCAGACCACCCACCATGCTTGACGGCGTTGCGGTTGCCCTTGGGCGCACCTGCTCCAACGGCATTGACATTTCCCGGCGGCGCGCCCTGTTTTGGTCTTGTTTCAGGGTCAGGTGCGGCGGGTGCATCCTCTGGGTGCAGGGTGCGTTTTGCGGGTGCATCTGCACCCTGCGTCCAGTAGCGCTTGCGCCATGACTTTACTGTGTTGATAGACACATCCAACTTCTTGGAAATCTCGGTGCAGGACAGCCCTTTTTTATACAGGGTGTAGCCTTTATCCCGCTTGTCCATCTACATAGTCACCATCCTCCTTTGTTTGTTTCTGCTCAAACTGGCAGGCGGAACACAGAGCGCACGCTACACGATGCCGTCAGCGGCGTTCTGCATTTCTTGTGAAGAAATAGAAAAAGGGAGTATCCAACAGAGCCAGACAGGCTTTCAGAAGATACTGCCCGATGATGATACCGATAAGCTGCATCCGGCCCTCGTGGGTATGCACCCATCCCAGACCGAAGCCGAAGCTGATGACCGCATAGATCACCGTGTCCCAGATCTGGCTCGTGATGGTGCTGCCGTTATTCCAGAGCCAGCGGCCACCCTTGGTGCTGCCATGCTTGGCAATATAGCGGTCACGGATTGCATGGAATACGGCCACGTCCCACGACTGGGAAACGAGGTATGCGGACAGACTGCCGATGACAAAAATCCAGTTCTGCCCAAGCAGGGTTTGATAGGCATTGTCCATGACAACATCCGTCGCAGGGAAAACGCCGGTGAGCATAATGCAGGCGGTGGCAAAAATCTGGCCGATAAAGCCATACTTCACCACGCGCTGGGCCGTGGCCTTGCCCCAGATCTCGCCGATGATGTCTGTGCAGAGGAATGTGACGGCATAGGTGATGGCACCGCCGCTCAAGGCCAGCTCGATGGGGCCGATATGCAAGCCGGTGGTAATGGTTCGTGCGCCGGTCACATTGGCAATGACGATGCTGATTGCAAACAACGTAATCAGGATCACCAAATTCTCGTTTGTCTTTTTCATTTTTGCTCCTATTCTTGTGAGCCTGCGGCTCGTGTATATTTCTGTTTGCAGATGGTGGCGCACAGGCTGGCTCTCGCTCCATAGAGAAGCGTTTTATCTGTCAGCTCCAGCCCCCTGCCCTCTGTAATGGTCCTCACCGCGGATAGCCGCTGTTCTATGAGGTCTTTTCGGAACTGATTGATATGTGCCTTTTGGTTTCCATCATCGAACCAGCCGTATTTAACCCCGGATAGCCAGCTGGTGCTGTCTGCGGAGGTACAGAAGCTGTTCTGTGCGATCATCTTCACATCGGTGCATCCCAAAAGGTGGATGTCGATCTCAGGTTTGCGGTTTTTGATGTAGTGGGTCAGATAGCGGGTGTCCTCCCGGAACGTCTTCGGCTTGATGATGCGCAGCTCCGGGATGCTCAGGGCTATGTAGTCGCTGAAATCTATCATGCTGTCCAGTCCCCGCATCCCATCCTCAAAATGGAATACGTTGATTTGGGGGTTATCCAGCAGCTTCTTCATCCGCTCCCGGAAGTACCACGCTTCCCTCACGCCCAGCACTTTCTGGCAGTCCAGCTCGACACAGGTACAGCGGAGATTGTTCTGCTGCACGAATGCTATGAGCTTGTCCTGCCACTCGGTCAGGCTTTCCAACGTCTGTGTCTGCCCTTTCCCGGCACCAAACATCAGCGTGAACAGGCCACTATCCTGTATCACATGGCGGTTGACTGTATCCTGCACACGGATTATATGGTCCGCCGGGAGCCGGAAATCATCATCCGGGCGGCACTTGAGAATGTACTTGTAACAGGAAAACAGCCGGTATTTGGTTTGTGCTGCCAGCAGGGCGGCGTAGAATATCTCTCCGCCGTCGCTCCCGGCAAAATGCACTTTGATGTTGTTATCGAACAACTCGCGCACCCCCAAACCCATCTTCAAGGACGGTGCAGGATGTGGAGTTTTCAAACTGGTTCAGGATTTCGGCGGCGATGTCCTCACAGGAGCGCCGCCCAAAATGACAAGCGCCATCCTCATCCCCATACTTGGAGAGAAGATAGCGCTTGATTGCATTCTGTTGGCTGATGATTTCTATTTCACGGTTTGCATTGTGAACTGGAAACTCTGCCGTAATAAAAAAGATATGACGGTGTGAGTTTTTGAGATATGCGAGTTCTCCATCAGCCTCCGGCCAGCAGTGAAAGCCCTCCATCTGAAGTGCGCATATCACATACTGTGTCATGCCGCATCCTCCAGACGGTACGCAAAGCCCATGTCCTTGAGAACGTCCACGAGGGTGGTTGCATCCTGTTCAGACAGATTAGGCACAATGACGGTCTTTTTCCCGCCGGGCTGGACTGCCTGCACCTCATTGGGTGTGGGTGCAGCGCTGGGGTGCATCTCTGCATCCTGTGCCGGGGCTTCCGGTGCAGGAACGGCAGCGGGTTCCTCGGCCTTGGGCTTTGCCTGAACCCCGGAATCAAAGAAATTATTGATATAGGGTTCAGAGCCGGGAAGCTCGTACTCATGGCCGCTCTCCGCAAAGGATGCAACCAGTGCGTCAACCTCATGCTGGTCGAAGCCTGTCACCTCAACATCGAAGCCGGCAGAAAGATCCTGCAGGACGGCAGACAGCTTTTCATTGTCCCACTGGCCGCTGATTTTGTTCAGCGCCAGATTCAGGGCCTTTTCATCCTCAAGGGACAGCTGCACCACACTGACATCCACTTCCACCGCGCCGGTCGCCGCCAGCACTTTCAAGCGCTGGTGGCCACCAATCACGTTGCCAGTCTTCTCATTCCAGATGATAGGCTCAACACAGCCGTACTTTTCGATTGACCGGGCAATCTTCTGATATTCCGGGTCGCCGGGCTGCAAATCCTTTCTCGGATTGTAGGGTGCTGCATTGAGCAGGCTGATAGGTACTTTTCTGATTTCCATGAATTGCTCCTTATGATGACCTGCTTCCAGACAGCCCCGGCGGCGAACCGGGGATGACTGGAAGCACGATTTCCCGCGCAAAGGAGCAACGCGGGGCGGAAAAATCCTCCTTTCCATAAAAATGGCGGCGCACATCAGATGATCTGCACCGCCCGGCTTTGTTTAGGATTTTGTAGCATAATAATACCATGCCTTGCGCCTTGCGTCATCAGAAAGCATTGGAAAGCATTCGTACCGATTGGAAGTCATTGGAACCCATCAGAAACCATTGGAAGTCATCTGACAAACTACGCTTTCCACCCGTGGCAGGCAAGCAAAAGAAAAAGCCGCTGAATCAGCATTTTCACACTGAAGCAGCGGCCTTTTGAATTTGGTTCAGGCTATCTTTTTGAGGTAATTATATGCCATCTTGCACACTCCGGCTTCGGTATAGTACCGTCCGAGTGTTCCTGCAATCTCTGCCCATGAGCGGCACCGCACGAAACGGAGCCTGAAAATCAGGCGCATCCGCGGGTCTGAAATCGACACGCAGAATTCTTCTATTGCTGGAAGCACCCTCTCGGCTTCGGCTTCAAGCTCTTTGATGCCGGCATCCAAATCTGCCAGGTCTGCGGCCAGATCACCAACCTTGTCACGAACACCGGGAGTATGGGGCATTCCTGACAGTGACGGGGATGCTGGTCCCATCTTCTGGCACATGTTCTCGTAGATTTCTTTGTCCTCATCAATCTGCTTGCGAAGCGTTAAGTATCTGGACAGCTCTTGCACCGTCATACCTGACCTCCAGTAATATGTGCGCGGCCTCCAATTTGTAGAGGTGCTACCTAATTATTTTAGCACATTTTACGGCAAAAATACAGGTCTTGCAGTCGGATTATTTACGGATGAACGGGCAATCCACGCCCAGCCAGATAGGCGGCTGTCCATTGCCGATCACCGAGAACCACAGCCGCCCGGTCAGCAGGAGCTTGATGCGCTCCCATAATGTAAGATGCCAGCAGGAGATCACCTGTCCCTCTCCCCGGAAAGCTGGAAGAGCTTCGCACTTGTCTTCCATGCCCTCCGGCGGGTTATAGGTGATGTTCTGCTCACGGAATGGAATAGGAGTCATGCGCTTTCCTTTCTGGCGCGGATCGTCACGCCCTTGGGGGTGATCGTCACGACCGCATTCAGCGCCCGCGCCGCATCCACCATCGTGTCCATCCGAGGATTTCCGTAGAGTTCCCTGTAGCCCATCAGGTTCCGTGCAGTATGCGGGGACAGCCCTGATTTCCGGCTAAACTCGCTGAGGGTCATCCACCGGAGCTTGCGAATCTCATTCAGTGTCATCATCGGCCCTCCTAAGCGCCACGCTTTCTTCTTTCAGCCAGTCCTTGATGCAGTGGAAGCAATGTTCTCTGCTCCGGCAACGGCTCGTCTGCTTCCGCTGGACGAATTCACAGAGCAGCTGGGTGAAGTTTTCCCGGATGTCTGCATCCGACATCGAGCGGATAAAGTCACCGTTGGTCATTTCTGCGGTTCCTCCATCAGCTCCATCAGCCGTTCTTTGGCGCGGGTCAGCACATCGATTTGCCGCCGGGCTTTCTTCTGTGCTGCCGGCATGGCCGCTTTCAGCGCCGGAGAGATTGCATTGAACACAGCCCCCGCATACCCCGGCATATTGGCGGTGCGCTCTGCATCGGAGATCAGCTCCTGCAAATCAGTGAGGAGCTGGACATCTTTTTGAAAATTTGACATCAGGCATCCCCCTTTATACATTCTGAAAGCGGTTGAAGCACTGGACGTTGTTGCAGAAGCGCTCTGTCCCAATAATTTTCAGCGGCTTACCGCAGTATGCGCAAAAGGTCGGACTCAGCTTCACGCTTATCGACCGCGGCGTTTCGGGTTCACTTTTCGTCCCACCATGCTGCATCAGGTTGATGCCGCACATGATGGAGCCGGGTTCAACTGCTTCCCAGCAGTACGCCCTCGCCTTGCATATAGAACAATCTCTCATATTGCCATCACCCCACTTAAATCAGGAATGCAGGGATGAGAAGAAACCAGAGGTATCTTCCATCCCTTGTCACATAAACAGAAATGGAGATTGCAACGCACACAGCAATCCACTTTATGACATCGGTAATCTGAATCCACTTCATTCCGAACACTCCCTTTCCTCCACATAGCACCAACTCTGCGGCGCTTCATACAGGATGCAGCCATTGACTGCACAGGTGGGCGGCTCCATATAGTTTCCAGACGGTTGATAGTTCTCGCAGTCTGCATTGCCGCAAACGCCAGTCCCGTTCATGCCACAGAAACCGTGCCGGGAGAAATCCTCCAGCTTGAGCGGCTCCTCGTAGAGCTTCAGCTGAGAGATCTGCCAGCCATATACCGGCTCACCCTGCGCATACTTCACGATTTCATCAAGGGTCAGGCAGCTTTCGTACAGCGCCGGGAAACGCTTGATGCTGATGCCCTTGCCGATCGGCCTGAACACATCAAAGCCGTTGCAGACGAACTCGCCGAAAACAAGGCCGCTACCACGACCGCCATCCATGGTCTCATAGATATAAACCTTGAACGGCACTTCCAGCTTCGGGCAGGTCTTGCGGACCTCAACCGTCTTACGCCCCCGCCGGATCAGGTCACACCACTTGGGCTTGATGCTGATAAGGACAGCTTTCACTTTTCGTTCTCCTCTCTGCACGCTTTTCTGCATGCTTCACACTTCTTGTAGGGTTCTTCGAGCCAGCAGTTGAACAACAGGCACTTGGGTTTTCTGTATTCCGGCGGTGCCTTATTTCCGTGTGTCTGGGTACGAAGTGCGTGGTACTTGCACACTTCTTCTCCCCAAAAGTCCCCACCGAAACTGCATTTTCCATATTCCGGTGACACTTCATGCGAAACTGTGATGGTTTTTTCTTTCATTGCTTTTCTTCCTCCGGCGGCTCCAGCAGCGGCACCCACAAGTGTCATTGCTTCCACCCTCATTCATGGTACATACGCTTGTTGCGGTCCCACTTCATCGTGACCGGGTTTCCGCACTTGCAGGGCACCGTGATTTCGGGGTCTTCCAGATTTGTGCGGCCGCGGGCTTCAAAGTCACAGCAGGGGCAGGTGAATTCATACCGTGTCAGGTTGTCCAGCTGAACCTCTCCGCCGCAGCGGCAGGTCACGCTGGCGCTGGGTTCCCGCAGGAACCGGCCAAACACATCCCCGCATTTCGGGCAGCGTAGGCGCAGGACACCGTAGGCCGTGCCTTTGTGGATTTCTTTCCGCTGAACACGCTTAGGCTCTGCCCCCGCAGGGGTGCTTGCCTTTGCCTTTTCCGGGATGCCGCCGGTCAGCGCACAGGCGGCAGCATTGGTGCTGACCTCCCGCAATGCCCGGCTCAGGTCAGATTTGATGCTGTGGATCTCCGCCGCATCAGGTGCGGCCTTGAGTTCCTCGTGACGCAGGCAAAAAGTAATCAGGCTCAGCTTCACAGCGCTCTGCTCCAGACGCTCCAGTGCAGAAACAGGGATAGCCCCCATAGTTTTCTCATTCATCGTTTTCAGTCCTTTCTTCATTTTTCTTGCAGTCCTGAACGGCATTGCAAGGTTCATCACAGGCTTTGCAGCACTTATCGCAGTTCGGATGTGCCGCTTTGCAACGGTCGCAGGGCGCATCTGCCTTTTTAGGGGCATCGGTGGAAAAGATGGCATGGGTTCCGTTCTGCAACGCCTTTTCTTCGTCAGACATTTCATAGCCCAAGGCTACCAGCAGAGTGTAAATAGCGTCGAGACTGCCGTTTTCCTCCCAGCCGTACCCGCCACTCTGGTAGTCGGGTTTCCAGACCCAGCCCCAGTATCCGTTGCTGCCATCGTCAGCAGCCGAATAGGCCAAGGAGAGCAGTGCCTTTTCCGGCCGGTCGCTGAACACCGAAGTGCTTTCCAGATAATCAAGCAGGTCAACGCCGTCCGTTTCCGGGGGAGCAACGCCCAGCAGCTTGATTGTCAACTCGCCATCGTAATTTGAATCGAACGCATCCACAGCAAAGCGGACGATTTCGCCCAGATGTTTTTTGCACTCTGCCGTGGAAAGCTGCGTCACAAAGTTCCGGCGCAGTTCGAACATATAGTTCGTGAGAGCTGCAAGCTGATCCTTGTAGAACTGTTCCTGCTGCCGCTTTTCCTCTCGCTTTGCCGTTTCCGCATTCTCCTTTTCTAAATCACGCTCTTTGTAGAGGTCAATCTGATTTTGGCTGACCTTGTAGCAGTACGCTACGCTGTCGGCATCGTCCGGCACTTCAACGTCCTTGCTGGTGTTCCAATATCCGTATCCGGCAACGTGCGTGTGAGTGCTGTAATTGGCATCAGGATTTTCCACGGCAAATTGGCGAAGCTGCTCGATCCATTCAGCTTTTCTGTGCTGGTATTTCTGGTCGGACAAGGCGTTCTGCATCTCACGGTTAAAATTAGCCGTGCCGAGGGTTTCAAGCACCCGGTTCCGGGCATCCAAATCCTCGATTTTGTTAAGTTCAACAAAATCGGAAAGGGTTGCGCCGCGCTGCTCTGCCTTTTTGAAGTTGTCGTGGTTCAGTTCCAGCAACTTGATGCGCCGTCGGATGGTGGACTGAGAGAAGCCGGAGCGGTCTGCGACGCACTCCACAGTATCGCCCATGTCCAGCATCATCTGGAAGCCCTGCGCCTGCTCGTAGACGGTGAGATCAGACCGCTGCATATTCTCCACCATCATGGTTTGCAGCTGCTCTTTCTCGGTCATATCGACCACAGAGCAGGGCAATTCAAACTTGCCAGCCTGCTGCGCTGCCGCCGCTCGGCGGTGTCCGATGATGATGGTGTAGTCCTCGCTGGACCACACGGCCTTGGGTGTCCATGCCGCCTCTGCTGCCGAAACATCGCCGCCATCGGCAATGCACCGGGCAATGTACTCCTGCTTGCCGAGGTAGTGTCCCGGAATGACGGTCAGGTTCTGGTACACGCCGTTTTCCTTGATGCTGGCTGCAAGCTCGGACAAATCACCCAGCTCTTTGCGCGGGTTATCCGGGTGCGGATGCAGCTGCCGGATGGGGATGTAAGCAATGTCTGCCATGGTGTTTACTCCTTTCTGAATTCGGGTCAGAAAAACGTGAGCTGCCCGGTGCGGGTTTCGTTAAGAGCCGCTTTTTCGGGTGCTTTAGGCTCATTTTTGATAGATTTTTGCAAATTTTCGGGCTTAGTTTCCGGCTTTTCGATTTTAGGAAGCTGCTCTTTCGGCTTTATCAACAGATTCATCTTGGCTATCTGCCGCCGCATATACCACATATCCGTGGAGAAGAACGGCATATACCAGATGCGATTCTGTGGTCCGGCCGGGAGAAGCCCTCGGTCATCGTAAGCAGTTGCCGGGTCTGTGATGGTGTCACCGATGACTACATATCCAGCGCAGCCCATGAAGCTGCACTGGATGTAGCACATCAGCCCAACGATAAAGTCAATGTCTTGGGCTATGACAAGGACTTTGTTGTGGTAGCAGATATTCCGTCTTTTGCAGACATTCAAAAAGGCAAGCAGCGTGGCGCCAGCTCCACAGGCCGGGTCAGATACCGAGATAAAGCCCTCCATGTCCGGGTGCAGCTTCGGGTCAAACGTGATCTCGGCCATGCAGCGGCACACATCGTAGGGGGTGAAGAACTGCCCGGCGTGGTCATTGCCCAGCTCACACATCATGTACAAGGAGCCGAGGAAATCTTGGTCGGGGTTCTGTTCCATGCCCATGACCACCTCGGCCAGCATTTCGGCCATGCCGTCCCGCTCTTTGGCGGAGTATTTGGAAATGATGGTCTGATACATCTTGGTGCGCTCCGTGGCGTTTACCTTGTCCGTGCTGTTTGAGATCTCAATAGCGGTCAGGGTGACGAAATCCTCCCAAATCTCCCAGCGGCTATGTTTTCCGGTCAGGCCATTGAAGATTTTGAGGAAATTCTTCTGGTGGTCGTCCCGGATGCTGCGCGTTACTGCTGCCTTTGCCATGGATTATTCCTCCGTGTCGTCCTCAGCGGAGTCCTCGGACGGTTCATCGTCGGGGTCGTCCTGCGGGGCATCCTGCTTGGTATCCTGCTGAGAGTCCCGCTGAGAATTGGAATCCGGCACATCAGGCACCGGCACGCCGAAGTTGCGGAGTTTGCCGTTCTCCATCAGGTCACGGAAGAAGAACTGCTGCCAGAAAGAGATCATCTTCAGCAGGATGTTTTCAATCTTGGTGCGGAGAACCTTGTCGATGCTGAACGTACCCTTGACCTTGGTCTTCAGCTCGCTGTTCTCAAAGTACCAGCACATAGAAGAATCCTGACTGCAATAGCCGGTTTCTTCCACATTGCCCAGCATATCCATCTGGGTGGCAACGTCGTTGATGGGGGTGATCACCAGCGTGATGGGATAGCGATCCTTGAAGAAGCGGAACGTGAAGTTGTGCTCATCGCACAGGCCCTGCAGCTTTTTCTTCTGGGCCTCGTAGTTGGAAATTTCACTCATGGTATGTACTCCTTTCAGCAATCAGATGAAATTTTGTAATCGTTATTGTGATTTTCAATGGCAGTCAGCCCGACGGCGTATGCCGCCCAGATGTCCGCTTTGAAACCGTAGAAAAAATCCGGGTTCTTGCTGGTGCCTTTTCCGTTTTTCAAATCGTGGGTTGCGAAACGGTCAATCAGCGCCCGCCGGATGGCCGGGTCATTTGCCCGGCTGTCATGGCAGATGTGCCGCTTTTCTTCGATGCGGCAGAGAAGCCGCGGCTTCTGCGCCATCTGGATGGACAGTGCTTCATAGAAACGCCCAATCCAGAGGACGGTATCAAACACTTCCCTGCCTACGGCCATGCCGTAAGAAGCCACCATTTCAATGGCCGCCCACTGCCAGCCCTGTTCATTGGCGAAAACCAGCTTGTTGCGCAATTCTTCGTTATCGACCTTACCGAACTCCAGCGGCCTCAATGTGTTGCAGTCGATAACGCAGTAGGCGCTCTGCCTGTTGCCCGGATCAATGGCAATAATCGGGCATTTTTCACTCATAAATACGACCTCCCAAATTCCTGAATAAACCGGGCTTCCGGCCAGCCGTAGTGTTCCATAGCCTTTTTCTGCGCCCAGCGCTTCAGCCGGAGATCAGCATCACGGTTGTTGTGGATGGCGGTCGAGCCTTCACATCCGTGACCTTGGTGTTGTAGTGGAAGCGCACACCGTGCCCTTCCAGATAGCGGATCATGGGCAGGATCATGCTCTCGTACTGGTTGTACCGGGTAAAGCGCAGTGCCCGCAGATCAGGCAGACCGGCTTATCATGCAGGATGCTGGGCGCATAACCGTTGGAATCCAGCTTTTCGCCGTACTCATTCAGCGGCATCCGTCTCACCTCCCGTCACAATCCAGACCTTGTGAGAACCCCAGCCAGACCACGAAATCGCTTCCGCATGGGTGCCAACGGCCACATCTAAGGTATTTTCCTTGATAAGCGAGCCGGTATCCTGAACCACCCTCATCCCTACGCCCTCAATCAGAATGACCGTGCCATAGGGAAAGATGCTGGTGTCTGCGGCCACCGTCACGCCCGGCTGAACCTTAGCACCGCTGGATGTGATGCCCTGCCCCTCCCCGCAGATATGCGGGTATTCCTCGGAGCAGTAGGCCGTGCAATGAAACTCTCCTGCGTATGTAAGGGCAATGCTCTGATCTGCGGCAAGCGTGTCCGTGAGCTGCTCAACCTCGGTCTGCATCTGCTCAATGGTTTCCTTGCGCTCCACGGCCTTGTTCATCCAGTTTTCTTCCCGGCTGGCGTAAATGTCCCTCTCCATGGTGAGTTCATCCACCCGGCGGGCATAGACCGCGCTGGCAAGAGCGCTGCCGGTAAAAAGGCTGACTGCACAGGCCAGCGACACGATAGAACGAAACTGCATTTCAACCTCCAATCTGAGCCTTTGCCCCGCCGGGCAGTGCCGGGGGCATCCGATCTGCATCCTTGGCAGCATCCACTGCCTTGACGAAACCGGGCTTGACGTACTGCAAGAGATCCGCATTGGAGCGGTCAAGAGCATCCACCAGCCCCGCCGGGGAGCCAGCCCATTCTCGCACGGCGGCAGGCAAGGCACCGAAGATGCTCCTATTCTCTGCCCGGAAGTCCTCTGCGGTCAGCTTCCCGGTGGCCGTCACCAGCCCGCCATGGGTGGCATAGTACTGGTTCCGCTCAATCTTCCGGGCGGCAACGATGGCCTGCGTCCACAGGTCGTTTGCTGTAGGCTGACCGGCGCTCTGCAACTTGCGGATTTCTGCGCACCAGTCAACCAACAGCTGGTTCTGATACCGGCACACCGTCAGCGCTTTTGTCAAAGCCGCCGCGGCCACATCATCCGGGATGTCTTTGAGCGCGGCGGCGTAAATCTGCGACCGCGCCGTGCGCTCATCGGTAGAAAGCGGCCGGCCGAAATAGTTTTCAATCAGTGCCAGCGCATTCTTCAAACATTCAACTGTCATCCTAAACCTCCGAAAATTGCATCATAATCATCCTTGGCGGAGGGCTTTTGCTGTTGACCCGCCGGGGGATTGCGCCGCTCATCACGGGACTGCACATCGCCAATGGTTTTCACGCCCTCATTTTTCCATGCTTTCAGGATGCCGTTGACGTAGTTCCACTTGCGAATCCCGGCCAGTGCAGCCTTTTTGATAGCCAGCAGGATGAGGTCATCCGTGAAGATTTCCCGCCAGCCCATCAGGGCATCACTCGCCGCCGGGGGGAAGCTGCCAATGTTGTCCTCGAAAGAGCGGATAATCTCAGACAGCCCAGCATCAACAGCCGTACTACCGTTATCTCTTACTCTTTCTCTGTTCTCTATCTCTTTATCTTTCTCTATCTCTTTCTCTGTAGGGACATTTTCCCCACCATCACTGGACACATTGTGTCCACTTGTGTGTCCAGTGTCGTGTCCCTCTTGTAGCTCCTTGTTCGCAGCATTACTACGAATTCTGCGATTTTTCGCCGCCCAGTCGGTTTCACTGCCAATCATGTTCTGATAATCAGAGATTGACAGTGTTCCGTCCGGGTTTTCAAAAATCAAGCCGATTTGTTTATAAACAGTCAGAGCCAGACGGACGGTTGACAGAGGGAACCATTTGCATTCCCTCTGAATCTTTTCGGCATCGTAGGGAATGAGCATTTCTCCGATTTTGGAAACCAAACAACCGTTTGTATTGATGGTCTTGAGACACAGCATTTGATAGAGAACAACATAGTTGGCACCGTCTGGCTGGCTCATAAGATAGTCAATTTCATCCGATGACATGAAACTATCTTTGAGCTTTATCCAGTAATACCGTTTACCAGTTGCCATCAATGAACCTCCTTAGAACGGCAGATCATCGGCATCGTCCAGAACCGAGAAATCATCGTCACTGCCCTGAGAAAAGCTCTGGCTGACCTGAACATTGCCGGGATGATCGGCCGCCCCCTGCCACTGCTGGCGCTGACTCTGGGTGGCGAAGCCCATCTGCTGGGGCTGCGGCTGCTGGTTCCGATAGGTTGCCGGTGGCGGGTTCGTCCCGCCATCATCCACGGTCCCCTGCTGGTTGTCCTGCTTCGGCCCGGCAAAATAGATGTTGTCCACCACGAACTCAATCGCCGTGCGGTTGTTGCCGTTCTTATCCTCATACTGCCGCGTCTGGCAGCGGGAATGAACCACAGCGGCGCTCCCCTTGCGGAAGTACTTGCTGACGAACTCCGCCGTCTTGCCCCATGCGGTAAAGGTGAGCCAGTCCGTAGGGCGGTGGCCGTTGGCATCAACCATGTCCCGGTCAACCGCCATGCGGAAACTTGCCACCTGCTTTCCCGTCTGGGTGGTCCGCAGTTCAGGATCAGCGGCGAACCGCCCCTGAAAATCACAGCTGTTCAGCATCGGTCAACCTCTCTGCTCCCTGCGCGTGCATCGCCGCCAAAGGTTCAACCATGCCCGGAATGACAGGGGCAGGAGCTTCAGCGTCCAATTCCACCGAATGCAACGCATCATGCATGTTCTGAACGAACTCGTGAAATGTGTACTTTTCCGTGGTAATCGTGCAGCTTTCCAACTTGTGATAGATGATTTTCAGCTCCGTGTTTGCTGCCAGCAATTCCTTGTACTCATCCACCGGAATTGCAATAACTTCCGGTCTTGCGCCATACGTATTCATAATTTTTCCTTTCCGGTCATTTTGACCATTCTTCTTTGTAACGAGCCAGCTGTTCCGGGGTATCCGTCTGGATGCCTAGTTCCTTGGCTTCTTCGATTGCGCCGTCCACAAGACGGGCAAATTCCTTTGAATCCATCTTGTGGCTTTCCTTGTAGACAAAATAGCAGGAGTAGTCTTTTCCGTTTTCCTGCCGGGTTTCATAGAGCCGGACATAGGGGTAAAAGTCGCTGGGATCTACGGTCGGCGGGAGTTTCAGGCCAACAGGCTTGCCGTCCTTGTCGCGGGCAAGCGCTCCATACGAAACCACGAGCCGCCGCTTTACTGCATCCTCGCTCTCGCCGGTCTCCGCAGAAATCTTGTTGCACAAGACGTGGAAATACGCATTTGCTGACAGGCTGCGCTTTTCCCTGTGCTTTTTGATTTCCACATCCAGAACCGGCTCCTGATGGAGCTTGTCCCAGATTTCCCGGAAGTCACCGTTGATTTCCAGCGTGACCCGTTGTTTCCCGCCGAGGGTAAAAGCCATGTCTACCAGCCGCCCGGTCATGTGACATCCTCCTTGTCCTGATGGCAGTGCATATAGATATAGGCGCTGTTCGGCCCCATGTTGGCGTATAACCAGTCATTGATCTTGGCAAGGCTCATGTGGTTGTGCAGCACTCCCAGCTCGTAAATGTACTCACCGTTCAGCTTTTTCTCAGCAATTTTGGCTTGGATTTCTGCGTCATCGTAATTGGCTTCCACCATGTACAGGTCATAGTTTGGAGCCGTGATGCCGTTCAAATTGTTCATGTCTGTGCAGTAAAACAGCTTTCCTGACTGGAGCCAGACTTTCCACCCGCAGTTCGGAACATTGTGCTTGACCATATCGGGCCTGACATTACAGATGCCGTATCCGTACATGTGCCCCGGCTCCAGAACATCAATCTGCGAGACCGGCACCCCTGCATCCACCAGCGGCTTGCACAGCCATGCACAGCACGCAAAGCGGAGTGTGGGGCGTTTTTCCGCTAAAAGCCGGAGCGTTGTCGGCTGGAAGTGGTCACCATGAATGTGAGTGAGCAGAACCAACTTCAACGCCCGGTATACTTTCGACAGCGCCTTGAACGAAACGCCGCAGTCAATCAGGATTTTTTGGTCAATCACCACCGCATTGCCTTTACTGCCAGTTGCGATGATGTTGTAGTCGATCATAACGAGCTGAGGTCAACCACCGGCTCGGCGGTCGTGGGTTCGCTCTGAGCAATGTCCACATGGGGCAATGCCTGCCCATCGCCCACCTCAGGCTTCCCGGTATGCAGTTTCGGCTGTTCGGATGCGTCGGGCATCGGTTCCGGCTCAGTGACGATCTCGTTGTTGTCGGCCACCGTTGCCACGGCATTGTCGCTCTCCATGGCTTTCGTCATTTCGATGCTCATAACACCCCAGCGGGAAATAAGCTGTCGAAGCATGGTTTTCTTTGCCATGTCATCGAACGACTTATACCAAAAGGACGAATACTTCCACATCTCGCTCTCCGGGACTTTGCCCGCCATCAGGTCTTCATAGCTCTTGCGGCTGAAAGCCTTGGAATAAGTATCAGCGTGGGTCATCATCTTCTCTTTCGACCAATACAGCGCCTTGCGGAAGCCGTTGAGGTACTCGAAGTAGGCCATATAGCCTACCGTGGGCAGTGCATCCCGCTGATCGTCGTCCTCGACGAACTGGAATTTGGCTTTTCCGGTTTCCGGGTCTTTGCCGAGGTACTCGCCCTGCTTGATGACCATAACATCCAGATCCTTGTACTGGCCGCTGCGTAAGGCCAGCTGGATGTAGCCCTTATAGCCCAGAACAAACTGTGCCGTAACACTCTCCTGGCGGATCAGCCTGTTGTTGCGGTCATACTTGGCTTTCTGCTTGAAAGGCACGAGGTAGTACTGCCCCAGCTGAGGGGACGGGCTGAGGTTCAGGCTTTCACCCAGCAGGGCACCGGCCAAAATCGTGCCGGCATCGCATTCCTGCAGGGCGGGGTTGACGGCCACCGCCGAGGTAATGCTGGCCGTGAACCGGCGGGCGCGGGCCGGGTCGCGCAGAGTGTTGGAGATCAAGGACTGATAGCCCTTGGTGGTGATTGCCACGGAGAACTTGGGCTTCTGCTGTACCTGCATTTGATTATAAGTTGCCATATTCAATACCTTCCTTTTCCAGATAATGCTTCAAACCGATCAGCTGGGCTTTGGTGCCTTTCGCATAAAAGCGGGTCATCAGGATAGGTTCAGCCGCCGGGGTGGACTGAAGTTCAGGCTGGGGTTCCGGCTGAGTGCCGGCTTCCGGCAATTCGGACGGCTCCTGTACCGGGGCGGGCAATTCAACCGCCGAAGCCGCCACAACAGCGGCGCGGGCTTTTTCGGCAGCGGCTTCCCGTTCGGCCTGCCGGGCGCGGCGCTCTTCTTCCCGCCGACGCTGTTCCTCCAGCGCCTTGTGCCGGTCACCCACAGTCTTGATGGCGTTGGGCAAATCCAAATTGCTGCGGTACTCCACCATGATCTCGGCGGCGTTGTCCATGCCCTCAATTGCGGCCACGTCGGCCACAATGCCGTCCACGAATGCCTTTGCCTGCTTTTTCAAAGAGGTCAGGCTGTCGCTCATGTTGACTTTCGGGCGGTAGGTCAGATTATCCAGCCAATCAATGTCGGCGGCTTCCACCAGTTCGCCGTAGTAGTCCATGAGCGCTTCCGTCTTCTGAGCCACAATGCCAGAGGTCACATCCGCGATTTTCTGCTTCAGTTCGGCATCTGCCTGCTGGAACGGTGCCGTCACGCACTCCCGGTAGACCTGCTCAAAGGCATTGTAGGGTTCAAGGATTTTGCTCTTGATGGCCGTGCGCTGGGCTTCGTACTCCTTGAATTCCTTGGTAAGCTGGGCGCGGGCATCTTTGACGCTCTTATAGGTTTCTTCGGTGCAGATCAGCGAGGTGGCTTCGGCGGTGCGCCGCTCAATGTCGGCCTTTACGCTGTGAAGCCGCTCGACAATGATAGGCAACTGCTGAAGTTCAATGACCTGCAATGCGGTATCCTGTGCCATATCGCACTCTCCTTTCAATTTTTGAATACTTCATAATGGCCGGTGGTCTTGTTCATCAGAACCCAGCCGCCGGCATCCGGGCTGTCCTGAATGAAAAGGTACTGCCGGGAATCCCAGCCATGTGCAGAAAGGGCTTCTTTCTGCTTGCGGGTCAGCCTTTTGGGCCGGGCATTCATGTGTCTGCCACTCATACGATGCTCACCTCCTCATTCCAGCGCTTCAGCAACGAGGGTTGCATGGTGATGATCTTGTAGCCGGTGGCTTCCAGCTCAGTGCTGCGGTCGTAGCTCTGCACGTCCTGCGCGTGCCGTGTGACAGCGTTTGCCAGACCATAGAGGGAAAGGTCACCGCCCGCGATAAGATGTCCCAGAATGCCCTCGCTCTCGTTCTGGCGGATGTTGAACTCCTTGGCCGCAAGCTCAACCACCTTGGGAGCCGCCGCCGGGAGAATGGGTGCTTCCTTGGCATCCCGGAGTTTCTGCACCAGCGCATTGAACCGGGCTTCATCGACCGCCGCCCGGACGGTGTCCTCAATCTTCATCAGGAATGCCCGGTCGTCGGCTTCGATGGTCTCATCCCGGAAAATCCCGAAATCGCCATCCACGCTTTCATTGATGCGGCCAACATGGCGCTTGCCAACACCCACATCCGCCACCATGCCATTGGTACAGACAAGACGGTAAATCAGAGGCTTCACGGAAACGCTGCCCATGCCGACCTCAGAATTGGAAATCAGGATGCCGGCCTGAACGATGTCCCCCGGCACTACTTCGGTCTGGATGCGCTCATTGACAACCTTGATGTACATGCGGGTATCGGTCAGTTCACAGCTTTCAATGCGGGCTCCCTGCATTTCAGAGATAATCGGCAGGACCGTCTGTGCAACCTCGTAGTTGTCGATACGGCGGTAGCGGTCGGAGAGGATGGCGCGGGCGGTACCATCAAGGGTGCGAACCATGCGGCGGGTGTCCGGGGACTGCTGGAACCAGCCATTGACGTTTGTCATCAGCAAGCCGGGGTTCTCTGCCCGCATCCGCTCGTAGTAGGGAGCCGGGATCTTCAACTGCAATCCCAGCTGACGGTGGGCATTTTCGTTCAGCTGGAACGGGGTGTTGCCGATCACGAGGTCAAAGTTCTCGTTGACGGCGGTCATCTGCATAGCACCCGCTGTGGCAACGTAGTCCTTTTTGACCTTGGACTGCCGGTCAAGCTCAATCGCAAGCTCCTGCAAACTTCTTCCGTACTTCATTGAAATCTCCTTTTCTTTCAGAAAAATAACCGGGGCAAGCCCGAAATCACATAAACTTGCGGAGCAGATCGCCTACTCGTGTATCACGGAGAGCACAGGCGAGCCATGCTCCAAAACCATCGAACACGCCCTTGTTGTCCAGCCAGATCAGCAGAGCCGCTCCAAAAGCGGTCAGCCAGAACTGGAATACCGGGACACGAGCCGCCGCCTGATCGGGGGTGAGGTGGTACATGAACATCAGCAATTCCTGCATCTTTACTCCTCCCCGCCGCAATAGATCTTCTCGGCCTGCTGAACGCTGGTATCATCGAATGCCCAGTGCAGTTCATGCAGCACCTTTTCGATGGTCTTTTCGTCAAGCCCGGCCCTCTGCATAGCCAGCAGACAATAGCCGGTGCAGGCCGCGTTACTCCATGCACCATTCAGCGCAAGTGCTTCAAACAAAGAAATCTGTTCCTCATGGGTCATAGCTACAAACTTTCTCTTGTACTTGATTTCCAGCCGGAAATAAGTTACACTAAAAAACGATGATGCAGCCTTTCCTTGAAGCGGTTCGGCGCATCGGACCTTTCGGCATCGTCCTGCTGCAACGGGACGGTGCCTTTTTATTTGTCAAATCGGACCCGGATTGCCATGCGAAACGGCCCTATGCTTTTCCGAAGTCCTTTTTGTGCTCATTCCTGTGTGTGTAGATTCGTAAGCCTGCACTCCTGCCCACGGCACAAGCCGTGTTCTCTCGCCGACACTAACGAGTTCTCCAAACTCTCCGGAAGCCATCTTGCTGCGAATCGTGGCGCATGATACCCCGTACCGCTCTGCAAGCTCTTTTGCAGTGTACAGTTCTTTGTGTCCTGCGCTCAGGCGCTCAGTTAATTTATCAGCCAGAATGTCAAGCAGTCTATCAACCATTTCGTCCACCAAATTCACCTCCCCCACTTGTTGATGCGGCATCTTCAAAATCAAATCGTCCGCCGGGAGCGCTCAAACGCTTTGATGTCTTCAGCGCTGACCCTGTACTCCTTTCCGATTTTGATTGCACCGAGCTTCTTCTTACGAATCCACTCCCATACGGTAATGATCTGAACACCGTACCGTTCTGCTACATCCTTGCAGGTATACAGTTCCCCCATGAACGTCCTCCTTTCTTTGTATAGATTTATAGTTGTGTTTTGTTTGGTTTTGTGATATGATAATAGTGCAAATCAAACAAATCACAAAACCACCTGTCCATATCACACAAAGCAGTTTTGTTTGTTGCGTGTTTTGTGTGGTATGGCTATACTATACCACGCATTTTGTTTGGTGTCAACGGCACTTTGCGTGTTTTGTGTGGTTTTGTCTTTTATGCACAAAATCAGGCGGTGTAGTATGGATATATTGTTAGAAAGAATCATTGAGTGCATCGGGCCGCGGCACGGTGCCAAGAAAGAACTTGCGGAGCATCTTGGAATTCACCCCAATGTCATCACAAACTGGCTGAATGGACGTAACAAGTCCTATCGACGCTATGTGAATGAAATCGCTGCTTTTTACGGTGTTTCTGTTGATTATCTTTTAGGGAATGCCGATTCAAAAGAAAAACAGCCCGACTCTCAAAATGAGAATCAGGCTGTCAAGGATGAACTGATTGCCTTTTATGGGGATGTAAAGGATGATCTTACCCCCGATGATATTGACGATCTTATGGTCGCTATGCGCGCAAAGGCCGAGCGGAACAAAAAAAAGAAATCAGGTGTGTAATGCATGAACACAGCCGTTTGCTGTATGTATGATGATCTGGAAGCTTTGAACGTAGACATTGTGGATGTTAAACTCAAAAACAATTTCGCAATCGCGTTCTTTGACAATTTCCTTGTCATTGATCGCAGCAAATGCAAGACCGCCGCACAGGAACGCACTGTGCTGGCACATGAAGCAGGGCATTACATAAGCGGCGCTTTTTACCGCGCCTATAGTCCCTTTGAGGTAAAAGAACAGGCAGAGCATCGGGCATTTGCTGCTTCTGTCGAAAAGTATCTCCCTGTTAACGAAATTCTGAATTGCTACAAGATGGGCATGACAGAAAATTGGGAGATTGCCGAGTATTTCAACCTTGAAGAAGAATTTGTTGAAAAAGCAGTACATTATTGGACTGATTGCAAAGGCATAGATTTTAATTGTTTATAAACGAAAAAACGCCCCCGGTGCTACCAACACCGAGAGCGTTCAAATAGATTGGCTTACTCAAAAAGAGCAGTCACAACCGACACTGTGATTATACCTCTTTTGGGTAGGCTTGTCAAAGTGTACCTAAAGGAGGTTTATTTTATTATGGCAAGACTCAAAAAAAGAAAAGATGGCCGCTATCAACGCAAGGTGACATTGTCCAGCGGAAAACAGAAATTTGTATACGGCAAAACGATTGCTGAAGTCAATGCCGCTGCAAATGCACTGATGAACCAAGATACCGCCGGGCTTGAAGTCGGAGATCACACTTTGGTGGGTGAGTGGGCAAAAATATGGTTGAAAAACTATAAATCCGATTTACGAGCCTCTACCATCAAAATGTACCGGGATAGCTATAATCTTCATATCATGGAACAGATCGGATACATGGAACTCCGAAACGTAAAAGCTGTTCACATCCGACAGGTTATGACCAGCGTTGCATCCAGATCGGAAAGCCTGCAGCGTAAGGTTCTTTTGACTATGCGGCAGCTTTTTGAGGAAGCACGTTTGAATCACCTGATTATTGATAATCCCACTGAGGGGATCAAGATCACCCCTCACGCTAAAGCGGAAAAGAAAAAGGCTTTGCTTCCCAATGAGGTCGATATTCTGATGAATGTAGTCGTAGAACCACGCGCCCGCGTATTCTGCGCCCTCTGTCTGTACTGCGGGCTTCGTAAGGAAGAAGCGCTTGGATTGCAATGGTCGGACATTCAAAGCAGCTCTCTGACCATCCGGCGCGCTATGACCTTTCTGAACAATCAGCAAGACCCTGTAGATGATCTCAAAACAAAGGCCGCACACAGAGTCGTTCCTATCCCGGACAAGCTCAGATCCGTCTTGCTTGATACACCACACTTGAGCCGGTATATCGTCCCAGCCGCCGATGGCGGAGATATGACCCGCTCCGCATTCACCCGGTTGTGGAACTCTCACGTTGCGGCCCTTGTGCCGTTCTCCCTGCATCCCCACATGCTGCGGCACACCTACGCAACGACACTTTATCGTGCAGGGGTAGACTTACGAACAGCACAAAAACTAATGGGACACAGCAGCATTCAGGTCACCGCCGATATTTATACTCATCTGGAACAAGAAGATTCGCTCCATGTCGCCGATAAATTGAACGAGTATCTTTCCGGCAAATCGGAAAACTCCGCAAAAAGTAGTCAAAAAGTAGTCAAGCTCGCCATCTGACACAAAAAAAGAAGCCACACAGCACGTTTTTCAACGCTACTGTGTGGCTTTTCTGGTGCACCTCCAGGGACTCGAACCCTGGGCCCACTGATTAAGAGAGCAAGCCGCCGGTTCGTCTCAATTTATGGAAGTTTCGATTCATCGTTATTTTTAATCAGAGCAACGTAATTTTTTACTCGGTAATTTCTGCACCCTCTGTCGGATTTTGCAGTGAAAAGCACCCTCTGCACGTTTTGAAACCGTGCAAAATCCGTGCAGAAACCGTGCACTTACTCTCCGACAAACAAAATCGCCCTATCCCCCCACCGGCTTGACGGCATTGGTTTGAGTGGCCGCAAATTCGAGCCAGCAACATAGAAACACTGCCTTTTCACCTGAAAACATTTTCTACTGCGTCTTTGAAACACACTGATGGTTTTCCCCGTGGCGGAGAGAGAAGGCCCCACTGCACCCATTCCAGTTCAAAGAAAGATGCAAGATTTATTACGATCACGAATTATTACCTTTATGAGACTACTCCGGCTGTACACTTCGGGAAAGTTGTTTCAAACCTGTAAACCAGAGAAAAATAAAGAAGTCCTAGTGTGCAGAAAATCCTCTTTCGAGAATCTTGCTTCTGAACGTAGTATTCTCCGAGTATGAACCATTCGATTCAGGTCAACGGCATCTTTGGTGTTTTCAAGAACAACTCCAAGTTCAAATGTTTACTTATGGGTCAGAGAAGCCCCTCTCCGGCTTCCTCCAGATTATGGGCAAATAGCTCCTCCACGCCCAGCTGCTTGGCGAGCGCCTGAACTTCCTTGTATCGTTTCGACGCCTCTTCGTTGTCTCCGCCATGCTTGCAGGCTTCGATGAGATACAACAGGGCCTGCAGCTCGTACAGGCGGCTGTCGCCTTTCTCGGAGTTCTGGCGGCGGCGCACCAGCAGGGTCTCGAAGGCCTCTTTCTCACGGGCATAGTCGCCCAGCGCGCCGTAAGCGAGGCCCATGTTGCTGTAGGCCCCGGTGGAGCTTCTCTCACTAATTTCGAGGGCTTGACGGCTCCAGCGCAGCTGGCGTGCCGCCTCCTGTCGGAGCCGTTCCGGCTCGTTTTTGGCGCGCATGGCACACACACCCGCGCAGTAAGCCAGATTGATATAGGTCCGGAAGGTGTCCGAAGAGTGGAACGTGAACCGCTCTTCCCGCAGCCTTGCGGCGTACTCGTAGCAGGCCCGCTGGCGGTCGTCGTAGTCCCGCTTTTCCGTCCGGTCGGCCCACGCCGCGCTGTCCCCGCCGAAGGCCAGGGCGTCGGCGCGGCTTGTCAGCTCCAGCAGGGTCTCCCGGTCCTCAGGGCTCACCCCCCGCAGCAGGAGCTTCCCAACATCGCTGTATGCCCGACCAAGCGTCTCATAAATTGAGGCTGCGGCACTGGGGTTTTGCTCCAAAGGGCCCAGCTCATTCAGGCATTCCATCGCTTTTATGGCGGCGTCGAACTCCTCCGGCGGCTGCTTCCGGTCCCGGAAGATGAGTGCCCGGTTCTCATACAGCTGCGGCAGCGTCCAGTGCAGGGCGGGCTGCGCCTTTTCCGCGATAATCATGGCGTTGTTCCACTTCGCGGCCTTCTTGAAGTCGGCAAGGCGGAAGTACAGGCTCGCGGCGCGGTAGGCCCAGAGCTTCTTCTGCGGGGTGTCGAGCCGGGCGTCCGGGTCGGACTTTCCCAGCACAGCGGAGTAAATATCGGCGGTGCTGCGCCGGTCGGCGGGCGTCTCCTGAAACTCCCACAGTCCGTCCAGAAAATGGGCGTCGCCCTCTCCGTCAGACCCCGGCTCCCGCAGGCTGCACAGCTTGCGGATGAGGGTGTGGGGGACAAGGTACTCGTCTTTCCCGCTGCCCGTGCTGTTCAGGTAGCGCAGATCCACCAGCGCGTGGAAATCCCTGTCGTCCGGCCGCAGGCCGCAGGCGTTGAGGAACAGCTCCCGCGAGAGCCCGCTCTCCCCGATGAACATGGCGCGGTGCAGCAGGGTCCGCATCGGCGGGGTCAGCTTCGCCAGCCCGAACAGGGTGGTCAGGTTCTGCAGCACGGTGCCGCTGCGGCTCTCGCCGTCCTTTTCGCTGGGGATGAGCATTTCCAGACTGTTGTCCCGGAGGGTTTGGCCCTTGCTCAGGTCCTCGGCGATCTGCCCGGCCGGGATGTGGGTGAACTGCATCAGGGCGGCCACCATGGTGACGGTCATGGTGTGGCGCTCTATCAGCCGGAGGATATGTCGGAGGGTGTCGTCGTCCGAGTCCGGCAGCCCCCGGGAGCCGTCCCGCAGGATGTCCAGCAGGACATCTTCCTTCAGGGAGTTGATCTCGAAAAAGCGCCCGCCCGCCGCATGTTCCAGATTCTGCCGCGTGGTCAGCAGCAGGCGGCAGGGCAGGGCGCACAGCTGCTGGTAGAGCTGCTGCTCCAGACTGCCGCTGGCACCGGTCAGCTCGGCCCAGGACGAGGCCTCATCGCGGTCAAAGTTGTCGATGACCAGCAGGTCCAGCTCCGACAGGTTCTCGCACAGCAGCTTCTGCACGTCCCCAATCAGGTCGGGCCCGCCGCGCTCCACCGGCATGGCATGGGCGAAGGTGTCGGTGTACAGCGCCTCCAGCGTGCCGGGAAAGCGGACGAAGTACGTCCGGCTCAGCGGGTGGCGCTGCTGCCATCCGTGGGCGGCGGCGAGGGCCAGTTTGGTCTTGCCCATGCCCGCAAAGCCCCACAGCACATGGGGGTTCCGCTTTTCGTTTTCCAGTTCGTTCAGCAGGTTCTTTACGTCTTCGTCGCGGCCCTTCACCTCGCCATCGTTCAGCGCGCCTGCATTCTGGGCAAGGCTCCATACCGGCGGCGTCAGGCGGCGGCGCCACTCATCCATCTGCCGCGCCATCTCTTCCAGCGTGATGCGTTCTTCGGGGGCTTCCTTTGCGGCAGCGGTCAGCAACGCGTTCACCTGAGCCAGCAGGGAACCTTCCAGCCCGGAAGGTCTTGCTTGGCTTGCAGTCAGCGTCACATACCTTTCCAGGAAGCTCAGGTCCCGCTCCAGCCGCAGATTGTTCGCCGCTGTAGGGTCCAGCAGGGCATAGAACAGCCGCCCCACCGCGTAAACGTCGGACGCCGGGGTCGGTGTCCCGCCGTTTTGCAGCTCCGGTGCACGGAAGCCCGGTGTGCTGAACACCTCGCTCTCCGGCCCGGTCTCTTCGTCCCAGCCGCTGCCGAAGTCCAGCAGGGACACGGCCAAGATCGTGCCGTCGGACAGGCTGCCGTCCACAAAGAGATTGCCTGCGCTGATGTCGCCATGGATGCAGCCGCTGCCATCCTCATCGCTGTGGATGCGTTTCAGGTTCGCCAGCAGTGCGCAGAACAGATCCACCGTCTTTGCGAACTGCGGCACAGAATTTCCGCAGCCCGGCCGTCCGTTGCCGAAAGGATGATCCGGGCTGCAGGGCTGGGCGGCTTCTTCCAACAGATCTTTCAGCCAGAAGCCCTGCCGCTCGGTAAGGCACTCCATTTCCAGAATGCAGCTGTACGGCGGCGTGCAGGGGTCTTTTCCCGGCAGCTGGATCGACCGTACCGAAAGCTTTCGGTCCACCGGCACCGTGAGCCGGGTGCGCTGGCGGCTCTGCTGCCCGACGCGGATCTCGCGATTGGCCCGCTCGTCAAAAAGCGTCTGCATCTTTTCAATTCTTTTTTTACGCTCCGGGTCATTCTCCGGCAAGGCTGCGGCTTCCTCCGGCAGAATAGCCCCGCCCACCCGGACATAACCCTGCCGTGGGAAATACTCCTTGAGGATGACCGGATACATCTGCCCTTCTTCCTGCGCCTGATAGAGCAGCGCAAAGCCGCCCGACGTGATGTACTTTTGGATCGTGAACTGTCCGTTCATCGTGCACAGCACCGTTCCAGCGGGCAGCGGCTCACGGCGCGTCTCTTGCTGGTCCCACATGAAAAGCCCTCCTCCGTTTGGATATTCTGGCTTTATTATAGCGTATCCTCCAAAATATTCCAAGGCGGTGCCGCGCCCTTTCTGCCCTGCGCCAAATATTTATTCCCGTAGAAGCTGCCGGGCCGCTCTGCTATGCTTTGAAGCAGAAAGCCGCACTTCCGGCGGCTTTTTTTCCGGACATGAGAAAGGAGAACTCTATGAACGCAAGTATCGAAGCAAAAAAGGCTGAGGCCGTTGAGCGCATGAAGCTGTGGGGCATCTATCCGCCCATTATCAAGTGCTTTGAGCAGGAAGGCATCGTTTCCGAGAGCGCTCCTCCGCTGGGCACCTGCAGCCAGCTCGAAGGAGAGCAGCTTGAGCGCGTCAGAAAATTCGAGGAAAAATACAACGCGGTCGTTTATCATGTGATCCACAGCTTTACGAATATCGGTGAGCTCGAGAGCTATCTGTTCGTCAGCGACCGCCCGGATGAGTGGGAAACGGACCGTAAGGACCTCAAGTCCGGGCAGCCGCTCGCGTGGGTCTACAACTACGATGAACCCGACTGGCCGGAGCTTGGGTATATCGGTGTTTCGCTGACGACGGCTGCGGGCCTCCGCAGAACCTGGTAAGGAGGGATATTTCTATGTATCACGCTGATCTGCACACTCACACCATCCATTCCGACGGCGAGTATACGCCCGCGCATCTGGGCTTGATGGCGCTTCAAAGCGGCATCCGGTATCTGGCGTATACCGACCACAACTACAGTTATTCCCCCGCCGAACTGAGCGACCTTCGCCTGCAGTTCCCCATGCTGCGCATTCTGCGCGGCTGCGAGTTCAGCTGCTTTTATCGCACCGCCGACGGACGCCGCATCGAAATCCACATCGTGGGCCTGAACTTCGACCCCGCCTGCCCCGAGCTTCAGGCCGTGCTGCGCCGCAACCAGCCCGACCGCCGCAGCTACGTTACCAAGATCCTGAACAAGCTCGACGCACTGGGCGTCGGCATCGGCACCTACGAAGACCTCATGGCCTTCTGCAACGGTCCGCAGCATCTTGGCCGAATGCACATTGCCCGCAGCCTTGTGGCCCACGGCTATGTCAAGACGGTGGATGAAGCGTTCGACATATACATCGGCAGCTTCGGCCAGCGTCTGGCCTATGTCGAGTCGGAGCTGGACTATGCACCCATCGAGGACGTTCTCTCTGCCCTGCAGAAGGCACAGGGCATCGCCATTCTGGCGCACCTGTTCTTCTACCCGCTGGACGATGCCGAGCAACACCGTCTGCTGCGCACATTCAAAGCGCTGGCAGGCCCCTGCAGCGGCATGGAGGTCTACTATGGCCGCTACACCGACGAGCAGCGCTGTCATCTGGCCGCGCTGGCGGCGCAGTACGACCTGCTGCCCTCGGCGGGTTCCGACTTCCACGGCCCTGGCGACGGCAACGCCACCCATGACGGCGGGCTGGGCCATCACTTCCCCGCTTCGGTCTACGAAGCGCTGGAAGCCCGTCAGCGCGAGGTCTACGGCGTCGTTCATGACTAAGCGTTAAATACAACATATCAAAAGGCCCGGGAGCCGTTTCAAAACAGCTCCCGGGCCTTTCTGTGCCCCGCTTTATCGTTCCAGCCGTCGGCACCAGTCCTCTGCCGTTGCCAGCATCTCATTCATCGAAATGCGCTGCTCCGGGTCCGGTGCTGTCGCCCGTAGCAGCAGGCGGTTCACCTCTGCTCGCATCTCCTGCGGGAGGCCGGACTGGACACTCTCGCCCGCGGTTAGGGTTTGGGTGTTATCCAGGAAACCCAGCGGACGGTGCAGCCTGACATTGTGCACCGCGACCGGATACAGTATACTCAGCAGCAGCCGGCCGGCCGAAAAGACATCGGTCTTTTCGGTGACAGGCCCTGAGAACAGCTCCGGCGCATGGAAGCCCGGCTCAGCCGTCGCGGGCATCTCATTCTCGCCGATCTTCCGCACTGTACTGACATCCGCAAAGGACACGCCCTGAATGCGCCCTTCGGCAAGGCTTCCTTCCACGAAAAGATTGCCGCTGCTCAAGTCTCCCATGATCCACCCCGCACGGTGCAGCGGACGCAGCGCCAGCAGGGTGTCCCGGAAGATCTGCATGGTAATGGCGCCTGCCGGTACCGCACAGTTTCTTCGGGGGACAAAGCATTCTTCCTGTTGGCGTAGGTTTCCGAAGGGATGCGCCGGGCCGTTGGGATTGGTGCATTCCCGCATCAGCGCCTGCAGCGGGAAGCCCTGCGCTGCGGTCATGCCGTCCATTTCCAGAAAGGCACAGTAGGGCCACTGCCATTCGGTGCCGTCCGGCAGGAGCAGCGTACCGGCGGGCAGCACCGGCTTTTCTGGGATGACGCACCGGACGCTGGCGCAGAGTTCCTGATTCATGCGCTGCTCCTGCTCTGCCTGACGGCGCAGCCAAAGGTAGGTGCGGCTTAGCTTTCTGCTGTCGGGCGGTTCCTGCTCCCAGCCTTTCAGCGCGGGCGCACCGCGCAGCCGCACCCAATGGCTGTTGAAGAACTCTTTCAGCACGACGGCCTGACCGGTCGTTTGGCTGCGCACCTCGTAGAACAGGGCGTTTTTGTTTTCTGCAAGCAGATCCTGCAGCACGAACTCTTCTCCGTTCAGGAACGACAGGATCGTTCCATTCGGCAGCGGCTCGCGCCGCATCTTTTTCCAGCGTATCATCTCGTAAACCTCCTGTGTGCGGGCCGGCGGGTTTGGGCTGCCGCCGGTCTCCGCACGAATTCAAGCGAAAAGTGGAAATTCCTTCTAAAATTTCTCCCGAAGATTTGTGCTGATTGGCGAATAGATTTTCCATCCCGGGTTGTTTATAATGGAGACCCGGACCTGACATGTACAAACACATTCTACTTTTTGAAATATCCTTCTGCCATGGAATAAATTTTTGTGCCGGGGCCGCACGGTTTTTCGCAAAAGGGAGGACTCTTATGCCGGAATTGGAGACATTTTCAAAGCTTCTGGAACAGGAAACACAGAAGTGGATCGACGAGGAGATCAGTAAAGGCAACGACGCATGGAACGCCCGGCGCTCCTTCGACAGCCTTTCCAACATCCATTGGGACATGGTCGCCCAGTCTGCTGCACGGATCCAAGAGCATCTGGCCGGCTCCGGCCAGAACATGACGCAGGGCATCTTTCTGTGCCGCTGCATCCAAAAGCACCGCCCGGAACTTCTCCAAAAAAGCGATGGCACCCCGGCACAGACCACCGACCTTGTCAATTGCAAGCCGGAGGAACTGCAGCCTTGGCCAAGCGCCACCATCAAGATCGTCGCCAAGAACCTGAAGCGCCTGTGCCTTGCGGAACTCGGCTGCGAGAACCCCGGCACCGCATGGGATTCCATTCTTAAGAGGGATGTGGCCTATCGCCGCGCAGGAAACCGGCAGGAAGCCTATCACATCGCCTTTCTGCTGCACATGACGACCGAAGAGATGCAGCGCTACTTTTTCCTCACCCGGCAGGAAGCGTTCAGCCTACGCGACCCGCTGGATATCGTGTGCTTCGCCTTCAAGTTTTTTGATGCGAAAAAAGACCATGCGGATTCCTTTCACTGGTGGGATGTGACCGATGTTCTGCAGGGGTATCTGACCGCCTGTAAGACCGCCGACGCAGCGGCAGAGCAGCCCATTCGCCATTTCTCCCAGAAAAACGGTAGTACCCGCCTTCTGGGCCGCGACGCCCAAAAGCTGCAGAATGCTATGCACCGCACCAACAATCCCGCCATCGACATTCCCGCACTCCGACATGACCTGCAGGAGTATCTGCTCGCCCATCGCCGCAATCTTACGGAGATGAAACTGGAGCGAATCCACCCGGAAAAGCTCCCCCCGGATCAGAGCCGCATTGAGATCTGCATGGGCTACCCCTATTCCCACACCGTCCAGCGGGAATTGAGCATTCTGGTCGGTTATCTGCTGGTGCTGTATGGCCGCTGGAACACGGTGGTTAAGACGGTATACCCCAAAAAAGAGCAGGAGCGGCGGGATAAACTGCTGCTTTCCTCTGAAAAAGGCGCTGCGCCGAAACTGCTCTCTGCAGACGATTTTATGGCCGTTCTCAGCCAGGCAGGCCGGGAAACCCTTGAGCCGCTGAAAGAAGCGTTTCAGGAAAAGCTGAACCCGGACTCCCTTCAAGAACCTCCTTCTGCTGCCATCAAGCCGCAGGAGACCGCTTCTCTTATGGGCCATTGGCTGCTGCGCGTCACACCGCAGGGGTCTGCGAGTCCCGATGATTTCGAGGTGGCACTGCAATTCTTGAATGAGTTTCTGCTTTGCATAAATGGGCAGATCGATAACTCATTTTCTCCTGCTTCGAGCTATCCGGCAAGCGCCCGGAATACCAGTGCTGCGATTTGGAACCTTACCGGACGCCTCCACTGCAAAAAAGCGCTCGATGCCCTCATCGATTACGGCCCGAACGCCGTCTCTCCGGGGGCATCCGATTGGGCTAAATATCTCCGAGAGTTGGGCAAGAAGTTGCTCAGGGTGTCACGTGATCCGGAAAATTTCCATGACCGTGAACTCTGCGGCACTCTGAGTCAGGCCCAGCACAGCGGTCTTCAAGCCGTGCTCACTTCTGTTTCTACCTACGATTCGTACCGGGATTCCGGCTCGGAAAAGGACGCGGAGGCCGATCGCTACAGACACATTCAGAACCATCTGGAAATGGGCCTGCCAAATCTCTGTTACAAGATCGAGGCTACTCTGCACGACTATTCTCCGAAGGCCGAGAAGTACGCTGCAAGAATAGGACTGCCCAACGAAAAAGAACTTGACTGCTGGCAGGCAAATAATGCTTTAGGCAGCAGGCTGCTTTCCCGTGAGGACATCCTGCAGCTGTTCTTTTTCCTCATTCTGGCCATCTATGACTGCTGCACAGCAGACGCCGGCAAAGCGCAGGAAGCGTTTACGGCAGAACACGCATGGCTCAAGGCTATGCGCGATAAAGCCGAAGCGGAACTGAACGGGCCGCGCGGCACCACCGGAAGCTTTTTGGAAGACGCCTTATTTGCCAGCGTTTTTGTCGAGTTCGAGGGCCTTTGGAACGAACCGAAGTCCGACACGGTCACACCGGACCAGTCCACGACCATCTGCCGCATTTACAACTTCCTGCTGGAAAGCCTGACCCTTGCCAGTGGGACCACTTGGCACAGCATTTACTACCCCGCCTATGCAGACCGGTTCTATGTGCTGGCCGGTGCGCTGGCCACGGCGGTGCCGCAGTCCCGCCGGACGCTGGGCCTTATGATGGGCACGCACCGCCAGAAAAAAACGAAACCCGCCGACACAAAAAAAGTTTCGGCCAAAGGCACCCGCGCCGCCCCGAAAAGCTGAAAACTTATTCCTTAGATTCCCTTCTTTTCCCTGTGCTACACTCAAATCGCCGCAGGATCGGGCCAAAATTCTGGCTCTGCGGCGGTCGAAGGTCACACAAAAAGGAAGGGAGTTTTTTATGTATTTTTTTCTGCATGTCCTGCCGGAGGTCGTCTCCGCGGTGTTTTCGTTTCTCGTGGAGTGGTTTTTGTTCCAGGAACAGCCCGCGCTGTACGGCGGGACACTGTCTCCCCTCGTGACTGCATGGCTCTATACGGCCATGATGCTGGCCGTGTGGCTTCTCCCGATTTTCTATGACGCCTGTCGGCGCAAGGGCGGTATGATAAGCACCGCGCTGAACCTGCTGCCCGCCGAGATCATCTTTGGAGGTGAGTTTCTCTACCGCCTTCCCCTCGTCGGGGTCGCCGTGCTTCTTTTGTGCGGTGTCGTTCTGTGGCTGCTGTGGTACGAGTGCTACCGCCGCAATATGGACGCTTGGGATGCGGGCAAACGCGGTATTGAATACGATATGCTTCGCCGCAGGAACCACCGGGCCGCTGTGCGGATCTTCGTGCTTATCACCTCGATCCTGCTGCTGATCCCCAGCCTGTACGGCATCCATGTGCTCCGCGCCGATCAGGCTCGGACGGTGACAGCCTTTTACGAAACCTATTACGAGACCGATTCGTCCTTCCTCGTTGATCTGGAAGCCAGCGGTCTGATCGGCAGTCTCTGAGCTGACCACGCAAAGAAGGGCCCCTTCCCGGACGGAAGGGGCCTTTTTTCTATATGGGCTGTCTGGACAGCAAAAACCGCTGCGGCACTTCCCTTGGATGCCGCAGCGGCTGTCGAACTTTATATTTATTATTTCAAGGAGGAAAAGTCATGTATGAAAACCAAAGCAATTGAAGGGAATATTATCATTTTATGGAAACGGTTTCTATCTATAAAAGGAGGGCAGGCAAAATGTGTACAAACTAGTTCAAATCATCACATGGCGGAGCCTTCAAGGGGGACCGTGGCTGGGACTGCCTATTCGGTTCGATGCGATTATTCGCGTCATACGGCAACGCGCCTCCTTTCTTTGGATTTTCTCCCTTCGGGGAGTATGGCTGTATTATACATTTTCTTTTGCGGCCTGTCAGGTGGAATAAATTTTTTGTTTAGAAACGCTGCTTTTCTTCCAACGCTGATACTCGCCGTGCAACACATTACTGTAATCTCACACAAAATATATCGATAGTTCCATCCGAAAGCGAGAAAAGTTGAAAACTTCAGCACAGAGAGTTTGAAGTGGCCTAAAAACAGAAAATCCGATTTGAATGGAAAAGATGGAATTTCATTTTCCGCATTGCGATTTAAAAAAGAACTTCTGCATATTATAGGCGAGAAAGAACAGGAACGGTTCTGTAGAGATGTCTGCTTCTCTGCGCATACAGAAAAACAGCCCGTTCACTGCATCGCGCAGCGGACGGGCTATAGCGTTCTTCATCGGAGGGCCGGGGTGTCCTGCTGCATCCGGCGGCGGATATGGTCCGCCCGCAGGGCGCTGTCGGGGTGGGTGCTGTAGAGCACATCAAAGAGGTCCCGGCCGGGCTGAGGCGGCTCGGAAAAGCGCTCCAGAAAGCGGCACAAGGCCGGGCCATACCCGAGCTCGACGGCGAATGCATCGGCCTGAAGCTCCCCCTTGCGTCCGGCCGCTCTTGCCAGTATCTGGACGAGGGCCACGCAGACGCTGCGGAAGGTCTCGCATCCACGCCGGAGGAGGCCAGACAGCCGGTCGGTGATTACCCACGAGAGACAGCCGAACCGGATGCCGCAGAGGGCCACCACCAGCACGATGAGCCAGAACACCACCCCAAAGGCCAGCTGCCAGACCAGCAGCAGGGCCGCGAGGCTGAAGATGTTGGCCGTCAGCACCATGTTCAGGACGGCGTCGCCGTGGGCGATGTGGCCCAGCTCGTGGGCGATGATGGCCTCCACCGTGCGGTCGTCCAGCTGCAGCGCCCCCTCGGTGATGCCGATGCTGCGCCCGAAGGCTGCTCCGTTCACCTGCTGGCCGGGGAGGCTGTAAATCTCCACCTCACCGCAGAAGGGCGGGAGTTTCTCTCCGGCCTTTGCCATGACGCGGCGATAGCAGACCTCCAGACGGCGCTGGCTGCGGCTGACACCCCCCGTACAGGGCACGGCCCCCAGTTTCTTCCGGGCTGCCCACTCGCCGAAGCCTCCGGCCCAGACGAGGGACGCCACTGCGGCCAGCCAGCCGCCAAAGGGGGTCAGCAGCAGGTCCAGCGCTATGATGGCCGCGCTGAGGCAGTATCCTCTCCGCTGATTCATGGCACACCTCCGTTTATTTCCGTCATAAAGGCATCCTCCCGCGTCTTGACGAGGCAGCCGCCATGCTCCAGCCCGTTGATCTCTTCGGGCCGGAACAGTGGCTCATGGACCGGGGCCGGGAAGGCATAATGGTCCACCCGGTCGCTACCCATCAGTTTATCGAGCATCCGGCTGCTCCGCAGCCGGCGGTCGCGGTCCTGCGTGTAGACCGGGTGCACCACGGCCACCTCGCCGAACTCGGCGCTGATGGCCTTGCAGCTCGCCATCTCGCTGTGGTAGAGGTAGATGGCATTCCCGAACAGGCCTTTTATCCGCTTCACCAGCGCTTCGTCCCGGGCAAAGAGGTCACTGCAGTAGAGAGTGACGGAGGCCCGGCTCACCACCTGCTCCAGCAGGCTCGCCAGCTCCCCTCCCCACTTCTGGGGACCCTCGATGACGTCCAGGGCCACGAGGCCTCCGGTGTCCCGGATGTCCCAGACAAGCAGCTGAAAGAGGACGGCCCGCTGGCGGGGGTTCATGGTGTCGGGCACGGCGATGAGCACCACCTCGCCGGGGCGGCAGCGGGAGAGGCTGGCCGAACGGGGTGCGTCCAGGTGGAGACACCCCTCCAGCCCTCGCAGGAAGTTTTCGAGCCGGGGGCCTGCCGATGCACACTCGGCGTAATCCTGAAGGTAGACGCGGCGAGTGTCCTCATCGAGGCCCAGCTTCCACAGGGCACGCTCGACGCCAAAGACGCCTCGGTACTGCTCTAGAAGCTTCACATCCAGCCGGGGCGGGGCGCGATGCACCGTCTCGTCCAGCCCGAGGATGAAGTCGAGGTAGGCGTTGGCCTTGCCGACGGCATCCTCCTCCCAGCCCTGCACCCGCAGAAGCTCTAGCAGGCGGCTCTCGCCTTCTGTGGCTCGTCCCGGGGTGAAGGCCGGGAAGTAACCCTCCCCCGCCGCCGGGAGCGTCCGCAGGCGCTTGAATCCCGCTCTGCGGGCCGTCTCTAAGACAGCAGGCACCGCCTCCTCGGCGGCGACGACCACCCGCAGGCCGCGGCGGCGGGAGAGCTCCGCCTTCAGCAGGGCGGCCCGGGCGGGATCGTCCTGCCCCGAGACGAGCCAGCTGGTGCGGGGGGCCTCCCAGAGTTTCATCAGCTCATTCTTTTCCATAGCATCGTTCCTTTTCAAAACAGACTTTCCCGGGGGCGTAATCCCGGAGGCGGATGTAGGCCTCTCCCACGCCCAGCGATTGCAGCTGGCGGGCGGTCACGGGGCAGTCCTGCATCGCCGCCACATGGGGCGGCTCGTACCGGGAGAGGCCGAAGGTCACGGTGGTCATATCGGTCTTGCCCAGCCGCTCCCGGGCGAACTCCACGTCCCGTTCGCTGTTGGGATGGAAGGCCATCACGCTTGAAAACTGCGACAGTACGTTGTTGGCGTCGCTCTCCATGGACGGTCGGCCCGCAAACATGGCCTGCACCTGATCGTGGTTCTGGAACACCCCCAGCACCCGCGCCCCCCGGTCACGGCCCAGAGCCAGCAGCTTTTCGAGGCCATAATCGGCCGGGAGGGTGGCCGCCTCATCGAGGATGAAGAACACCCGGCGGCGGCACCAATTCTTGGAGAGGAGCTGTGCGATGGCGCGGTTGAGCAGGATGCTGCACCCGAGCCTGCCGCTCTCGCTGCGGCTCGCGTCATACTGTAAATAGAGAGCCCGGCCCGGGTGGGTGAGGAACTCCGCAACCGAGTCGCTGCCGTCCCCTACGCCCCGGAAGAAGTCGTGGGCAAAGAGGTGCACTTCGCTGAGGATGCTCGCGGCCTCCCGGCCCTTGAGGAGGGACACGATACCGCTGAGCTCGTCCTCCTCCAACATCAAGCGGTCCTGCATTTGCTCCAAGGTGCATTTCTTCAGCCACTTTGCCATCTCGGCGTGCGTCGGGGCCGGACGGCCCGCGCGGCATTGGCGCAGAGTGACAAGCAGATAGCCATAGAACACCTGACTTGCTGCCTGCACGAAGAAACGATTTTGCCCCGCCGTATTGACCCGGCTGGAAAACAGGACGGAGACCATCTCGTCCAGCTCATCCTCCTCCGGGTGTGGCGACGCCCGGGCCTCCTCGAGGATGTTCCACCGGAAGGCGTCCTCGCCGCCGTAAAACGAGAAGACCTTATCGCCCGGCCGGCGGTAGGGAACGTAATCCCCCTTCACATCCAACACGAGGAAGCTGGCGTCCGGGTAAACATCCCGGCAGCGGGCCAGCAGCTGGCGGATGACCGTGGTCTTGCCGGTGCCGGTGCCGCCGGTGACGAGGATGTGGCCCTGCCATATCTCATCCCCGAGGCCCAGCCGGAATGGACTGCCCCGGGCATCGCGGCAGAGCAGGGTGAGCTCGGAGCGGGGCGGAGAGATGGGCTTCACCTCGGGCTCGGTCATCTTGAACAGCATCTGTCTCTCCCCTTTCAGCGCATATGCTCTTCGCTGTGGTCCTGCCCTTGAGCAGCCTCAGCGCCGTGGCCGACGGCCTCCGCAGCCGTTTCCGCAGGGGCCGCAGAACCCTTCTCCTGCGCCGCGCCGGGGCCGCTCAGATCCACGGTGTCGTAGGTCTGGAGGATCTGGTTGGTGGCCTTGTGGGAGGCGTCGTACTGGGCGAGGGCCTGCTGGTCGCTGAGCAGTTGCTCCACGCCCGCCTTGCCTGCGGCCCGGGCGTTGACCTCGGCCGGGTGGTTCCAGTAACCGTTGAAATCCTTCTCCGGGGAGGGCACTTCCGTCATCCGGGCCGCGAGGACCTGACGCTCCTCGGGAGAGAGGGCCGCCTGACGGTCGGAAAAGACGCTGTTCACCCAGTCCCGGGCGTGCGCATCCTCGTGGTAAAGGGTGTCCAGCACCTCGCGGAAGTCGTCCTTCTGGAGGCTCTGGGCGTCGATGAGGAGGGTGTTGCCGTCCTGCGCACCGTAAGTGGTGCTACCCACTTCCTTTGTGACGACCTCTGAGGGGATACGGCCCGCATCCATGGCCAATTTGTTCTCGACGTCCTGAAGGCTTGCTATTTTTTCGCTGTCCAGCATCGCGCTCCAGGCGCGGTCGTTCATGTTACGCACGGCGATCTGGTAATTGTGGTTGATTCGTTCGCATTCTTCGTCAGTGTATTTCATAGCATCGTTCCTTTTCTGAGGTGTTGACGGATAAAGTCCGGCGGACAGGGGCACCGCAGCGGCCCCGGCAGGGTGAGCCCCGGCTCCAGAGAGCGATCGGTCAGGGCCGTGACGCCCCAGAACCGCAGCGGGTCGCGGGAGGTGACGGCGTCGGTGACGTCCAGATGAAACCACCCGCCGCAATAGATGAGGTTCCAGCCGTGACCGACGGTGGTGCCCTCCCGGCGGTACCCGTGCAGATAGCGGCAGGGCACGCCCATCCGCTCCATCAGCAGCAGGGTGGCCAGGCTGATGCCCATGCACACCGCCGCGTGGTCCACCAGCGCTCCATAGGCCGTGTAGCTCCAGACGCCGTCCTCGCTGTAGCGCCAATGGCGCACCGCATACTCCACCACGGCGTAGGCCCGGGCCCAGTCCGGGGCGCGGGGGCCTGCGGCGCCTCG
>ENA-OPTB01000513-OPTB01000513.1-human-gut-metagenome-genome-assembly--contig:-NODE-513-length-37530-cov-4.749887_pt1 | contig 37530 bp, 34 predicted proteins | sample MGYA00241810_ERZ501911 | MGnify/ENA primary metagenome ERZ501911 (study PRJEB25962, sample SAMEA2042304) | human gut metagenome | biome: human gut; feature: human-associated habitat; material: faeces... | reverse complement strand
TCGGGGGACGCAAGGAGGAGGAGCCGCACTTCCGCTTGTCATACCGCTACCAAGTACACGGCACGGCGTTCTTTCAGGGAAAGAAGCTGGTGGAGCTTACGGATACGGGCTACAACAATGTGAACGAGATTATCGCCAAACTGGCGGAACAGCTGCCTGATGACATCCCGGCACGTTCGATGGTGATGTTCAGGATAGAGAACGTTGACAAGGGGCAGACGGTAGTGTACCAGCGGATGAAGGGGAAAGGATTTTAATCCAAGCAAAATATGGAACTGAAAGAGTTTATCAACAACAGACTTGCAGCGAAACTGCCCGACACTATACCGGAAAGGTGTGCGGTGCAGTTTCGCATCAGGAACGTAGACACCGACCGCGAGGCGGTGTACGAAAGGACTAAGGGCTAGGGGATTTTAGAGAATTACTTGTCTTGTTTCATGCGGCCTTTATCTTTAGCGGGAGGGTGGTCAATTATTCACCAGCTGGTTATTGGCCCGGTTCACCGCCTCCATGTCAGCTCCCTGGCGGACACGCTCGACCAACTCCGGCGACAGCCCGTCCGGTACTTGCCCTTGTTCCAATTGCTCCCTCTGCGACTTGATGCTTTGCAGCAACTCGTCGGCAAACGGGAATTCTCCATGCTCCAGCAGCTGTTCCACACTGATGGCCCGCGCCTGCCACAGCTGCATCAACATATCATTTGCCAAGGCACGATATGCGGGTGTAGCCGTACTCTCCACCACGGACAGGTCGAACTCCACATCACGGATTTTCTTCGGGTCGTATTCCACGATTGCTGCATTCTTTCCCGCAATGTTGAATACGCGCGGTGTGTCATAGTACTGCTGGATGTTCTTGACATCCTTGTATGCACCATCGCGGACGAACTCCGAGAATGTCTCCAGCAAGTCAAGCAGGGATGTGGTCGCGTTCTGTGCCTGCTGATTATACAGGCTTGCTGACATTCCCGAGTATCCGGGCTTCCCCTGAATGGCCCCGTTCACGCCCGAGATATCCTCGAAGAACTTAAGCTGAATGTTCAACAGTTCCGAGATTCCAATCTGCGTGCAGTTGTTCGCAATCTGCTGTGGCAGCGACATTCCGGCCTTCGGCTGCTTGATCATGATCACGCCGTTGAACCGCGCCCACTCGTCGGCAACCTCCTCCATGGATACTCCCTTGGGCAAGCAATCCTCCGGGAACAGCAGTACGCCCTTGGCTGATGCCCGCATAATCCAATCGTACAGCGTAATCAGCCGGTTGGTGTAGCGCTGCTGGTCGATCACATTGCTTACGAACGAGTGTATCTCCCCGTCGATGAAGGGATAAGCCCGGAACACGTAGGGATGGCTCTTGTGCTCGTAGGGTGTCTCGCCCTCCTCCAGAATGTCACCTGATGGCGACAACATATAGTAGTACCAATAAGAGTCCATAAACCATTCATAACGTATCAGCGGCACATCGCTCGCCTCCATCCCCACCTGGGCAGCCATCTCCAGCCTATGGCGGTTCTCGCTCTCAACCAGTCTGTCCAAGTCCTCGATGTCTATCTTGAAAACCTCCCCGTTGTTCACATCGTGACAGCGGTAGCGCGGCTTGCTCTCCTTCCGCCAGACCTCGATCACCCGGCACCGTGTCGTGTCATAGGGGACGAGAAAGTCATAGTATCCCTGCAAGGGGTATCCGAAATTGTCAAATGTGGCCGTCAGGTAGGAACGGTCGCGCGCCTGACGGTAGATTTCTGTCAAACGGACATAATTGGAAGAAAGACGACGTGCACAAGACAGCTATGGCCGTACGCCAATACAAAGAACGCTTAGGCTATTCCGAGGCTTGGATGTCGGAGTATGTCTACAACATCATCATGCTGGCCAAGAAAGAACCTCGCCACAAGCAAGAAGAGGAAAAGAAATAATCCGCCGCTTCCTCCGAACAGCGGCCTTGCCTCTGCCGAAGAAAGGCCTCGCCTCTTCCGAACAAAGACGGGGACGCTACGGGATGCCCGGAAAACAACAGAAACGGCTGTTTCGACGACAAGTCGGGACAGCCATTTTTGCATCCGCCCGGAGCATCCCCATAAATAGGTATCCCGTCCTCCTCCTTTCCCGGAGTTTTTCTTCTCCCGGCCGATTGCCTCCACTGCCTTTTCCGCACGGCGCATGTTCCTTCCGGAGTTCGCCGTCTTGGACTCTCCGCACTGCAAGCGAGTTCCCGAAACGGCCCCACAGGCCTCCTCGCGAAGCTTAAAAAATGTTTTCACGAAAGTTCCTTCAAGAAACTAACAGTTTGCTTGCTCTTTCTTCCGGGAATTGATACATTTACAACCGAAATAAGATTTTACCAGGACTTAAGGCTTTATTTATTTAGGCCAAACAAACAAAAAGAAAGCAAAAGGATACCTACAAATAGGTATCTCGGTTTCACTCGGATTAACCCTAACAAGTAAATATGATGTTAAAGAAAACCGTTTCATTCGTAAAAAAGACAAGCCTCTGCCTCTGCCTGCTCGGCTTGGCCGCCACACAAGCCCGGGCCCAATCGCCCGGCAATGTAAAGGTGTATGGCACGGTGTACGACGCCGAACTTCGGGGAAACACTCCGCTGGACTTTGTCTCCGTCGCCTTTCCCGACTACGCCATCGGCACCACCACCGACGCCGACGGGCACTACTCGCTGCCCAACATTCCTCTCGGCAAAGCCCGCATGAGAGTGACCTATTTGGGCAAACTGCCTATCGACACATTAGTGGACGTGACGCGCGACATGCGCCTGGACTTCCGCCTGCACGACGAGAACTTCAAGATTAAGGAAGTCGTCGTCACCGCCACCTCCAACGATGCCGGGCAGGCCACCTCGTCCACCATCTCGCGCATGGCTATGGACCACTTGCAAGCCACGAGCCTGAGCGACATCATGTCCCTCATGCCCGGCGGCCTGTCTACCAACCCCACCTTGAACGATGCCCAGCAGATCAACATCCGCCAAGTCAGCTCCGCCACCGCCAACGACGACCTGAACGGACTGGGCACCGCCATCATCCGCGACGGCGCGCCCATCTCGAACAACGCCAACCTCTCGTCGATGAATCCCACCGTGGCCGGATCGGCATCCGCATTGGCCGGAGGAGCCTCGCCCAGCAGCGGCACCGACGTGCGTAGCATCTCGACGGAAAACATCGAGTCCGTCGAAGTCATACGCGGCATACCCTCGGTGGAATATGGCGACCTGACCTCGGGAGCCGTCATCATCCGCACGAAAGCCGGACGCGAACCCCTCCGCATCAAGGCCAAGGCCAATCCGAACGTCTACCAGGCGTCGATGGGCACCGGATTCGATTTGGGCGGTAGCAAGGGAGCGTTGAACGTCAGCGCCGACTACGCTTATAACATCAACAATCCGACTGCCTCCTATCAGCACTACCAACGAGCCACGGCCCGCGTGCTCTACTCCAACGTGTTCTTCAACAACCGCCTGCGCAGCAACACTTCGCTGGACTTCACCTACGGCAAGGACACGCGCGACCGCAACCCCGACGACGAGCGCACGCAGACCGCCTCGGACGGGCGCGACGCCGGATTTACCTTCAACACCAACGGCACTTGGAACATCAACCACGGCTGGTTGCAGAACCTGCGTTACGTCGCCTCGGCCACCTATACGGACAAAAGCAGTTTCTACGAGCAAGTCTACTCGCAGGCCAATGCCTACTACTCGATGACCACCACCGACGGCGCCATCCTGTCCAACCTCGCCGGGCAGCACCTCTACGACGCCGACGGTAACGAGATTACCCACTTCGGCGACGCCGACGCCCAACACTACGCTCAATACCTGCCCGCCAGCTACAAGGGCCGATACGACATCGACAGCAAGGAAATCAACGTCTACGCCAAGCTGACGGCCAACCTCTTCAAGCGTTCGGGCAATATCTACAACCGCATCCTCTTCGGCGCGGACTTCAAGAGCGACGGCAACCGGGGCGACGGCAAGACCTTCTCGCCCAACACCCCGCCCTACCGCAACCTGAGCCAAAAGAACGCCACGTTCCGCCCCCGTGCCTACAAGGATATCCCCTTCATCAACCAAGTGGGAGCCTTTGCCGAAGAGAACTTCAACTGGCAAATGGGCGAACGCAACTTCACCCTTCAGGCCGGCGTGCGCTACGACCATGTCTCCGTGGCCGGAGGAACCTTCTCGCCCCGCGTCAACGCCTCGTTCGACGTCATCCCTCATTGGCTGACCATCCGGGGAGGCTACGGCATCACGGCCAAGATGCCTACCCTGCTCTATCTCTATCCGGAGAACGCCTACTTTGAATACGCCAACCTCAATGAGCTGACCAACGAAGCCATCCCCGAAGACGAACGCCTGCTGATTACCACCACCAAGGTGTTCGACGCGCAGAACCGCGACCTGAAGATTGCCAAGAACCACAAGGCCGAGGTAGGCTTCGACCTCCGCTGGGGGCAGATGCGCCTGGGCGTCACCGCTTATCAGGAAAAGCTGAAAGACGGTTACTCGCTGGGGCAGGACTTCACGACTTTCCGCCCCGTCAACTATGACCTATACGAACGCAACGACAACAACCAGTTGGTACTGTCCGGCAGCTATCCCGTGTTGGCCGACTTCTACCGCCCCGGCAACAACCTGTTCATCACCAACAAAGGCATCGAGTTCGACCTCGACTTGGGACGCATCGACGCCATACGTACCGCCTTCAACCTGACCGGAGCCTGGATGCGCACCGAGAGCTGGAACAACAGCTACGTGTTCTACGACAACAGCCAAAGCGGCGTAGACCACCAACGCAACAACGTAGCCATCTACCAGCCCGCCAGCTCGAAGCGGCACGACCAGCAGTTTGCCACGACCCTGCGCGTCACGCACAACATTCCGAGCATCGGCTTCGTAGTGACCCTGTCCGCGCAGGCCGTCTGGCAGGAAGCGAACTGGACGACGTATGGCAACGACTCGATTCCGCTGGGATACATTGCCTTGGAAGACGCTTCCGTGCACATGTTCGAGCCGGGACAGTTCGCCACGCGCGACGAAGTGTCCGAGGCAGGCTACGACTACCTGCTGCGCAACGTCAGCCACAATGCGGGCATCAAAGAGTCCTACTCGCCCTACTTCAACTTCAACATTAACGTGACGAAGGAAATCAGCGAGAACTTCCGCGTCTCCTTCTTCGCCAACAACATGTTCCGAAGCTACCCGCGCCGCGAGTCGAAACGAAATCCCGGCAACTTCACGACGCTGAACAACCGCTTCTTCTTCGGACTGGAATTGTCATTAACCCTTTAACCCCCCCAACAATGAACAGAAATATGAGAACCTACATAAAAGGCCTGCTCGCGGTTGCCTGCGCAGCCGGCTTCGCCTCGTGCGAAGACTTCAAAGACGCGAACCGGGCAGAGACAGTCGCCCCCATCGAAGTAAGCGTCAACCTGACATTGGACGTGACGAACGTGGCATCGACGGAAAACTTCACCGTGAGATTCGACAACTACGACGAGGACCTGCACATCGCCGAGGAGTTCGACGGCATCGACGCCATCTCGGTAGACGGAATCATCCCCGGCATCTATACCGTCACGGTTTCCGGCACCGTGTACAACGAAGAAGGCGACGAGTACACGGTGAACGGCAACATCGTAAACAAAGCCATCTACCAAAGCGGAACGTCCCTGGACATCACGGTGCAAGGACTGAGGGTCAGCCCGCTGCTGCTGAAGGAAATCTACTACGCAGGCAGCCGCACGCCGGCAGGAGGCGTGTATTTTCGCGACCAGTTCTACGAGATATACAACAACTCGGAGGAGACCGAATACCTGGACGGCATCTACTTTGCCAACCTGACGCCCGGCAAGTCGAGCACCACCTTGCCCGTCTGGCCCGAGTCCGACGGCAACAACTATGCTTACGCCGAACGCGTCTGGCGCATCCCCGGCAACGGGACGGACTATCCGCTGGCTCCGGGCGAGTCGTGCGTCATCTCTCAGTTTGCCGCCAACCACCAGCTGCAGATATACAATCCGAACTCGCCCATCGACGGCAGCGTATCGGAGTTCGAGTTCAACATGAACAACGCGAGCTTCCCCGACCAGCCGGCCGTAGACATGGTACACGTCTTCTACGAAGGCAAAGCCGACATGGGCTCGATTCCGCAATACCTGACCTCGGTATTCGGCCCGGCCATCGTCATCTTCAAAGTCCCCAAGGGCGAGAGCTATGACCCGGTGAACGACCCGAACCTGAGCACCATCGACCTGAGCAAGCCGGGAAGCGACACCTACTATGCCAAGATTCCGATAGGCTACGTGCTGGATGCCGTGGAGTGCATAGACAATGCCGCCGCGATAGACGCCAAGCGCGTGCCCGGAGTGCTGGATGCCGGGGTGACCTACGTCGGCTCGACCTACTGCGGGCTGGGCGTGGCGCGAAAGCCCCAGACGGACGAAAACGGGGAATACGTGTACAACGCCGCCGGCGCGCTGCTGTTCCGGGACACGAACAACAGCACGGACGACTTCGAGGGCGGAGTAGTACCGATGATTCGCCGCTACGGCACAGGGATGCCCGCCTGGAACCATACATTGCAATAACCGAAGGAGATGACTCAAACAATGAAGAACAACATGATACGAATGATGAGCAAGATAACGAAGAAGTTGATGGCCTGCGCCATCGTATGCGCCGGCTGTAGCACGCATGCCATAGCCCAAGGCTGGACGCCGGCCGGCATGGAGTGGCTGAAGGAACAACGGCTGTGGTTCCAGTCGCAAAACGCGGCCGGAACGGTGTTCGACAATACAGACAATTACTCGGACGTGAAGCTGAACTACCAACGGACGGGCAGCAACTATGCCCGTCCGCAGGAGGGAGCGGAAGAGCAGGCCATCGGCGTGAGCAGCGAGGGATTCCTGGACTTGGGCGACGCCTACGTGTGGGGAGCTTTCAGCTTCATGCAGGAAAACAAGTGGGACGCGGGCTACAATGCCTCCATCACCGATCCCTTCCGGGGAATGCCTTACTACGTGGCGGACAAGTATCTGAGCGACTGGCGCAACCAGCATTACGACCTGAGCTTCCGGGCGGCCACGCCGCTGTATTGGAACCGCGTGGCCTTCGGACTGGAGGGGACGTACCAAGCGTCATTGGCCGCCAAGCAGCGCGACCCGCGCGTGGATACCCGTTTCTACAACCTGGAGCTGAAACCCGGCGTGACCGTCGCCATGAATGAACGGCACCGCGTGGGCGCCAACTTCATCTACGCTTCTATCAAGGAGGACTCGCGCATGAGCAACAGCGACACTTACACCGATCAGGACTATTACGAGCTGTACGGCTTAGGCGTGGCAGTGGCAGGCATCGGCGCGGGCCGCACGACCAACTACCACGGCGACAAGGTGGGGGCGGCGGCGCAATACAGCTTCTCCGGCCCGGCGGTGGACGTGCTGCTGGAAGGCAGCTACACGATGAAGGTGGAAAACGTCGAAGTGTCCTACACGTCGCCCAAGAAGGATGCGGCCGTCAACGACCAGACCGCGCAGGCGGCCCTGAGTTTGGTGAAGCGCGGCAAAAGTCTGTCTCACTCCCTGCGCTTGGGCTATACCTACCGGCACATCGACGGCATCCAGTATATCAACCAGCGCGACAACAGCGAGTCGCAGACGGGATGGATGGAACTGTATCACAACATCCGCTCGACGTATGAGACCAATGCCGTTGAAGCGGCCTACTCCATCGTCCGCCCGCGCGGCCATGAGTACGACTGGAGAGTCGGACTGACGGCCCGCTACGAGAAGCAGGACGACGTGTACCTGATGCCTCGCTCGACCAAGAACCACGAGAACCTGTACGTGGGAGTCAACGGAAAGAAGAACTTCGCCTTAGGAGAGAAGCTGACCCGCCGCCTGCTGGTGGGCGCGCACGCCGGCTACAACAAGAACCTGAGCGGCGGCTATCGGTACGGAGGCTCGCACGCCGACTACGTGACCGTGACCGCGATGGAAGCCGTCGATGCTCTCTACCTTACCTCGAACTACTACCGCCTCGGACTGAGCGCCACCTATTCGCAGCAGTTGAAGGCCCACAGCCGCACGCATCTCTTTGCCAAGGCCGCCTTCGACTACACTCATGCGCAGGGCGACGTGTTCAGCCACCGCAGCGTGCTCTCCGTCAGCTTGGGGTGCAACTTCTAATCCGGCATACCATTTTCAGAAAGAATGCAGGAAGCACATCTGAAAGTCTTTCAGCCGCTCGGCTGAAGAACCTTCAGCCGAGCGGCCGAAAGACCTTCGGACGAGCGGCCGAAAGACCTTCGGGAAAAGGGCGGGATGCAACCGCCTCATTGCATAAATGTATTTAACAGGAATATCCGCATGAAAACAATCAGACTGACTATGATGGCCGCCTTGCTTTGTCTCGCTACGGGCAGCAAGGCGCAGACCATCATCAAACCGCAAGAGAAAGGAAAAGGAACGACCTTCGCCATCTTTGCCGACACCAAGACCTGGCAGCACTGCCGGGAGGAACTGGAGGCGTATCGGGACGCCCTCGGCGAGGAACATCTTCCTACCTATATTATATATGACGACTGGCAACGGCCGGAGGAGGTGAAAGACATCATCCGGCGATTGCACCGCCGCGAGGGACTGGAAGGAGCCGTCTTCGTGGGCGACATCCCCATCCCGATGATACGCAAGGCGCAGCACCTGACGTCGGCCTTCAAGATGGACGAGACGACAGACCGCCGCGAATCGTCCGTCCCCAGCGACCGCTTCTACGACGACCTGCACCTGGAGTTCGAGCCGCTGGGACAGGACTCGCTGAATCCCCTCTTCTTTTACTACAACTTAGGCGTGCGCTCGCCCCAGCACATCCGTTGCGACCTCTACACGGGGCGCATCAAGCCCGTGGCCGACGGGACGGACCGCTACGAGCAAATCAGCCGCTACCTGCGCAAAGCCGTGCGCGAACACCGCACGCCCAATGCTCTCGACCAGTTCTTCTCCTACACCGGGCATGGCTCATACAGCAACTCGCTGACCGCCTGGACGATAGAACCGTTCACCCTGCGCGAGCAGATGCCGGGCGTGTTCGACCGCCGGGGCCGCGCCCGCTTCATGCGCTTCAGCATGTACGACTATCCCAAGGAGGAGGTGAGCAACATGCTGCGGCGCGAAGACCTCGACCTGGTCATCTTCCACGAACATGGCACGCCCGATCGCCAGTATCTCTCCGGCAACCCGCCCACTTCTTCGCTCGCCGGCCACATCCGCGCCATGCAGGCCGATCGCCGCTACTATGCCCGCACGTGGATAAGAGACGCGGCGGGACTGCAGAAAGCCTACAAGGAACTGGACACGAAGTATGGCATGGACTCCACCTGGTTCGCCCGCTACGACGACCCGGTGCAGATGGCACAGGACTCGCTGGACGACCTCAAGACGGGCCTCGTGCTGGAAGACATCAGCCGGATAGCCCCCAACGCGCGTATGGTCATCTTCGACGCCTGCTACAACGGCGACTTCCGTGAAGACGACTACATAGCCGGGCGATACATCTTTGCCGACGGGCGCAGCGTCGTGGCCTTCGCCAACAGCGTCAACGTCCTCCAGGACAAGCAAGCCAACGAGCTGCTGGGCCTGCTGGGCATGGGTGTCCGCGTCGGCCAGTGGGCGCAGCTGACCAACATCTTAGAGTCGCACGTCATCGGCGACCCCACCCTGCGCTTCGCCTCCTTCGACCCCGCCATCGACGGCACAGACCTCTGCGGCCGCCCCTACCGGACGAAGGAGATGCTTGCCCTGCTTGCCTCGCCCTACGCCGACGTGCAGAACCTGGCCTTGCACCGCCTGTACCGCCACGACTACCGGGACATCTCGCAGCTATTGCGCCAACGCTTCCTATCGTCCCCCTTCGCCACCGTGCGCTACACCTGCTTAGCTCTGTTAGAGAAGCTGAACGACGACAACTTCCGCGACATCCTCATCCCCGCCCTCACCGATGCCAACGAGTTCATCCGCCGTACTGCCGTGCGCAAGATGGCAGCGGTGGGACGGAACGACTACGTCCCCCATCTGGTGAAAGCCTACGTCGAAGACCACCATTCCGTCCGCGTGGCCTTCAACATTCAGTTGGCACTCTACGTGTTCGACGAAGAGCCGGTGCGCCAAGCCATCGACAGCGTCTTGCAGCATTCTTACGTCGCGGACAAGGAACAATTCCGGCAAGAACTGCTGGCCGCCTACAAGCAACGCGCCTCGTCGGACAACGCCATCATCGGCAAGCAGGAAAAGGACCGCTGGCGGATACTCTACATCAGCTCCTTGCGCAACTATCCCATCCATGGCTCCGTGGACGGCTACTTGGCCATCTTGCAAAATCCGGAAGAATCGGACGAACTGAAGATAGCCCTGCTGCAAGCCTTGGCGTGGTACACCAGTTCGCGAGAGAAAGAAACTATTGCGAAGGCCTGCCGAGCAGTGTGGCGGGACAAGAAAGCCGCTGCCACCATACGCGCCGAAGCTGAACGCACTTATTACAGACTGACCAACGAATGAAAGATATGATGAAAAAGATAACACTCCTTGCCCTGTGCCTGCTCCCAGCCTTAGGAAGCCGGGCGCAGGCCGTCATCGAAACGCCTGCACAGGCACAACCCACGGCCTTTGCCATCGTCATAGACAACGCCACCTACCGCGCCGCGCAAAGCTCGGTCGTCCGCTACCGGGACGCCGTGCAGCAAGACGGCCTGGCCACCTACATCGTCCGGGGAGACTGGCGGACGCCGGACGAGGTGAAAGCCGACATTGTCCGCGTGTACCGGCAGGCCCCGATGCTGGAAGGCATCGTGCTGGTGGGCGACATCCCCGTGGCAATGATACGCAACGCGCAGCACCTGACCACCGCCTTCAAGATGAACGAAGAGACCTTCCCCTTCCCGCAATCGTCCGTGCCCAGCGACCGCTTCTACGACGACTTGCACCTGAAGTTCGACTTTATCCGCCGCGACAGCGTCTCGCCCCACCTGTTCTACTACAAGTTGGCGGAAGACAGCCCGCAGATCTTGTCACCCACGTTCTACTCGGCCCGCATCAAGTATCCGGAGGCCTGGGGAGGAGACAAGTACCGGGCCATCGCCGACTTCTTGGACAAGGCCGCCCGCCTCAAGCAGCAGCAACGGGAGAATCGGCTGGACGAAGTGGTGTCGTACAACGGCGGTTCCTACAACTCCGACTGCCTCGTCGCCTGGATGGACGAAGAGAAGGCCTACCGGGAGAACTTCCCCTTGGCGTTCCGCAACAGCACGTCGTTCAAGCACTGGAACTTCCGCATGGACCCGGCCATGAAGTACAGCCTCTTCGACGAGCTGCGACGCGAAGACGTGGACCTCTTCATGTTCCACGAACACGGGCTGCCCACGAAGCAACTCATCAACAACGAACCGTCGGGCGAGTCGTTCAACAGCCGCCACAAGTTGCTAAGGGCCGCGCTCTACCACGCAGTGCGCGAAGCCCTGGCCGAGGGCGAGGACGAAGATTCGCTGAAGCTGGCCTATTCGGCCAAGTACCACCTGACCGCCCCCTTCTGGAAAGACCTGCACGATGAAGCCTTCTGGCAGGCAGACTCGACGGCCAACGCCGATCTGTACATTAACCCCGCCGACTTGCGAGGGAAGCAGACGCGCCCCGCCTTCGTCATGTTCGACGCCTGCTACAACGGCTCCTTCCACGAAGACGACTATTTAGCCGCCTATTACCTCTTCAACCCGGGCACGACGGCCGTCGCCCAGGGCAACACCCGCAACGTCTTGCAAGACCGCTGGACCATCGAAATGCTGGGCCTGCTCTCGCACGGGGTGCGCGTGGGCCAGTACAACCGCCTGGTGACTACGCTGGAGGGGCATCTGCTGGGCGACCCGACCGTGCGCTTCGCCCCCATAGAAGATAGCTGCGCGCCCGGCATCGACCTGACGCTGAAACGAGACGACGCGGCCTATTGGCAAACCCTGCTCGACGCGCCCTACGCCGACCTCCAAAGCCTGGCCCTGCGCATGATGGCCGACGCCGACGGGGGACAAGAGTTTTCCGGCAAGTTGCTGCAAGTGTTCCGCGACAGTCCGTACAACACCGTCCGCATGGAGGCCCTGAAACTGCTGAGCCGCTATAACAACGCCGACTTCGCCGAGGCAGTGGCGGAAGGACTGGCCGACGCCTACGAATTAGTGGCCCGGCAGAGCGCCAACTATGCCGGCGAGATTGGCGACGCCGACCGACTGCTGAAACCCTACATCCGCGCCTGCATCGAGGACACCGAACGCCAGCGAGCCAACTACCTGCTGAGCGCCGGCCTCACGCTCTTCCCCCAAGACAAGGTAGAGGAAGCCATCCGCAGCTATTATGCCGGCACCTACCGCCAAGGGGCGGAGACTGAGCAGGCCGCCGTCTTGAAAGCCGTCGCCGCGCAATTTGCCCGCGTGGAACAGACCAACCGACGCATTGCCGACCCGTCGCTGTCGCCCGCCAAGCGCATCTCGGCCATCCGCCTGCTACGCAACAATCCCTACCACCCCTACGTCGGCCAGTACCTGCAAACACTGCAAGACGCCGCCACCCCCGTGGAGGTGCGCGTCGCCTTGGCCGAAGCCCTGGGATGGTTCACCCACTCCGTGCGCCGGGCGGACATCGTGCAGGCCTGCCGCGCCCTGCTCCAAACCGCTCAACCCGAACCCCTCCGGTTGGAACTGACGCAGACCCTCCGAAGATTGGAAAGGAAATGAGAAATGCTCGAACACTTCGAGCATAGGCACTCGAACGCTTCGAGCATAGGCACTCGAGCACTTCGAGTATAGGCACTCGGGCACTCCGAGCATAGACGTAATGACTGACTATAACTAATTAAAACAACGATTATGAGACTAAACAGAATCACCACTCTTCTCCTCTTGATGGGCATCGGCTTCACGGCCCGCGCCCAGCAAGTCATCCGCCCGGATGTAAAGACCCCCACCACCTTTGCCATCGTAGTGGACCAAACCAGCTATGACCAAGCCAAAGCCGAACTGGCGGCCTACAAGCAAAGCATCGAGGCCGACGGCCTGGGCACGTATATGCTGGTGGACGACTGGCAATCGCCCGACTCCATCCGCCAGTGGCTCATCCGTCTGCACCAAGAGAAAACGCCGCTGGAGGGCTGCGTGTTCGTGGGCGACATACCCATACCGATGCTGCGCGACGCCCAGCACCTGACGTCGGCCTTCAAGATGGACCAGAAGCGCGATTGGAAAGAATCGAGCGTCCCCTCCGACCGCTACTACGACGACTTCGGCCTCCGGTTCGACTTCCTGAAGCAAGACGCCGACCAACCGCTCTACTTCTATTACTCGCTTCGCGCCGACTCCAAGCAATACCTCTCGCCGGACATCTACTCGGCGCGTATCAAGCCTTTGGAGCTGGACGGCACAGACAAATACCAACTGCTGCGCGACTACCTGCGGAAAGTCGTGGCCGAAAAGCAGGAAAATCCCTCTAACGTGGTAGACCGCCTCAGCATGGGACGCGGCCACGGCTACAATTCGGAAGACCGGGTGGCATGGGCCGGCGAGCAGATAGCCCTGCGCGAACAGTTCCCCCGCCTGTTCCGCCCGGGCGGCACGGTGAAGTTTTTCGACTTCGACGCAGAGTTCCCCATTAAGAACGCCTACCTGAACGAAGTGCAAAGCGAAGGGCTGGACATCATGCTCTTCCATCACCACGGCGCCTCGGACACGCAATACCTCAACGGCTACGAGAACGTCAGCGCCGCACAGCCCAGCATCGAAAACGTCAAGCGATTCCTGCGCAGCAAGGTGCCCTCCATGGCCCGCCGGAAAGGCCGCGAAGAAGCCGTCGCCTACTACATGAAGGCCTACGGCGTGCCCCGCGAATGGTGCGAAGAGGCCTTCGACCCCGCCAAGCAGGAAGCCGACTCGCTCTTCAACCTCACGCTCGACATCTATACCACCGACATTCATCCCCTGAAGCCGCAAGCACGCTTCATCATGTTCGACGCCTGCTTCAACGGTTCCTTCTACGAAAAAGACTACATAGCCGGAGCCTACCTGTTCAACGGCGGGAAAACCATCGCCACCCAGGGCGGAACGGTGAACACCATTCAGGACAAATGGCCCGACGAGTTCCTCGGCCTGCTGGCCGCCGGGATGCGCGTCGGGCAATTCAACCGGCTGGTCTGCTTCCTCGAAAACCATATCATGGGCGACCCGACCTTCCACTTCGCCAACGATGCCTTGCCCGGCTTCGACATTAACCGCGCCTTAGTGCTGGAAGAAGGAAACGCCAAGTTCTGGAAGAAGCAACTCGCCAAAGCTCCCCTGCCCGACCTGCAAGCCCTGGCCCTGCGCGAACTGGCCAAGGCCGGACAAGCCGACATGCCCGCCCTGCTGGAAGACACTTACTTCCAATCCGGCTACTTCGTCGTGCGCCTCGAAGCCATGCGCCTGCTTGCCCTGAACTATCCCGAGCAAGCCATCCGCGTCCTCCAAGCCGCCGTCAACGACAGCTATGAACTGACCCGCCGCTTTGCCGCCGAATACATCGAAAAGAATGCCGATCCCGGCCTCATCCCCGCCTTCGTCCAAGCCTACCTCAGCCGCCACTACGAGAAACGGTTGGACTTCAAAATCCAATCCGGGCTCTCGGCATTCGACTCGCAAGCCTTGCTGCAAGAGATAGACCGGCAAGCCGCCGCCAAGACCTTCTACGACGCAAACTACGTGGAGCAACTGAAGAAGCAAATCGTCCGCAACGAAGAAGGCAAGCAGAGAGACCTGGCCGAACTGGCCGACCCAACGGCCAAAGCCAGCCGCGTGCGATTAGACATCGTAGTCTTCCGCAACCACCCCAGCGCCTTGGCCATCGACCCGCTGCTGAAGTTCATTGCCGACGATACCCGCGACAAGTCTCTGCGCGTCACGGCCGTCGAGACCTTGGGTTGGTTCAACGAGAACTACCGTCGCCAAGACATCATCAGCGGCCTGCAAAGCATCCGCACAGACGATGCCGAGCTGAAGAACGAAATAGAAAAGACCATCCGGCGCCTCAGCCCCGACGGCGGCGCGCACGAATAGCCTTCTCTCCTCACTCGCACAAAAAGAGCGGACTGCCTTCCCCCCCCCCTTCCTGAGGGGAGGCAGTCCGCTCCTTTCTTTTCCGGCATTCCCCGTCAAAACTCTTCGCCGAAGAACCGCAAACGGCCTCGCAGGCGGTCAATCTCCTGCTGCATCTCGTCCATCCGCCGCAACAGATGATGGATGGCGTCGATGCCTTCCATATTGATGTTCAGGTCGTAGTACATGCGGCTGTATCGCTCCACGTCCGGCAATTGCGCGAACGACAGGCAACGCTGTCCGTCCGACACCTGCGTGTCTATCAAGTCCCAATCCTCCAAGATGTCGATGAAGGAAGGGTCGATGTGGCATTTGTCACAATAATCCGTTATGATAATCAATTCGTTCTGCATGGTGTGTCCTCCTCCTATCCGTTCAAGTTCTTCATTTGTTGCAACAGGTCACGCTGCCGCTCGTTCAAGTTCTCAGGCAAGTGTACGCGGTAGGTGACGATGAGGTCGCCCGCCTGTCCTTCCTGCTTGTAGACAGGGAAGCCCTTGCCCTTCAGACGCACCTTGCTGCCCGGCTGGGTGCCCGGCTTTACTTTCAGTTTCACTTGTCCGTCCAAGGTGTTCACTATCTGTTCGCCGCCCAGCAAGGCCGTGTACAAGTCGATGGTGACCTCCTCGTACAAGTCGTTGCCCAGCCGCTTGAACACCGGGTCGTCCGCGATGACGAAGGTGATGTAGAGGTCGCCTGCCGGGCCGCCGTTCACGCCCTCTGCTCCATAGCCTTTCAGCTTGATAACCTGGCCGTCGGCCACGCCCGCAGGGATGGTGATGCGCACCTGCTTGCCGTTGATGTTCAGCACCTCCTTGTGCGTCTGTGCCGCGTCGCGCAACGACAGGTGCAACTCCGACTGATAGTCTTGCCCACGGAAACCGCCACGCGAACCTCCTGCACGTCCGCCGGCACGATGGCCGAACAATTCCTCGAAGAAATCCGAGAAGCCACCGGCGTCGTGCCCCGTGAACTCCTGGCCGTCCGAAGAATACCAATACGTGCCGTTGTCATCCGTATGGAAGCCCTGACCGTTGCCAAAACCTCCGAATCCGCCGAAGCCTCCGCCTGCCTGTTGCGCCCGCTTCTGCGCTTCAAACTCGTCGGCGTGCTTCCAATGCTCGCCGTATTCATCGTATTTCTTTCGCTTCTCCGGGTCGCTCAACACTTCGTTGGCCTCGTTGATAGCTTGAAACTTCTCCTTGGCCGTGGGGTCATTCGGATTCAAGTCAGGGTGATACTTGCGGGCCAACTTGCGGAAGGCCTTCTTGATATCATCCTGCGATGCCGACTTGTCCACGCCGAGGACCTTGTAATAATCAATATATGCCATAATCTCTCCTCCTTACTCATTTACAGGAAAGGCGCGCAAAATGCACGCCAATCCTTCTATTAAACCGTTAATTTTGTTAAATGCCCAGACACTACTATGCAGATGATTTTGGTGTAGCGCGGACAGCCCGTTGGCGTTATGACAGCAAATGCCGCAAGCCGCTCCAACTGGGCTACACCGGTGCCTCTTTTACATCCCAAGGGGCGAGCGACTGGCCGGAACTGCTCATTCCCGAAAGTTACCGTGATCGGTTGGACGAGTTTGCCGCAGACAAGACGGACAACAGTTTGACTCCTCCATGATTTATCATTTGTCCTATTCACTAAAAAACATATTCATTATGTATCCCGACAGAGAGAAGGCATTGGCCAAAGGCAGACGGAAAGGCAAAACCTTTATCCGCGTATTCTGCGGCATATTTATTTCGGTAGGTATTATCCTGCTCATCGTCGGCATCGCCGTTGGTGTCAGCGGCCACACATTCCGGCAAAAGGCTGAACCGACGGATGCCGTTATCTTGGCCATGCGCGGAGCGAGCAGCGAATCGTTGGGTACTCCTGTCGTGGAATATACCGTAGACGGAAAATCCTATACGGCCATGCTCAACATGGTATCCTCGTCCATGTATCCGGGCAAGCGGATAACCATATATTATCAGAAAAACAATCCGCGGGAAGTGCGCTATCTGGACGATAACGGTTGGCTGATTCTCATCTTCGCGTTTATAGGAACCGTGTTTACCGGAATAGGGACGGCCTTCTGGCTGGTGAAACGCAGCCATGAGCGGAAAGCCCGTCAGCTGTTGGCAACGGGGGAAGTGGTGGAAGCGGAAATTACAGGCATCGGTGAAGATACAAGCAGTTCGATGAACGGACATCATCCTATCATGGTCAGTTGCCGCTACACCGCACCGGATGGACGGGTGTACTTCTTCCGCAGCGGTTCCTTCTGGTATGAAAGCTACGAGATAGCCCCGAAGAAGAAGGTGCGCGTGTATGTGGACCGCAACAATCCGGCAAATTATTATGTAGATGTGGACAGTGCCGTAGGATAAAGAGTCATCCCTTTATGCAAAGAATTATGCGGCTATTGAAATCATTTATCGTTTGGATATGCTTCATCCCTGTGGCAATACTCAATGGCGGATTGCGTGAATATGTACTGGTCAAGTTTATTGGAGAAGAAACGGCATTACCCGTGAGCGGGATATTGCTAAGCGTATTCATCTTTCTGGTAACATGGCTGATGCTTCCCCGTTTGGTAAAAGACTGTGGCATGAAAAGCTGTCTGGCAATAGGTGTTTGCTGGGCGTTATTGACCGCAGCCTTAGAGTCTGCCGCCGGAATTACCGGAGGCAGTACCATTACGGAAATTCTTGCCGCCTACAATCCATCGACGGGCAATCTGTGGGTGCTTGTATTGGCGACGACATTACTGTCACCTGTGCTGCTGAAAATGTTCAAACAGATTTAATTTAGAGGTATTGCTCCAATATACGGCTTAGCGAACGGACATACCTTGGGTCTTCCGCATAGCCGATGTTCTTCAGCCATAGCAGGTAGTTCCCTCCATTGTACTTGTACTGCACTTTTGTATAGTACGCCCTGACGCTTTCCGTCCAATGCCCAAACTCGAAATATTTTCCTGTCCGTGGATTGGTCAGGCCGAACAGGTTATGCTTGTTCCTGCATACCGGGGAGGTGAACCATCCGGTTTCAAGGATAGCCTGCGCCAATACGATTTTCGGATGTCGTATGCCGTTGCGCATGATTTCCGCATAGAGGTTGGGGATAGTCAATTCGGGAGGCATGGATTTTGGGGATGTCCTTTTGTCACCTTTTTGGCCTATTCCCTTCTTCTTTTCTTTTGTCGCCACATGAATATGCAGGGTGTCATTTCTGACACTTTGCGCATCATTGTTGATTGTATCATTCTCTTTTCCAGTCGTTTTCATCATTTTGTTTCCGGAGCCGGGTATTAACTCCGACTCTTTGGTGATGGTATAGAACTGTGCCGATGCGCTAAGGGGCATCAGCAACAGCATCAGGAACGACAGAATAGTGTTGTGCATTTCTTTTTCTCGTTTGGGTGAAAATACTTTTGCAGGGTGTTCAAGCGGTTCCGGCCGCAAAATTAACCCGTAAAAACAAGTATAACGAAATGGACAACAGAAATTTATCCGAAACGCTGCCCTACGGGAAGCTGGCGATGCTGGGTATCGACAAGGAGAAGGCAGACCTTCTTCCGCAAGAGGTGAAGGAAAAGCTGCTCTCCGGCGAGGTCACGCCCCTCATGCAGGTCTCCATCCGCGCACAGAACGGCAACGCCGTCACGCTGCCGCTCAAACTCCAGCTGGTGACAGACCGGCAGGGCAACCCGGCCCTGATGGCCTATCCCGTCAGGGCAATTCTTGAAACGGAACGCAACAAGGTTCTCGGCCTGACTGAACAGGAAGCGGAACGCCTCAAAAAAGGCGAAGTCATACAGAAAGCCGTGGATGTGGACGGCGAAAAGACCCGGCAGTACCTCCAGCTCGACCCTGAGACCCGTTCCGTCATCCACCGCCGTGTGACCGAAATTCGGCTGGAACAGAAGCTGAAGGACATGGAGAAGGTGAACGACATCGAGCTGGGTACGCAGCAGAAGCAGCAGGTGCGCGACGGCAAGCCCGTGGAACTCAATGTCGGCGGCGAGAAGGTGTCGGTCGGCGTTGACCTGAGGGAGCCGCAAGGCTTCAAGATCATCAAGGGCGACCTGAAGGAATGGGAACGCCAGCAGAAGCTACGCTACGATGAGTTACACCCGGAATACCTCGGACTGGTGCAGACCGACAGCAACCGTTGGGAATACCGGAAGGTCGTGGACAGGCAGTCGCAGGAACGCGCCATGAAGCTGCACTCTCCCAAGGAGAATGTCAGCCAAAGTCTCAAACGCTAAATCCATCCGCTTATGGCAAAGAAACAAGAACAGGAAAATGCCGCAGACATGTTGCGGCAGTTCGATTCGCTAAAACAGAAGCATCCCGACGCAATGCTCCTCTTCCGCAAGAGGGACTTCTACGAGATGTACCGGGAGGATGCGGTCAAGGCCGCCACCATCCTGGCCATCACGCTGACGAGCAGAGCCTTTCCCGGCGAGAAAGGCCCCGTCAAATACACCCTGTTTCCCTACCACGCCTTGGACGTATATCTTCCCAAACTGATACGCTCCGGGCAGAGGGTGGCCATCTGTGACCCGCTTGAAACGCCCAAGCAGAAGAAGGAAGAAAAAGCCGGCCAGAAAGCCGAAGAGAAGTCAAAGGTAAAAGAAGAAATCATACCCAACAATACCGATATGGCAAAGAAGAAGAAAGAACAGGCCGTGCAGGACAAGCCTGTCCAAACTGACCCCAATGAGGTGAAGGAGAAACCTGCCCGTCAGAAAAATACGGAACAGAAGGCCGCTGCGGAACAGAAACCCGAAGCAAAGGCGGATGCCAATGTGGAACAGCAGGCCGGGGCGAAAAAGGAACGCAAGCCGCACGAGCCGCAGATGGTGACGGCCGACGGCTGCAAGGTGACCCACGGCCATGCCTACCAGGGCAAGGACAACCCAGAGGAGTGGTACTTCACCGCCAAGATTGACGGTCAACAGCTCAAGCCGCAGAAGATGGATGCCGCCGACCTTGCCGCCTATCAGAAGAAAGAGCTAACCGTACCGCAACTGATGGAGCGTTACTATCCGACAAAGCTGATGCCGAAAGTGCCGGAGGACACCTACAGATTCCCCCGGCAGATGGAGGGTGCGGAAGGTTCCGTCGCCATCGAGAAGTTCAATGTCTACAAGGAGAAGGACAAGCAGCGCCCCGACTTCGGCAGGTACAAGTTCTATGCCCAAGTGGGTGACGCAAGGATGTCCGCCGTGGCCTCGCGCCAGGATCTGAACGCTTACTTCGACAGGGTGATGACACCCAACCAGCTTATCGAGAAAAACTTCGGCGAACGGCTGCACCTGAAATCCGCCTACGAGAAGTACCGGCTTCCCGAAGGCGTTGACCCTAAGGGGATCCGTGTGGCGAAAGACCATACCGACAACAAGTGGAAGGTGTACGTGGACATGGGCGACAAGGGCAAGACCGCCAAACATGAAATCTCTTTTGACGACGGCTATTCGCTTTTCAAGACCCATACCGCCACGCGCGAGCAGATTGCCGCCAAGTACCTTACCCCGGAAATCAACGGGTTGCTTTCGGCGCAAACCGCCAAACTGGAGAAATCAAACTCCATGAAAATGTAAAGCAGACTATTTAGAATCAGAACCAAACAGTATAAACATCAAAAGAACAGGAATATGTCAACACCAATGAATCACGAGGAGCTGGTTGAACTCCTTCAGGAAGGCAAAATAGGTTATCTCCGCTTCGTGCTGGAGGGCGAGAACGGACAGGACTATCTGGAGTGGTGCCGTGCGCACGGCACAGACCCTTCGGACGAGTCCGCCGAGTTTTATGTGGAACAGACGGACATCATGCAGATGGAACGCCAGCTAATCGACGACGAGGACTATGGCATCTGGAACTAATCCGTCATCCGCCAGTTCCGGACAGGCGGCCATAGACCGCTTCGCCGAAATGATGATTAGGCGCCTGGAGCAGATGAAGGCGTCCGACTGGAAGAAAGGCTGGATTGGCGGTGCGTCGGGGCACGCCGGACTGCCGCAGAACGTGGGAGGACGTAACTATTCCGGCTCCAACTCCTTCTTTCTCCAACTCCATACGGCGGCCAATGGCTACGACCTGCCCGTGTTCCTCACCTTCAAGCAGGCGCACAACCTGAAAGCCCACGTTCTCAAAGGCGAGAAGGCCTTTCCCGTCATCTACTGGGACATGCTCGTAAAGGACAAGGACGGCAAGAAGGTCAGTTCGGAGGAATACCGGGCCATGAACAAGGAGGAGAAGGAAGGCATGGAGGTCATCCCGTTCATCAAGGCGTTCCCCGTGTATAACGTGGCACAGACCAACCTGGCCGAAGTACAACCCGAACGGATGCAAAAGCTCATGGATAGGTTCAGGCTGCCCGAACTCCGCGACACGGAAGGCATGTACGCCCACGCCGCACTCGACAGGATGATAGAAACACAAGGCTGGGTCTGCCCGATACAGGCCGACAAGCGTGTGGACGGGGCCTATTATTCCCCCTCGCACGACATCGTGGTGGTTCCCATGAAGGCGCAGTTCAACACGGGCGGCACGCCGGAGGAAACGTACCGTGGCGGCATGGAGTTCTACTCCACCATGCTGCACGAGATGGCCCACTCCACCATGACACCGGAACGGCTCAACCGTGACGGCATAGGCAGGTTCGGCGATCCGAAGTACGCCAAGGAGGAGCTTGTCGCCGAACTGACGGCGGCGATGATAAGCCACTCGATGGGCTTCGACTCCAAGGTGACGGACAACTCCGCCGCCTATCTGGACTCATGGATTGGCGTATTGAAGCAGGAGCCGAAATTCATCGTCTCGGTCATGGCGGACGTGAACAAGGCTTCTGACATGATACTCGACCATGTGGACAGGCAGCGGTTGGCACTGAACGAGCAGCCCTACCTGGCCAAGAACGACCCGCTCGCTCCGCTTGACCCAGGCGAGGAAGTGCCGTTTCGGAACGCTGCCATCGTCAAGACACGCGGCGGAGACTATGCCATCCGTGCCTCGTATGACGGTGTGGAGCTGGGCCTGAAGAAGGTATCGAAAGGCACGGCAAGGACTTACTTCCAGCTTACGGACTACAAGGACAAGGCGGCCTTCCTGAACATGACGGCACGTAAGACATTCGGGCCGGAGATTGCCATGATGGGCAGGACGCAGACCGTAAGTGCAAAGATGGGTATTTAATCCTAAAAGTAATACGGAATGCCGGACTACAAGGTAAACTTCAAGGAACTCAAAGCGCGTGTCGGTGTGACCGATGTGGCTTATGCCCTCGGCTACCGCCTTGACCGCAAGGCCGGTGTGGGACGTTACATCGAACTGGTATTGGGTGACGGACAGGAGAAACGTGACACCATCATCGTCAGCCATCCCAATGACAGGAGTGCCCAAACGTTCTTCCGCCGGGACGGCTCCAAAGGGGATGTACTTACGCTTATCCGTGAGAATCTGGATGCCTTTTTCGTCACCGGCAAGGACGATTGGCAGAAGACTGCCAAGGTGATGGCGCGTTTCGCCAATATGCCGGAACCGGAATACCATGAGGATTGGGAATACCTGAAATCTGCCAAAGCTGCATCAGTTTTTGATGCCTCACGCTATGAAGTGAGGCAAATAGACGTGGAGCGCATTCCTCAGATCTTCCGCCAACGGGGCTTGTCCGATGAGACAGTCAGGCGTTTCGCGGCGTTCATTTTCCTTGTCCGGGACAAGCGGAACGGGAATTTCGACGGCTACAACATCGGTTTCCCCTATACCGGTGCGGACGGCCAGGTGAAGGGCTACGAGATACGCGGCTACGGTGGCTACAAGTCAAAGGCGGCAGGCACGGATTCCTCTTCGGCGGCATGGGTGGCCGACTTCTCCGGCGGCAATCCCGAAGCGGTCAGGAGCGTGTTCTTCTGTGAGTCCGCCTTCGACGCGATGGCCTTCCACCAGATGAACAGAGGCCGGCTGCACCCGGATGTGGCGTTGGTCTCTCTCGGAGGGACATTCTCCGACAACCAGATTGCCGGCGTGATGGGGCGTTTCCCGAACGCCAAGGCTTTCGACTGTTTTGACAACGACATCGCCGGACGCATCTACGGGCTTCGCATGATTGGCCTGCTGGAAGGCATCCCGATGAAAATCAGCAAGGCGGAGGGCGGCCTGCATGTGGAAGCCGGAGGCAAGAGTATTGCCGTCAATCCGGAAAAGGCGTTGCCCTCACAGCTTGCCGCACATCTGCCCGTCCATTATCGCACCGGACAATGGCTGCCACCCAAGGCGTTCAAGGACTGGAACGACTGCCTCTTAAACAAGCCGCTGGCTACGGTTCTCGTCCCACGCAAGGAGGAACGCGACCGGAATCTGGCGGAGCGGAGAAAAGGTAGTCTCAAAATGTAACGTAACATGGAACATATATGAAAGCAATCAGACTAAAAATGGCCGTTGGGGCGTTGGCCCTGTGGTTGGCCGGAGGCCATACCGTTCCGGCATTCTCCCAACAGATAGACCCGGCACTGACCGGCGCGGTGACGGCACAGACATTGGAACTGAAAAGCCTGCACGACAAGCGCAGGAAGACGCAGGAGAAGATAATCGCCGCCGAAGCCGCCGTGACGGTCGCACTTGACCGTGTACACAGCGTAGAGAATAAGATGCTGGAATACCTCTCCAACGCACAGGGGGCGGTGCAGAATCTCTACCAAATCAAACGAGCAGGGGAACTGGTGACGACCGAGATACCGCAGAACTGCAGCCTGCTGCTCAAATCGGTGGGAAGCAACCTCAAGGGCACGGCGATAGCGGCCATCGTGTCGGACGAGCTGACGGACGCGGCCACGCAGATGGCAGCGCTCTATCCGTTCATGAAACAGCTCGTGACTTCGGGCAGCTACGACGTGACAGGAGCTGACGGAAAAAACGAGAAGCACAAGGTCAACCTGCTGGACTCTTCGGAACGCTACTACATTGCCAACGAGGTGGTGACAAGGCTCGAAGCCATCAACACCGACCTGTTCATCCTGGCATGGCAGGTGCGCACGCTCTCGTGGAACGACCTCTGGTTCTCGCTCGACCCGGAAGGATGGGCAAACGTGATGTCCGGAAAGAACATCATCGGCGGCATCGTGGCCGACTGGAAGCGTGGCTTCAATTAGAAAAACATAAATGATTCAATCGGTAATACAATCAATTCATACAACAATGGAAACAGAAAAGAAAATCATCGGCCGCTGCCCCTTGTGCGGCGGCAATGTGGTCAAGACCTGCAAGGGGTACCGCTGTGAAAACAACATGGGGGAAAAGTCCTCTTGCATACTGAACATCAATGCCATCATCGGCAACCGCAAGATGGCGGACGCGGAGGTGGCGGAACTTTTGGAGAAACGCCGCATCCTGCTGGACGGTTTCGCCTCCAAGGAGGGCAAGGCATTCCCGACCGTGCTGGAGCTTGCCGACGATGGCGACATCCTGATGCAGCCGGTCATCGGCAGGTGTCCGCATTGCGGAGGGGAAATCCGTGTGGGAAGCCGGGCGTTCAACTGCTCCAACTATGCCAACCAGAACGCACCCTGCTCCTTCGCCATCTGGCGCAACATCGGCGGACACCAGCTCACCTTGGAGGAAGCCGTGGAAATATGCGAGAAGGGCATCACTTCTTCGGAACTGGAGATGTACCGGGAAGACGGCAGCATCTACCGTAAGCGGCTCGGCGTATCGCCTGACAAACTTCAAATCGTGAAGATATGAGGCCAGGAATGAAAATCTGGATAATACTCGCCTCCATCGTGTTGTTCTGGGGTGGTGTGTTCTACTTTGTCTGCTGTGCGGACAATCTGGACGGCCGCGCGGCGGACATGGCCGAAAAGGCATTGAAGGCATCGGTGCACAATCCCGAATCCATACGGATATTGGCTGTCAGCAAGCCGGATTCCGTGTTCGGGCATACCTACATTACGCAGGAGGAAAAGATGGCCCTCTCTCTGGCTATGGTGGAAATCAACAGGAAGGTGATGGATGTGACGGACGGGCTGGAGAACTTCAATCCGGACGACAAGGAAACGGCAGCCCTGATGGAGCGGCAGATGTCGGCCATGTCGAGCCTGAGGCGGCTGATGGATTTCAGCGGCCCGCTTGACGGGAGTCCGCAACCGTTCTCCGGCTGGAAGGTCAAGGTTGACTTCGAGGGTGTGGATGCGGACGGCCAAGGCTATCATTCCGAATACTGGTTCATCCTGGACAAGGAGGCTCAGTGCGTGGTGAAGTCGTTTGAGATACCCTTGCCGTAGGCTTCATAAGGAATTTGTTTCAAAATTATGTGGGGAATCCCGGTGTCATTTCAATGTGGCATCGGGATTTTCCGTTTCCTGCCCCTCATGGCATCCGGCTCCGTGGGTTTTCCGATACGAATTTACGGAGGGCGTGCCGTCTGCAAACGGCGCAGGCTTGGCGGTGGCGGAAAACGCACGGCAGCCTTCCGCGATTTGTGCCAAATCGGGTATTCCGTGTGTTTTCCGCCTGCCACATTTGCATTGTGGCACTTCCGCCCTCCGTTCCCCTGTATCGTAAAACATCCCGGAGCTGGAAGCCGCAAGGCTTCAAACAAAAGGGAAAAGATTTGAACTTCAAAAATCAAGCGTTATGGCAATAGAACTCATTGACAGAAAGGAGAGTGCAAGCTACAAGGGCAGTATTTATGGCTTACCTTGTTGTGGGACAGGGAAAGCATCCGCAAGTGCTTCTGCGGTATGCCGCCGTTTTTTGCTTACATCCGTAAAGACGGGGCGAACTTCGCCACCATTGACTGCTATTCAAACGACAACGGACGGTTTGCGGTAAAGAAGTTCATGCCGTCTTTACTTGCAAGGCCGGACTGGCAGGTGCGTTTCGACAAGGACATCAACACCATACCGCTTTTGGAACTGCTGGCAGGTCTGCCGATTTAGTATGTATGGATTTATCAACAAAAAGCAAGGAAATATGAAAGGAACAGAACATTTCAAGGAGATTATCAAGGGTTATCTTGACCAAAGGGCAAAGGAAGATGAATTTTTCCGTGCCAAGTATGAAACCACGACACGCACCATTGACGATGTGGTGGCGTTCATCCTCAATGAAGTGCAGAAGTCGGGTTGCTGCGGATTTGCCGACGATGAAATCTATTCAATGGCCGTCCACTGCATAGACGAGCCGGAACTTGAAATAGGCAAGCCGCAGTCCTGCAACGTGGTGGTCAACCACCATGTGGAGCTGACGGAAGAGGAAAAGGCGGAACAGAAGGCACTCGCACTCAAACGCTACCAAGACGGGGAACTGCGCAAGCTGCAGGCACGCAACCATAAGCCGAAATCTGCAAAGGCACAAGAGGACAAACAACATCAACCATCACTTTTTGACAATTTTTGAGCCATGAAACCAAGGAACAGATTTGAAAAGGCGGTGGCGGCTTCCAATGGGAAGCTGTCAACCGTCAGCCCCAAGGCTATTGAATGGGCATTAGGAAATATCATTGTACATATCGCGTTCCGCACGTCCGGCCATAACAGCACTTGCGGTGACTGCGGAGCGAAGTTTGACCATAGGGGAAAAGGCAAGTCGGTATGCTGTCCCCATTGCGGACACCGCTTGCAGGTAAAGGACACGTTGAAGCGCAAGGAGGTACAGTCCGCCTACTTTTCTTCCCTTGAGGTGGTGGACGGCCTGCAGGTGCAGCGTGTGTTCCTGCTAAGAGCCGTATGCAGGAAAGGGATGAAGTTGGAAAAGTCCTGCATGGAGGTGTGCCGCCTATGGCTCAATGCAGGGGGCAGGATGGCGGTAACATCAAGGGCGAGGACATTGGGCTGGTATATGGACAGTTTCAATTGGTGTACAGGAATTGACCTAAAGCTTTTGTCCGAGGTGCATTGGGTGATTTCCGACACATACGTTTACCCACGTTACAAGGTACTTCCCGAACTGAGGCGCAACGGCATGAAAGGCAGGCTTCCCGATGACTGCCATCCGGCAAGGTTGATGAAAGCGTTGTTGACGGACAGCCGGATAGAGACGATGATGAAGTCCAAGGACTTGCAGGCCGTGGCTTACTTTGTGAGCCGTCCGCTGGATTTGGACACGTGCTGGCAGTCGTACAAGGTGGCCGCACGGCATCATTACCGCCCGTCAGACTACGGCCTGTGGTGCGATACCGTCCGTTTGTTGGAGCAATGTGGGAAGGACATCCACAACGCCAAGTATATCTGTCCCAAAGACCTCAAAGCCGCGCATGACCGTTGGCTGGACAAAAGGAACAAGGCGGAGGAGAAGCGTAGAGACAGGGAACAGATGTTGAGAGCCAAGGCGAAAGAGGCTGACTTCTACAGGGAAAAGTCATGCTTCTTCGGGATTGTCATCAGCGACAATGACATTGAAATATCCGTGCTTGACTCTATCGAGGCTTTTCAGGCCGAGGGAAGCAGCCTTCACCATTGCGTGTTCCAATGCGAATATTACGCCAAGGCGGACAGCGTTATCCTATCGGCACATGACCGCCAAGGCAACCGCATCGAAACCGTGGAGTTCTCGTTGAGCCAAGGCAAGGTGGTGCAGAGCCGTGGGTTGTGCAACTCCAACACGGAATACCACGACCGGATTGTAGGACTTGTAAACGCCAATGCCTACCGCTTCCTGGAGGCGAGGACACCGGCATAATTCCTTGAAATGTTCAGACCCCGACCTGCGCCGTGAGGTGTGGGTCGGGGTAATGTATTCCTTTGAGGTAAGAATTGTGCCGTTCTACTCCTTACTATTGTTTTCCTCCTCTATCAGGGCATTGCGATGATAACCGTGCCGCACAAAAGAGTCCACAAAAATCAATTCCTTGTACCATTCCCCTTTTTCATCCTTTTTATTTTGGAAGCGGAAAAATCCTCTGACGAATATTTCATTGTCATTCACAATCTTGCGGAACCACCTCGAATCCATTACAATTACTTCCTGACCGCTCTCATTCCTGACCTTTTCTTTGCTTTTGTACCCCAAAATCTTATCATCCAATTTAGCGGTTGTTCCAACGGGTACGATGATTGTTTCTACCTTTACATATTTTTTAACGGCAAGATATACCATCAATTTGTTAGCCAACCTCTCATAAATTTGTTCCCGTTCCTCCTTATTCCCGGCAAAAAGCTGGTCATCTGCCGTCAATGTCGGCCACGTGTATATATGCCGTACATTGTCCTTGGTTGATTCTATGTAAAAATACATATACAGGTTGCTAATGCCGCCATCCTCCCTGAACAGCCACACATGCAATGTGTCTTCTCCAAATCCATAAACAATCGTCCCGCAGTCTCTGGAAAGGAGTATGCCACAGACATTATCCTTGTAGAACTCCTGGAAAAGCTGATGGTCAATGCCGTAAAATGATTTTGCGCTTTTCTTCATGACTACCTCAAAAGAGGGCATGAGAAGTTCGGGTAAGCCCCAATCCGGTTGTGTCTGGCGGACATCAGACAGGAATTTCAGGCCATTGGCCAAATATCCAAAATGTTGCTTGTTGCTCAGCATGGGCACGCCGAATTTTCCTTCATCTTCCACGTTGTCAATATTGAGCAGCCAAGATATGATAGGTCGTTTGCGGATTATCATAAGCTATTTATATTATAGGTTCAACTTGCAATGGCAGGAATAGGTTTAATCTTTCCTGTAAGAGTTCGCCACGGTTTCTTCTAATTCTTCGTCAGGAACTTCCTTGCAAAAAATGTAATATACTGTTGTGCTGGTTGAGCTTGCTCCTCCATATGCGCCTACAAATCCGCCCCCAGTGGTAACAGATTTCGTATCGACTAATTCCCATCCTTGAAGAGACATATAATTCAATGCCCCTATCAGGGAGTTGAATTTCAAATCTTTGCCATCAGTTCCCTTGACAGTTTGCGGCTTTCTGTCTGTGCCATCATCAAGTTTTATGGAATTTTTCTTGTATTCCATCTCTACATACAGTTTTTTAGCACATGCAAGCTGTGCTGTCAAAAGTAACACTGCCAATAACACGAAAACCTTTCTCATAATGAATTTAATTTAATGGTACATTTATAATTGAATGTTGTTTTACTCATATATCTTTGATTTTCAATGGTAAGTATAATTTGTAGAGAACACGTTATTCTTGTTGTAGCTTTTCTATCATCCCTCCTGAGATTGATAAGATATTGTCAATCAATAGGATTTCATTTGTCTCTAAAATGACAGTTCTTTCCAACTCATCGTACCTCCGTATTACTCCGGTAATTGTGATATTTCTGCCGCCGTCTTTTAACGTGTCAGGAATAAAATAGATGAATGTAAGATTGGAACGCTCACCGATATGGCCAATGGCATAGGTCAGACGCCTGGACAGTATCTCCTGTTCGTCCGATGACAGTATCTGCCTCGGTGTGGTCTGCCGTGCGGTCTCAGCTATCGCCTTGTCATGGCCGGTCAGAGCGGCGAAGGGCGCAAACTGGGCGGCACGGTTTATCATCGGCATCGGCTTCCGGGTCTTGGAGACATGGTGCGGCCGGTGGATGATGTCGTCATATCTACTCATGGTGTCCTCCTATCTGCTGGTTGCGTTCCCGCTGGGTGGCTCCGTCCGCATAGTTCAACCCTTTGAGGATGGCGTTCTTGCCGAACTTCTTCTTTATCTGCAGCACGGCTTCCTGGCGGCGGCGTTCCCTAGCCAGCATCTCTTCTTCAGCTTTCTGTTCCTTTTCCTGCTTTTCGTAGTCGGTGAAAAGGTCGAGCTGCACCGCTTTATTGTCTGGCTGTATATCCGCCTCGTGCATAAGATGGTTTGCCGACAGGGTGATGCGGCGTACCAGCAGGTCGGGGTTTACGATGCGGTCGAACAGTCCGCCGGACTTCTCCATGAGGATTGTTTCGGAAGAGGTCGGACGCTCCATGTTTACTGTTCCGTGTGCATGAACCGGGACTTGTCTGCCATAGCGGTCGGTCGCCACTTTGCCCTGATACTTTTCCCTGATATTCCTGTCCGTCAGCGATTCAGTGTCGTAACCGATGGTCAGCACAAGCTGGTCGGTCACCAGTCTCTTGTCAACCAGGTCCAGAGAGAGACTGTCCGCCATTTCCAGTACCACATTCCGTGCCTTGACTGCCGTATAGGGCGACTGGAGCACCTGTCCGCTGCTGACTGAGTTTGTTTCCGGACGGTATGCCTTTATCAAGTCCATAGTCACAGGTTCCCATCCCCAGGCATGGTCTATCAGCAGTTCCGCATTGACCCCGAACAGCTTATACAGCAAGTCCTCACGCTCAATGGAACAGCGGGCGATGTCGCCCATTGTCAGGATGCCGTAGGCCGCCAGCCGTGCGGCAATTCCACGGCCCACGCGCCAGAAGTCCGTAAGCGGTGTATGTTCCCACAACAGACGGCGGTAAGTCATCTCGTCCAGTTCCGCGATGCGTACGCCGTCCTTATCGGCAGGCATTTTCTTGGCCACAATGTCCATCGCTACCTTGCAGAGATAAAGGTTCGTGCCAATGCCAGCGGTGGCGGTGATGCCTGTCTCGGCCAGCACCTCCCGGATGATTTTCATGGCCAGCTCGTGAGCCGTCATCCGGTAATTCTTCAGGTAGGATGTCACGTCCATAAAAACCTCGTCGATGGAATAAACTACGATATCCTCCGGTGCGACATATTTCATATAGATAGAATAAATTCTGGTGCTGCATTCCATATAATGCGCCATCTGGGGCGGCGCGATCAGAAAATCAACGGCGAGTGCCGGATTCTGAGAAAGCTCCGAGAAAAAATAGGATGTACCGGAAAGTATCTGTCCGGGCGCATGCTGTTTTCGTTCGATATTGACTTCCCGGACCCGCTGTTTTACTTCAAAAAGACGGCTTCGTCCGGACATGCCAAAGCTTTTCAGAGATGGTGTGACAGCAAGACAGATGGTTTTGTCTGTACGGCTGATGTCTGCCACGACAAGGTTGGTGTCAAGGGGGTCAAGGCCGCGCTCTCGACATTCTACGGAAGCGTAAAAGGACTTTAAGTCGATGGCAATATAGATGCGGTCTTTCATGGAAGGTGGCCTCCTTTCTTTACATTGCAGCGGCTTTTTTATATTATACACGAACAGATGTTTGCTTTGCAAAGAAAATTTTTTATCTGGTTTCCTATTTTTTTGAACAGTCTTTCAGGAATCTGATATACTATAATCTATCTGATGCCAGGGTGAAAAGGAGGGTTCCTTATTATGTTCAGACAAGGAAAACAGGCTGTGAAAAAATCGGCACAGCAAAATGTTGTAGTTATTTATGCCGATGATCTTGGTTTTGGGGATCTTGGATGCTATGGGAGCAGGAAGATCGACACCCCGAATCTGGACAGGCTGTGTGCAGAAGGATTGAAATTCACCAACGCATATTCTACCTCTGCGGTTTGTACGCCTGCACGCTTCAGTATCCTGACAGGGCGTTATCCGTTCCGGAATGAGCAGGCACATATCCTGCCGGGAGATGCGGGCTGTATTATCAAAAGAGAGCTTGATACCGTTCCAAAGCTGTTTCAGAGAGCGGGGTATCATACCGGAATTGTTGGAAAATGGCACCTGGGGCTGGGAGATGGCAGCAAACCGATCGACTGGAATCAGGAGATCAATCTGACACCGATAGACCTTGGTTTTGAGGAATCATTTATTTTTCCGGCAACGGCAGACCGTGTGCCCTGTGTATTCTTAGAGGGACGCTCGGTGGTAAACCTGGATCCAAAAGATCCGATCGAGGTTTCCTACGAAGCAGAATCTCCCTTTGAGGATATTCCAACGTATTATAAAAATCCGGAGCTTCTGCGCGTGCGCTCTTCTCACGGACACGATAAGAGCATTGTAAACGGCATCGGAAGGATTGGCTATATGCGCGGCGGAAGCAAAGCAGTCTGGAAGGATGAAGAGCTGGCAGAAACCTTTTTAAATCGGGCAACGCAGTTTATTTCAGACAGCTGCAGGGCAGAAAAACCATTCTTTTTGTATTATGCCCTTCATCAGCCCCATGTACCCCGCGTGCCTTCTGCACGCTTTGAGGGCGCGACCGGACTGAGACCCAGAGGGGATGTGATCGCAGAGCTTGACTGGTGCGTTGGAGAAGTGATGGCTGCGCTGGAAAAAGAAGGGATTCTGGATAACACCATGATTATTTTTTCCAGTGATAATGGACCGGTACTGGATGATGGTTATCTGGACAGAGCATATGAATTAAATGGGACGCATCGGGCAGCAGGACCGCTGAGAGGCGGAAAATACAGCAAATTTGACGGTGGTACAAGGATTCCGTTTATTGTATACAGTTCTGCGCTGAAGCATCGGGGTGTTTCTGAGGCGCTGATCAGTCAGGTAGATCTGTATGCTTCCTTTGCACATATGCTTGGCATCGAAACAAGAGAGGACAGCGCAGTAGACAGCCAGGACAGGTATGCGGCACTGATCGGAGAGGATCCTGCAGGCAGATCAGAACTGATGACAGAGGACTTATCCTGCGGAAAAATGCTGCGCTGCGGCAGCTGGGTATACTTATCTCCCAGCGAAGGAGCTCCATATATGCCCTTTACCAGAATTGAAACCGGTTTATCAAAGGATCCGCAGCTTTACAATATGGATTATGATATCGGGCAGCAGAACAACATCGCCTGGGATTATGCAGATCAGGTGGAGAAGATGGAAAAGCGTCTGCAGGAGATCCTGACAAGCGAAAGCACCAGATAAAAGTAAAAAAACGTAACTGTGAGGGTACTGAACAGTTTGTAAAAAACAAAGAATGCCCGGAAGATCCGGACGGAAAGGATAGGAAATGGCAGGATATCTGATTAAAGAAACCACTTGCGAGGAACGCAAACAGATCGTGGAGGAGGCACTTGGCAATCTGTCCGCCAGCTGCGACGGCTGTATGGCGGGACTTGCGGATATGTATCAGGATTACATTGACGGCAAAAAAGAAATCCGTGACATCAACATGGAATTCAATGCCAGATACGAGAGAGGAGACATGGATCGGGAAGAAAGAAGAAGCTGCCCGATGTCCGTGTAAAGGGAGAAAGAATAGAAAGACAGGAATCAGCCGGGGCGCGATAGTGCATTTCGGCTGATTTTTTCATAATCGAAACTGTCAGTTGATAAAAACATTGTGAGGAAGTAAAACTTTACTTTTTTACAGTGTTGACAGTGCCAAAACGGACAGATATAATAGCAGCAGGGTAAAATCGAAGGAAAGGTTTGGAAGAAGAAATTGGAAAGAAAATACGATTTGACAAAGGGAGATGTTTTCCGGACGATCCTGATGTTTATGCTGCCGATCCTGGCAGGAAACGTATTTCAACAGCTGTATTCTGCTGTGGATACGATCATCGTGGGCCGTACCCTTGGTTCTGACGCGCTGGCGTCGGTTGGAAGTATCGGAAGTCTGCAGTTTCTGGTGTTTGGATTTTGTTCCGGCCTTGCCGGCGGTGTGACAGTTGTGACATCTCAGTTTATTGGCGCAGGAAAAACGGAAAATGCGAGACGTTCCACAGCGGTGATCTATATGATCTGGGCGGTGGTTTCCCTGCTTTGTACCGTGGTAGGTATTGTTTGCCTGCCAGGGCTTTTGCATATTTTGAATATGCCGGAAAATCTGTTTCAGCGTGCGTATGCTTATCAGCTGGTCTGCTTTATCGGACTTGGAGGACAGCTTTTATACAACGTGGAATCAAGCCTTTTGAGGGCGATTGGAAACAGCAAAGTACCGCTTATTTTTCTGATCATTTCCTCTGTGTTGAATATTATATTGGATTTTGTGTTTATTCTGGTGTTTCATATGGATGTGATCGGAGCAGCTGCAGCGACGATTCTGGCCCAAAGCCTTTCCGGGGTCGGCTGTCTGATCTACAGCTTTCGGAAATATCCGCAGCTGCGTGTCAGAAAAGAAGATTTTAAAATATCATTTGCTTTTCTAGCGGATCATCTCCGGGTAGGGCTGCCGCTTTCGATTCAGGACTCCATTACGGGCGTCGGAATGATGGTATTTCAGAGTGCGCTAAACGGGATGGGTGCAGATGCGATTGCGGCATACACTGCATGTAATAAGCTGGAAACCTTTGTCGTGATGCCGATGTATTCGATCGCAGTTGCCATGGTAACGTTTACAGCACAGAATTTTGGTGCGAAGCAATATCAGAGAATTCGAAAAGGAATGAAGGTTTCCCTTTTGAGCTGTCTCTTTTTCAGTGTTGTGGTAGGCGGATTGATCATTGTGTTCTGTAAGCCGCTCGTTTCGATTTTCGTTGGAAGCGGTGCAGTAGAGGTGATCCGGCTGTCCAGAATTTACAACAGTATTGAAGCCAGCTGCTTATGGTGTGCGGCACTGTTGTTCACCTACCGGGGCGCGGTGCAGGGAACCGGAAATACGAAGATCCCGATGATGGGCGGATTTTTGGAGCTTCTCATGCGTGTTTTTGCAGCACTTTGCTTAAGCCGTATCTGGGGCTTTCCGGGACTGGCAATGGCCTATCCGCTGGCGTGGATATTTGCGGCACTGTTAAACATGTGGTATTATCGAAAGCTAGACAAAAATGATTTTCAGTGTACCAGAACTTCATCAATATGAAGAAGAATATGTTCCATGAGATAGAGGAGGACGAGTTGCTCGTCCTCCTTTGTCATGTCGGAAATCGGCTGCAGGAGAGTGATGTGGAGAATTGAGGTATCCAGAGAGCTTTCCGTAACTGCAAAGGCACAGAGACATTCTTTGCCAAATACGGAAACCTGCGCCTGAATATCACCGGTCATAACCTGGTCATAGGAGCTTTTCAGGCGATCCAGAATATCAAAAATCGCATAGACGGTCATACGCCGCGGACAGCCTAGATCCTGTTTGAGCGTGAACATGAGAGAGCCCTCCTATTACATTTTCCAATGAAAACTGGCGTTTTTTGCTTTTTTCAATGCTGCAGACTTACAGCGGCCGCAGCGTGCCTATTATTTCGGCAAACACATTGCTGGAGATATCAATATTTTCTTCGGATGTGCTTGCACCGACGATATAGGGGACACCGTCGATATCAGCTGCAGCGAAGATAGAAATATCGGAATCGTGAGAAACGATCCGAAATTGCCAGATAATATCGTCTTCGCGGCTTTCTGTCATGATCTCTGAAAGGGAAGCGCCGGAGACATCTTCCCAGATGCCGGAAAGGTAAGCAATACATTCGTCTGCGTTTTTTCCGGCAGAAAGTCCCTGCTCCACCTCAATATATTCCTCTTCGTTGGAGGAAAGGAAAAGAAGGAGGGCGGTTCCGCTGTTGCCGTTTGGAAGCGTAAAGCTGCTGCGTCTTGTGCTGCTGATCTGAGTGGAATCCGTGATGCATTGGATGCCTGCAGCGGTGTCGCAATAGCGCTCGTAGGTAATATCCACAGGACCATTTATACGAAAGGATGTCAGACTGTTGTAAATCTGTGTGTGGTCTGTTTCGGAATCCTTTGGATAGGAGCCGACGAGCAGATATGCGCCAAAGTCATTCCTTCCTTCTACTGCAAGCAGTACATGCTGCAGGGTGGTCTGGCTGGAATCTGTTCCCTGGAAGAAAATCTGGTAAGCGGACTGTCCGCCGAAATCGTCCGGTCCTGCGGTCAGAATCATGGCGTCGGTAAGACCGTAGCCCTCTGCGTAGGAGGAAACAATATCCTCCCGGTAGTTTTCGATGTCGGCAAGGGAATAGATCGGAACAATTGTAGCCCAGTTGAAGCTGGTTTCGATCCGGCAGTTTCTGGCATTGTTGGTAAAAGTAAAACCATCATCTGAAACGCTATACTCTGCCGGAACGTCGATGGTAGCATTTAAAATTCCGAGATCATAGGTGACAACTTCTGTACCGGTGCTGTCGTTTGAATCGCCGGAAGAAGGATCGTCCGGTGCGTCTGAATCCTGCCCGGGCGGGGTTTGAGAGGGCGTCGGCGTATCCGAACCGGGAGGTGCAGATGCAGAAGAAGGATTCATGGACGAAGCAGAGTTTGTATAGCTGGTATTTTTTCCGGACTTTCCGGAAAGGGGCAAAAAGAGGACGAGGGCGACTATCGCGACCAAAGCGCCGCCAAGAGCGACTGCCAGAAGCGGATTTTGTTTCAGATGTGCCGACAGGACAGCAAAAAATGTGGCAGGTCGGGAAGACACCGCGCCGGAATATGGCTGCGGTGCGTTTGCCGTTGATCCGGGGGATGGCGATTGTGCCGATGCAGTTGCGACATCCCCGTTCAGCGCGCAGATAAAGGCTTCCATGCTCATGAAGCGGTCTTCCGTACGGATGCTGAGCGCCTTCAGAATCGCCTGTTCGATGGCAGGGGAAATGGAGATGCCAAGCTCGGAGGGGCGTTTGAGCGTATCGCCGTGAATCCGTTCGATGGAATCCGGCGGAAGAACTCCGGTGATGCAGCGGTAAAGCGTTGCACCCATGGCATAAACGTCTGTCCAGGGTCCCTGATTTCCATGGGAAGAGTATTGCTCCTCCGGGGCATAGCCATGCTTTAGAATAACGGAAACGCTTTTCCCATCACCGGAAGCAAAGCGCGCTGCGCCGAAGTCCAGAAGCCTGCTGTCACCGTCGGCGGTCAGGTAAATGTTGTCCGGGCTGATATCCCGGTGTAAAAGCTGCATGGAGTGGACAGAAACGAGTGCGTTCATAACAGGCAGCAGGATTTTCAATGCTTCTTCGCAGGAAATTTTTTCCCCGCGCGCAGCAAGATAGGCTTTTAGACTGGTGCCGTTCACGTATTCCATGACGAAGTATGCGGTGTTGTTTTCCCGGAAATAGTTCTGGACGGAAACGATATTCGGTGTGTTCTGGAGCTTTGCCAGAATGCGTGCTTCCTCCAGAAAACGTTCCATTCCGGATTGATAATCCTTTTCCTGATGACTGGTCAGAACGACAGTATAGCGGTCGGTATTCCGGGTAGCCATGGCGGAGGGCATATATTCTTTGATGGCGACTTTGATTTCGAGGGTCAGGTCAAAGCCGAGGTAGGTAATGCCGAAGCCGCCGATGCCGAGGACTTTGCCGATCAGGTAGCGGCCGTTTACAATTGTGCCCAGGGGAAGGGCGAGATAGGGCTGCTGCTTTGTTTCATCGAACCCGCAGACGGGGCAGACCGTGCCGGGGTCTTTTTCGGAAAAGCAGCCGTAACAGATACGTTCGGGATTCATAGTTCCTCACATTCCGCCGCAAAAGCGGCTTTTGATGATAGACAGTTGTAAAATGTTCCGGTGTATTAGGAAAAGGCTGGCGAGATCGCATCGGGACGGCTGATGCAGGTCAGGACGAAAAGCGTCCCATCGATGCTGCGGATGCGTTCC
>ENA-OPTB01000489-OPTB01000489.1-human-gut-metagenome-genome-assembly--contig:-NODE-489-length-38265-cov-3.770662_pt1 | contig 38265 bp, 46 predicted proteins | sample MGYA00241810_ERZ501911 | MGnify/ENA primary metagenome ERZ501911 (study PRJEB25962, sample SAMEA2042304) | human gut metagenome | biome: human gut; feature: human-associated habitat; material: faeces... | reverse complement strand
ATTCTTATCCGCCTCTGTTCTTGCGGTTTCTTCGTTTGACAGTTTTGACTGAATTTCAGTAATGCACTTACTTACCAAACTCCAAAACCAATTAAAAACATTTGCCGACGGTTTATATCCGGCTTTAAATCCGTCATTTTTCAGACTATCGCTCGGCCCGGTGCCTGTATTCTTCCATTCGGGCAAACTATTATTAAAATTCATACATTTATTCTCCCCTCTTAAATATTTCCTAAGTAACCGCCGTGACCGTTACCATCGGCAAATCCTGTTTCAATGTTATAGTCATTTTCGTGGTCGGCAAATTCAAATGTTCCGCTATATTCATACGCATATAATACCGACAAATGTGCCGGTTTCAGATCCTCGATAATATTCTTAATCACACTTTCCGGCACATTCGGTTGATGAAAAATCACCGTAAAACTGTAATTCTTAATATCTTCGGTTATATCAACCAATACACCGTAACTCTCAATTACCGCCCGCAAATTCGCCTTTGTTGAGGTTTGCGACCCTCTTATTCTTATTTTAATAAGGCTCTTTCGTTCCTCAAGGGTATTGCCGATTTCTGATATACCCAAACTTTTTTCATATTCTCTTACGGCATCTTCATCGGCACTGTCAATAAATCTGTTTTTCATAAACATTTCTATCAACTCATACAAACGTTCAAATTCCGCATTGACGGGTGTATTTAATGCTTTTATATACCGTGACTTTTTATAGTACGACGGTAAATTCTGTCCTACATCAGCCAACGGCAACACCCCCAAGAACGGCAATTTCAGTTTCGGATATTGCGATATTTTCTGTTTTTGAATTGATTTTCAAATTTGAATAATCATCAACACCGTCTGTATTCAATATGGTTTGACCTATTTTTGCATATGACACATATCCGTTTGCAAAAGACACATCACGCAAATAACTTCTGATATTCGATTTAATACTTTCAATCGTGCTTTCGTCCACATCTGCCGAAAACGTAACATTTATACTTACTGCCGTTGCAGTGGTAACGGTCACATCTGCACCTATCGGACATTGTTCATCTATATAACTCTGTACCTTATTTATAAGCTCACTTCCCGCAAGTTGTTTTTCACTGTCAACGATTATCACTTTAACCGTTCCTGCTCCGTTCCACAACGGCAAGCATTTTGCGTCACCCACTCCGTCAACTGATTTTGCCCAAGAGATATACTGCCACTTATTTCCGCTTGTTATAGGATGCGAAACATATTCGGTAAAACGCTTTCGCAGTTCAACATCACTTTCTTTGTCACTGCCTCCTGTGGTTGAAATTTCATTTGTTACGGATACAAGTCCTTGAACAGTAACCGGAAATCTGTTTATTTTCCCTTTTTCAACATTACCTTTTACTCCGGCACTGTCACATACAACTTGTACAGTTACACTACCCTCACTCGGTATGACCGCATTTTCGGTTATATTAAATATAATATTACCTGCCGCCACCTTTTCACCAACAGACACTTTTGCTCCGACGTTACCGCTTACAGTCACACAGCCTGTTGCATAGCTTGCCTCCTTGCGTTCCAATCCAAACTCGCCTACACGCATATCAAGATACTTACCTGTAGCGGTTGACGCATAAAAATAGGAGTCAAGAGATGATATAATATCATAAACATTCTCAAACTCCGTTGCCGTTGATTTTTCTATATCGTATGTATATGTTCCCGACGACGTATCATATCTTGACGGTATCTGCAAAAGCATACGTTCAAGTATTGTATCAATAGTTTCAGCCATTATATCGCCCCCTTAACGTCATTTATATCGCCGTACACGCTGTTTACGGTAAAAGATACTGTAAGCAGTGAGCCGTCTACTTCCATATTAAAGTTATCAATACTCACTATATCTTCATTTGCGGTCAATATTTCGGTTATCTCGCGCTTGACTTCCGAACGGATGTAGTCACGATTATAATTCTTTCCGACAAAAGTATCTTCTATATTTATACCGTATCCTGTACCGTTATAAATTTTATATCTGCCCTTTTGCGTATTGAGTATTTTTTGCACCCAATTTTTTATACGTTCCCTGCCGACCGTCATTTTCGGACGACCGTTTATAATAATAAAATCGCCCTTTTGAAAATCGAATGCAGGTTCTGTTTTTGTGTAATCAGCCATTCTCCGACACCCCCAACACCAAATATCTGTTATTGCCTCTGTACGGAATCATTGCAACTTCTCTGCCTTTATAAACATATCGTCCGTCAATATCCTGTTTGTATAAATCAATAAGACTTTTTATATGCTCCTTAGTCAGAATTATTTTAGAGGTAAATTGTATTTTAAGGTTCGGTAGCTCAATTATTTTACCGAATACGACAAAATCACCCGTTGCGTTTTCACGGTCCTTAAACATCTTTGCAAGTGTTTCGACTCCGTTTTTCATACTAATCTCTCCATATCAATTTTATTGTAGTGAACACCGTTTTTTATACTGTGCTGACTGCTTGTAATCACATATTTAACACCGTCTTTTTCTATCGTACTTCCGGCTCGTGTATAGCTTGTCAGCTCCTCGATTATTTCACCGGAATACGTTTCATCTTCCTTGTTCAGCTCGTCAAGATTTTTCTTTGCCAAATCCGACGCATTATCTCCGTCATTCATTTTTACCACTTCTTGCAGAAAGCCGTATTTTGATATACTCTCCTCGGCTTTCAGAGTAGTCATAACGTCCGTATCGGTTATCACCTTAACACTGTTCTTCATATTCTCAATACTGTCTTTATGCTCAATATTACCCATATACTGTACTGAGTTTTTGAGTTCGGTATTCGGCGATATTCTAAACTTCGGCTCGACCGACATATCACTGCACAAATATATACGCATACCGTCGGGTACAAAGTCAAAGTTATACCCGTTTCCGCACTTATCAAGAATATCCTTGATAACGTCCGATACGGGCTTGTCGATATATATTTGCGTTATAAGCGTACTCAATTCGGGAATAAGCACAATCGGAATGTATAAATCGTTGCATATCTTCTTTATACAGTCGTCGGCTCTCATAGATGTAAACTGATATGTGTCTGTGGTCTTATTCAGATACCACCCTACATCAACGGCAGTGTATTTGTTTTCATACATTGCTCCGTCGTCAACCTCGATTATTACACCTCTGAAATCTTCTTTATCTCCTCCGCTGTACCTCATAATATCGCCCATTTTGGGTATGTATATATTCATATACTTCATTTCTTTAGGTTTCGGAGTGTTGAAAGACATCGTTGTCGCAAGTGTATTTTTTGTATTTGTCCACGATATATCTCCTATATGCTTTGATACGTCTGTATCATTTACCACTACTTTCAAAGCACCGTCTAACAGCATAGGTGCTTGTTTGAAAATCGAATTGTGGATAGGTATTTTTTCGTTGGTATCCGCAAAATGATATTCTTTTTCACCGGATGTACTTCCTGTACTTCCGTATGTCGGCTCTGTATCGCTTGTCCAAATTCTCACAACACGGGCAGAGCGGTTAATCCCCTCCGACTCTAATGCAGATGTGAATTTTTCATTGCCTGTCACAACATTTCCGTCAATGATAAACTCCGTCATATTTGCGTCACCGCCTGTGTGATACATATGTCGGCTGTCGGTTTCGCTATCTTTCTTTTCGTCACCTTTGACTGCGTATATCACTTTACCGTCGTCAAATTCAATCTTAACAAACGTGCCGTCCGGTCCGTAATACGAACCGAGTGCCATACAAATAAAATCTTTGTACTTTCGCAATCCGCCGTTTGACGTACTGCTGTCACTGCCCCACAAGTATTTATATCCGCTTGCTTGACTGTTCGTATATGTTTGGTATGCCATATATGATTTAGTTGCGAGCGACTTTCCGATGTTCGGTATTTCTCTCTCAACCCAGTTTGCAATATAACCGCCTCCGTCTTTGGTATATCTGAGTACACAATCCCACGGATAATTTCTGTAAGGCACGTTGGTAACAATACCGAATGATGTTCCTCTTGCCTCAACGGTTGTTCCGCCGTCCGCCTGTACCAAAGCGGTATGGTCTGCTTTATTTAAAAGTACATCACCTTTTAACATACCTGCTCCGTTTGACAGATTACAGGACGACGTTACGTCTTTAAATCCACACGAAATAAAAACGTTATACATATCCCCCGTATATGTAGCACCATTATCTTTAACAGGCACTCCTACATTTTGATATGCCGTTATAACAAAAGAAGAACAATCATAATGCGGTCCCCATCTCACGTCTTGACTGTACCAATGACTGTCGTCATTTGCAATATCTGTCGCCCATTGAACTGCATTATCAATTACACCCATATAAACCTCCTTTTAAACTTTTGTATACTTTTTTCACTATCTTACTATGGTGGTATTCGTCTGCACATCATGTCACCTCATTTTATTGCATAGAAAAAGCACCCCGAAAGGTGCTTAATTCTAATTTATATATTCTGTCCTGTTGGATTGAAACATTCTTGCATAAGTCGCATTGCATATTTAAAACCCATAATAAATCCGCAACGCTCACTTTCACATTCGGATGATGAAACTAATTCCTCTATTTTCTTATATGTTTCATTACCTACAACTTTATTTATTGCCTTTCCTTGAGCGGACTGCACATCATTCATATATAAAATTTCATCAGCTGAATCGTATTCATATGACTGTGAAACATCTACAAAAATTTGATTTATTAATTCACTTTTCATCACAATTCCCTCCTATGCCGTTTTAACAGTCTTGCCTAAAATCTTACCTAAAGCTTGTACACCTTTTTCATTGTATAAAAACTGTTGTACTTCTTTAGAACTATGTTTTGACTTACTCATAACCATTTTACCGTATGTATCATTTTTAAGTCCGCTTGCATTTGCAGTCTTGCCAATTTTCATAGCCGATACACCGAACATTCCACCGACTTCCGTTGCTGAATAAAGCTTTTCACATTCGAGTAAATACTGGTTCATATTCTTACCCGTTATCTGCTCCACCGCCTTAATACCCATAACATCAATCGCAATCTGTGATAAGTTTTTGTCCTTAGTGTTCGATAAAAGCGTTTTTATCATACGATTTTGAGCATTAAGCAACATTGCGGTGGCTCTGTCACGTTTTGCTTGTAATTCAATTTCTTTTAAGTGGTCTGTTGCAATATTAACCGTTTCGCCTTTTCTTAAAGATTTCAGTAGTTTTCTTACCCACGCTCTGAACTCTTTTGCTTTTTCAGTTTTTGCGAGAAATGTAACTTCATATATGCCGTCTTCTGTGAAAACTCTTGTTTTTCTCTGTCCTGCTTCCGAAGTCAAAATGACTTCGGAAGAAAATTCTTCACTTTTTAAATAACCATTTCTTGAAACAATCTTATTGATACTTTCTCGTGGACTTGCATATTGTAAGCATTTACCGAGTTGTTCACTTGTCATAAACATATCTTGATTGTCTGAGTACACATCACATTGTACCTCTCCGAATTGTGCTGATTTTACAATCTGTAAATTATTCATTAAACTTCTCCTCTCAAATTTTGCTTTGACAAGAGTTTCAATCTATGATATAATATCTTGTAGACGGAAACGTCTTGTACTGATAACGATAACGATTGCTTTGGTTGGCGTGTTATCGTTATTTTTTTGTTTCTTTGGCATTGTTCTGTGGCATACTATAATGACACAAGTCAGCAAAACACCAAGTCGTCCTATCTTTTTGCAACTCATTCATACTTAGTTTTCCTCCTTTTCAATGAAATCTGTAATCGGTCTGCCTAATGCCTCTGCAAGCTTTCGTATGGTTGCAGCTTGCGGTCTTTTAATTTTTTGCTTTTCAAGTAACGATATTTGATTTGCCGTAATTTTAGCCTTATACGACAACTCATTCATTGACAAGCCTTGTTCCATACGATATTCTCTTAGTTTTTTTGTTGTATATCCCACATTTTCACCTCCTGACATTTTAGATTATACTACTTTAAAAGTAATAAGTCAATACTTTTTTATCAATTATATTTATTTTATTGATAATATACGTTATTTATGTTATAATTAAGTTAATAATAAAATAATTTTATCACTTAGGAGGTGCAAATAATGTCAACTTTTGCTGATAACTTAAAATTTTTATTAAAATATAAAGGTGATACCCAAAGTCAACTGGCTAAAGAATTAGATTTAACCACTGCATCAGTATCTCGATATTGTTCGGGTGAGCAAATTCCAAGAATCGATGTTTTGGATAAAATTGCAGACTATTTTGCGGTTGATGTATCGGATTTATTCGCTGAAGATACCATTGATAAGTTAAAAAGCGGCGAATTTCAAATTATATATGGCGAACCGATTAATATACCTTTAGACCAAATTCCAGTAAAATACAAGCTATTTAAAGAAATAGAAAATCTTTCAAATGCAGAATTACAACGAGTACATCAATACATCCAATTTTTGAAATATATGCGTAACAAATCCGATACGTCAAAAGATAACGTCTAACTTTTTATAAATTCGTATCAAAATATATCTGAAAACACTAACCACGTGAATAATATTCACGTGGTTTATTCGTTTTTCTTTAACTACTTCGATAATATCGAAGTAGTTAGCCAACACAAAAGACACCCCATAATGAGGTGTCTTTATTTTTCATTTTTGTTGTCCGAGACAATTTGCTCCACTATTTGATTGATGCCTTTATTAATTATTTCATATATTTCATCTGTCGTTTTTGGCTTGTAATCCGCTTTATTGACATCTATTTTCAAAACTCTATTATCATTATCAGAATGAATTTTCTCTACACTTTCTGTAGTTTTAAAATTGATATTGACAGGCTCATCGCTTGATACATAAAACTTAATAAATCTTTCAACCACATCTTGGATAGATGTATTTTCTTTTACCGTTTTCAATTTAAGTTTTGCATGAACATCATCAGACAACCTAATTACTACTTGTTTAATATCTTCACCCCCTTTTTGTGCTATCATAATATCATACTATCAAGATAGTGTCAAGAGTTTTTTTTATTTTTTTATATCACTTTCCAACTTCTGTATTCCTCGACTTATTGCCTCAGTTTTATTTACACTTTCTTGCTCGCAATAAGTTTCAAGAGTATTTTTGTCCTTATCACTTATGCGAATACTTATTTTATTAGGTCTGGGATTATCAGTTGGTCTGCCTGTTCTGGGTGACATATTCTATCCTCCTTTCTTTTGTCTGGCATAATCATATACTATTGCCCGACAAAAGTCAAGAGTTTTTTCTAAAAAAGTACATCGAAATTCGATGTACTTTCTAAGCCTTATTTGAAATTTTTAATTTGTCTTTTGTTTTATTATATTACAAAAGGAAAATATTGCAACATTTTTAATCACCGAAACAACCGGCATTATCCATAATAACAAGCAAACGTATCATACTCTTTGTCAAACCGTATCCGTCCTCGCCGTCACCGTTTAGATAGCCTTTTCTTTTTACCTTTTCAATAGTCGCCTCTGCCCATGACGGCATAATGTCAACCGTATAATTTTCAAATCCGTCTGTTTTGTCAATAATAACAAGTGTACGAATAATATCCATTGTAAGACCGAGTTCGTTATCGTCTGTACCACTTATAATACCTCTGTCCATCAGCTTTTGAATAGTCGGTTTAGCCCAAGACGGCATATTATCGTCCATATAGTTATATATCATTGTGTTTTCAACACTGCTAAGCCTTTCTTCTATATTATCAATTCTCGCCATTATTTCATCATACTGCGCCACTGTCAAACCCTCCTGTACATCGTTTAAAAGATTTACTTCTCCAAGCTCGATTGAATAATTCAAATCGCCGCCTGCGCCTACACTGTAATCAAACTTATCTATTGCCGCCGCTGTATTTATATCAACATTGCAAATACCCGTGGAAGTAATGACAAGCCTTATCGGAAGTTTACGTTTACGCCAATTTTCAATCTTGTCTGCGTATTCCTGCCCTTTCATACTTCTGTCCCTTAAATACGGATAGTCGGTCATCGGTAAGAAACTGCTCCACGATACAGTTTTAAGCTCGGGATTTCCGATAATTTTTATCCAGCCGTAATTTGCCGTTTCAAAAGTTTCCGTACCTTGTGAACTCGATACGGTAAATTCGGACGGCGTGACAGGAATATGTATAACTTCTTCACTGTTGTTTATGCTTAAATAGAAATCTAACATTTTGCCTCCTACATATTTGCCATATATTTTTGAATTTTAGGAACTATTACGTTTATAACGTCGTCGGCGATTTCATCGGCGGTTTTGTTGTCGGCGTTTATAACTATCTTAATTTCATTCGTTATAGTATTGCCGCCTTTGTTGCTTTCGGCTATGTATTGACTTAAATTGTTCCAAAATGTCCTAAGCGGAAGTATTGCCTCTGCTCCGGCTTCTCCGCCCATTTGGACTTTTCCGTTTGCATATCCGAACGCTGTCGGACGTGTCATAATACCGCCTTTTGCATTCCATTCAAGTCCAAGTTTTGGAATCGGTGTACTGACACCGGCTATACTTACCGTACCTTTTTGTACAATCTTAGGCGCTTTGATAATTCCTTTAATCTTACCCCAAACGTCCGATACCTTTTCGGCAATACTGCCGAATATCTCCTTGACTTTGTTCACCGCCGCACTGATTTTTTCAGTAATACCATTTTTAATGTTTTCAAAAATAGTCATTACGGTGTTTTTCACATTGCCAAATGCTTCACCGAATTTACTTTTTACGGCTTCCATCTTCACACCGACTGCATTGACAACCTCGCCGAGCTTACCGCCTGTTAATTGATTAATTGCGTCATAGCCTGTCCTGTAGTATTCCTTGACACCCTCTATTGCCGCAAATGTAGCACCTTTCAGTCCTCTGCCGTGCGCGTCATAGGCACTTTTTATGTTGTTCAGTTTTTCCGATACAGCATTTTTTACACCGCCCCATAATTCTGACGTTTTTTCTTTGACTCCGTTCCACATTGTCGACACTTTTTCTTTGACTGCTGATATTCCGTTTTTTATCTTTTCAAATCCGGCTTTTATTCCTTCCCATGCACTTGTAACAATCGCTTTAACTTTTTCCCATAGGTTGATCCAAAAATTTCGGAATCCTTCGGATTTATTCCACAATACAATAAACGCCCCTACCAATGCACCGATAGCCACAATGACAATACCAATCGGATTTGCTGTCATAGCTACATTTAACGCCCATTGTGCGGCTGTTGAAATACCCATAACAACATTTTTAGCCGTTTCAGCTGCATTCCACAACATAACTGCACCTTTGTATGTGATTATCGCCCCTGCAACTGCTCCTATTACCGGAGATAATGCCTCAATTACCGATATAGCTCCACTGGCTAAATCCATAGCCGTAGATAATGCGTCACAGAATGTTGATATACCTCCCTCACAGAAATCTTTAAGCATTGGTCCAATGTTTGAAAATGTATCAGTTATAGTATTTTTCAGTCCCTCAAATGACCCTTTTAGCTTTCCTACAGAACTTTCACCGATTACATCTGTCATACCGTCAAAAATTGATGGTATTGCATCTAAAACAGCCTTTCCCAATGCAGGTAATTGGCTGATTAAACCGGTAACCAAACTCTTTGCGGCTGAAACAAGGTGTGGAAGTATATCGGATACCATTGACGGAAGTTCTGCTACAATTACAGGAGCCAAACTCTCAATTAACGAACCTACGCCACTTAACGCACCCGTTATTGCCGGTATAACATTCTGCCCGAACGTCTTAGCTGAATCAACCAGTGCATCCAAACTCTGATCAAACATTTCTCCGCCTGTTGTCAAACCGACAAGAGTATTTTCAAACGCCGCTTTCAGTGACCCCCACGATCCGCTTATTGTCGTGCTTGCCTCTTTTGCCGTTGTTCCCGTTATGTCCATTTGCGTTTGGATTGCATGAATAGCCTGTGTAATATCGGCAAATGATGAAATATCATACTTCTGTCCAGTAAGTTTCTGTGCATCGCCAAGTAGTCGTTTCATTTCAGCTTGTGTGCCACCGTAACCGAGTTTTAAATTATCAAGCATGGTGTAATTTTGCTTTGCAAAACCCTGATAGGCATTTTGAATGTCTGTCATATTCGTGCCCATCTTATTTGCATTATCAGCCATATCCACCAACGCTGAATTTGCATAATCCGCCGCCTTTGCCGTATCGCCCTTTAAACTTGAAATCAATGATGCCGAAAAATTTGTAACTGTTTCCATATAGTTATTAGCTGACAAACCTGCGGTTTTGTATGCATCATTAGCATATTTCTGTACTGCCGCCGAACTGTCTTTGAACAATGTATCGACACCACCTGTCAGCTGTTCATAATCAGCAAATGAACTGACTGATTTTGCTACCATTGTTCCTACTGCGGTAGCGGCTGCCGTTCCGGCAATAGCTAACCCTTTGCCTAGTTTACCAACGGCACTGCCAACAACTTTTGCTTTATCTCCTAATTCAGAAATTTTTTTGCTTGTGTTGTTCAATGTACTACGCAGATTATTGCTTTCATTTTGGGCTTTCTTCATATTTGCGAAGAAGTTTCCGGATTTCAACGACAGTGTCGCTCCTATGTTTCTACTTTTTGCCACATCAACCGCCTCCTGTCATTGCTTTTATCTTTTCAGCTTCTTCTTCGTATGCTTTTATCATACTGGCTCTTAAAAATGCCTTTTCATTTCCCGTAGCTCCGGCAATTCTGTCCCAATCAAAACCACGTTGGACGTAGTAATGTATTAACTCAAAATCACCGTTGCGTTCAATTAGTTTTTTAGTTCTTCAACCGCCTTAACGCTATCGTCAACATAACCTGCAAAACTTAATGCAGCTTTTGAGATATTCACTACCTCGCCCGGTTCAAATATTTTGTCAAGAATATCTAATGGATCTTGGCAGCCATATGCCTGTTGCAGTTGTTTGTTTTTCAGTGGCGGTTCTGTCACACATTCATACACCAGATATGCATCCGATTCGCCTGAATACGCATCCATATTCATTGCGTCATTTACTTGATTTCTTGTTGGTTTTGTTATTGTGATTGTACCGTCAAGGCTTTCAACGTACAATTCCTTTGTTTTATTTTTGCTCTTTGCTTCCTTTACTTGCTCTGAACGTCTTATCATTTCGTCCAACGTCAATCTTGTATGTTTTTCTTGTCCTGTCATTTTTATATCCTCCTAAAATGTTTAATCCTGTTCTATCGGTTCAATGCTTTCAAGGAATTTCAATCCTGTAAAACCACCCTTGTATTCTTCCTCAACTATCTTACCGTTTTCACCACCTGTTAGTGGAACACTTTCAAGCCAACAGTTAGTTAGTTGTACCTTTTCGTATCCGCCCCCATATGCGTCCGGGTCTTTTAATTGGCTGATTAGTGTAAAACGTGGGTCTTTTCCTTGCATAAATGCCTCGGCAAACTTTTTACCTCTTGAAAATACTTTTCGTACTTTCATTGTGTATGTACCTGATACACTCATCAGCTTGCTGTCTTTAATCATATCGCCGGAGAATGTGACGTCTTCTCTATCTGGATCTAGTGTTGCCTCAAAACTTGAAATTTCATAGACAGCCGAATTGTCCCACCATACCTTGCCGTGTGTACCGGAAATAATGTTAGGTGCTGAAATTTTTCTACTCATATATGTCTACCTCCTCGATTACATGTTTACAACGAATTTCAAATCTTCCGCCGCGTTTTGCATTTGAATATGTGCCGCCATAAACATAAATGTGCCTGTATTGGCTTGTTTGATTGCAACATCACTCATATTTGCAACGTCAACACTTTTGCTTGCCAAATACTCTCTTTGTGCGTCTATGTCGATTTCTGCATAATGTTCATAACCGTCATATAGCACGCCTTCCTTTGTCAGTGTTTCAAAATATTGATTCACTGCGGCGATAAACAGTTCTTTGTTTTCAATACTGTTACTTCTGCCGATATAGTTTTCTTTGAATGTTGTTCTAATGTCTTCCGCAATCAGATCCATTCCTTCAACTATCTTGATTGACTTCATATCCTCTGTCTGGTTTGTTCCGACCGTTGTCAATGAATTCACACCTCGTGCAATTTCGACCTGCTCACCATCGTTGATTAAAATTAACTTTCCGGCATCAACATCTGCATCGGGGGTTAAACTCTCTGTAATACTGCTGATTTCTGAAATGACTTTGCCTGTTACACTCTCATTCAGTGCAGTTCCGGCAATAATACTGGCAATATATACGCAAAATTCAGCGGTCGTATAGGTCTTACTGCCGATTTTTATATCATCGGTATCAAAATTTATAATACCGATGTTATTTGATACAGAATGCGGTAATACTGCCTTAAACGGTTTCTTTGCCGTTCGCTGTGCAATAATCCAATCTGCCACAGTCTTAACTTCACCGTCCTGTAATGACGGAACGGCAAGATAATTCCACTTCTTATTTGCCAAACGCTTCAATGCATCATCAAGACTTCCTTCTGCGGCAATTCTTTCGATAATCACTTTTTTGGGTGAACCTTTAAACGCCATATTTATGTAATTTAGATTGTCTGATGTCCAATGGCTCTTAACCACTTCCGTCTCATTGTTGTAAACGTATGTGGTATCTTCCTTGGTTTCATCCTTCAAAATCAGTGCAACTGTACCGTTTGCACTGCGTTTTACAGCGGTTTGTGCCGCTGCTTTAAATTCTACATTTATTGTTGATAATCCCATATTATATACCTCTCATTTCTATGGTTTCTGCATTGTCATAATCGTCACATTCATCAATGGACTGTGTTATAGGAACGTCATACATCACAGTTAAACGTTCTTCTTCGATTGTCATATCCATTGTTTCCATAGTTAAATGCCTGTCCTGTACATCAATCGTACTGTACATCAATGTTTCGCGAATTTTTTCCGCCGCCTCTGCACATTCTTGTGCAGTTTCAGTTTTTGGAATATATTTGATGGTTACACTGTAAACGTCATCCTCCAAAAATCCTCCGGATTTTGTAATTGATGATGGGTATACATAGATGAACACTGCCGGCTTAGGATAGCCTTCTTGAATTTCTGATGATATAACATTAAATTCTGCATTTCGTAGTTTGTCCGCTATAAATCTGCGTATATCCTGTGATTTAATCATTGTTAAATTCCTCCACTAATTTATCTAACATTTTATTTGCATCTCGGTCAAAACGTGATTGTGCCTCTTGTATTGCATTGCTTAACATATGCTTACCTTCAACACGTCCGTGCGATTTAATTCCTCTGGCGAAGCGTTGTACTCGGTTTAGTTTTTGTCCTTTTTCTCTTGTTCTGCCTCCCGACACCTGTTCGTGACCTAATTCAACCAAATGTCCGTGAGGTGCTCTCGTTTGAATTCTGACAACTCTGACTGTTCCACCCTTGTACAGTTTAACTTTTTTTAATCTCCACGAATTGCGGAGTTTTTTTGTCTTTACCGGTGTAAGCGATTTTGTCCTTCTATTGACTGCTTGCCCCTGTGTCATTAAAAGTGCATCTGCTTTGTCCGGATATTTTTTTTCAAAACGTTTGAACGATTTTTCCAATTCGTCAAAACCGAATACATCTTTATTCTTCCTTGCCATATCTGTCCACCTCTGAACATACGATTTTTAATTCCCTGTGACTCTCGTTTATATCCAATACGGATACTATGTCAAATACCTTTGCACCGTACAGAATTTTCATATTACTTTCAATGCCGTTAAAATAACGTGTTACCACGTTGTATGTTGTTTCTGCTCTAATTTTCTGCGATTCATCATATTCCCTGCCTGTTGCAGGCGAAACATATGCACGAACACCGTAATTGGCAAACACATTATTTAAACCGCTTAAAACTCCGCTTTTAAAACAGATTTCGCCGTCTTGCGTAGAATATACATCATCACTTGCAGTCTTTGTCACCGGGTGGAACGGAAACCACCCGATAACTTGCTCTGACTGTTCGTTTATTTCTGATGTTGACGGCTTTAAAAATACAACTTTGTGCCTTAGCTTTGCAAAATCCATTATTCTTTCACCTCATCATCAGTATCTTGTGGTGTTTCCAACTGTAACTGCATTAGCATAGTTGAAACATTCTGACTATACTTTGTCTGTCCGTATGGACTACGGTTTTCGTAATAGTCGCCCACCAACATCAGCATTACGGTATGTGCTTTGGGATTGTCCAGATCTACCTGCCTACCACATGCTGATTTGACGTATTCTTCCGCCGTTGATATGTATATTTCCAACAATGTATCATCATCGGATGTATCTAATCGCAGAAAATTCTTTACTTCGTCTAATGTTAGGGACATTCTTCACCCCTCCCATTCATTACGCAGCTGCTTTTGTCGTTACAGCCTTGCTTCCTGCTGCCGTTATTGTTCCGTAGATGTATGTAGAACTATCTGCCTGAATGACGTCATAGCTTTCGATCACACGCATAGTTGTCATATTTGCACCGAATTGATATTCAGTTGATACTGCAAACTGATAACCTTTCCTATCAATGAAATAACAACCGGCTTTAAGATTTCCGTAGAAAATCGGTGCTTGTCCTGCTTTGGTGTTTGGCAGTTGTGCATCTGGGAACACAATTACAGGTAGTCCTTGGAACAACTTTTGTGTCGGTGTTACATAGTCTTCCTTTAAAATCGGTCTGCCGACTGCGTCCTTTTCGCTGTCCATAATGTCAAATCCTGTTTGGTTTGTGACAATAACTGCACCGATTCGGGCGGATGGGTCCAAATCTTTGTTGATTGACGATTTCAATTCATCTAATCCCTTTATTGCCTTTGCCGTTTTACCGTTTTGCAATGCTGTGAAAATGTCTGTATTTTCACTGATGATTGAATTTTTAACAAACCAGTTATTTAGGTATGATGTCAAACCAGCCTTTTCCGATTCCAATAGTATATTTGAAATAGGGAAAACCTTACCTTTGTGTGTAACTTGGAATTTTTTCTGTTCAAATGATGTTTTAGTGCCTTCTGTGAGTGTATCGCCATCTTCAAAATCTGCCAAACCTGTCGGAACACCCTTTTCAAATACGAAACTACCGGTTAATGATGATGTCGGTACTACTGTTACCAAATCTTTTGCTGACATATATGTCTTTCTTAATTCTCTGATTGTTGTATCAACATCTTCAGGAATTAGATAATTCTCACCGTCTGTACCGTTTGTGCCTGTAACCAGTGCATTTTCCGCTTCGGTCAATTTTTTTCTTAGTGCAATCTTTGCCATAACAGAAAAACCGTTTGCTGTTGTTTTGTTCTTTGGTTCTTCTGGTACGTTGTCCCTTTCCATTTCAAATAATGCTTTTTCATTTTCGTATGATGTTTGCAAATCCTTGATTTCGTCAATTAGTTGCTTCGCCTCATCAACCTTACCTTCATTTTGAAAATTTCTTGCTTGTGAATTTTTCTCTTTAATTTTTGCTAGTAATTCACGCATCTTCTTGTTCATTTTCTATTGCTCCTTCCATAAATACGAAATTGTCTAACATATCCAATTCGTTACTGTTTTTTTCTTTCTGTTCTTTCTGTTCTTCCTCGTCCGGATCTTCTTCCTCGTCATCTTCATCCGTCTTTTTTGGTTTCGGATCTTCTTCTTCGTCCGGATCTTCTTCCTCATCATCTTCGTCATCATTTTTGACAACGACATTTTTAGGAATATTGTTGTAAGTTATAGACGAAATACACGCTGCCACATCTATGTTTTCATCTTCCTGTATTCGTGGGAATAATTCCGCCGCATCCTTTGCCGACAACCACGTTTCATCAGACATTTTCTGTTTGATGTCATCTTCGGTGATATTTTCAGCGACATTTTCCATGTATGTATCAACAATCGTTTGTTCGATGTTTTCCAATCTGTCCGCTGTTTCACGCAAATCGTTGGCATTTCCCATTGCATACGTCCACGCTTTGTGGATCATCAAATAGGAATTTGCCGGCATAATGATTTCATCACCTGCCATAACAATGACAGACGCAATAGATGCCGCCAAGCCGTCAACATACACTGTTTTGTGTGCTTTATGTCGTTTCAGCATATTATAAATAGCATTGCCGGCAAACACGTCACCGCCGTTACTATTCACATAAATGTTTAACTGACTGACATTTTCACATTCTTTCAACATTGTGGCTACGTCAGATGGGCATTTATCATCATTTCCCCACCATTTATCCCCATCATTTCCGACTATATCGCCGTAAAAATAAATATCGGCTGAATCATCGGTCTGATTTCGGATATAACAGTTAAAACTATTCTGTTTCTTATTTCTGTGTCTTGACATTTTTCTGATTTCCTCCTTCCATAGCAACTTTTAACGGTATCATATTGCCGTTAATTAGGTATGCATTACCGCCTTCGTCTTCGGAAATATGTGGCATATCTTCCTTACTGCGTATATCATTAGCGGATAACCAGCCGTTTTGTCTGGCTTTCGCATAACCTTCCATTCTTTGTGAAAATGTCGCTCGTAGCACGACATCAACATTGAATTTGAAAAAATATCCTTGTTGAAGTTCTTCTGATGTTAGCAATTTACTTGCCAATTCTTCTTCCAAACCCTTTAGAATAACCAACATTGTGTCGGTCAAAAATGCTTGTTGCTGTGCTTCACTGTTTGCATAGCTTGATTTCTCATAATCGTTTAGCTGATTCGGTTTAATTCCGAATGCTCCGGCTATTTGCAATGCCGTATATTTTTTTAATTCTAAAAACTGTGCGTCCGTCAATTTCAAATTTAACGGGTTTAACTTCATTCCGGCAGGAATCGGAATATATGTTAATGCACTGTTTGCCGATGTTGCCGTTTCAATAGTGCTGATTAAATTCTTTCGCAAATCCTCATTCAAATCTGCTGTATATTCAACAGCGACTTTACCTGTCAAACCTGTTTCATATAAATTCTTGATAAATTTTTGACTGTCCATTGCTCCGTCAATCGTCAGTGCCAGCACGTCCTTAACCGCCAATCCCATAATGCCGTCAAACGTCATATATGTTTTAAAATGCAATATTTCATCAGTGCTGAATTTATATACCTTTCCGGTTACCGGTTCTGAATATATATACCAAACTCCGCCGTTATCATCTATTAACTTCGCATTGTCATCATAGACAGTCATATATCGGTTATCCAATATTAACAACTCAGGCTCTTTGTTCCGTGCGATATATACATAACAATTTCCGTAATGATACATCACCGTTACAACTGTTGCCCAAAATGTCGTTGCAGTCATATTCTTATTCGGTCGTACTTTCAGCACATTGTATAATGCTGAATTTTTTGCCTTGCTTACACCTTTCGGTGTTTCCTGATACATCTTTAACGGCAACTTTGCAACCGCCTCAGACAACGTTTTTAGACAGGTGAAATATGTCACTTCCGACAGTTTACTGTTCCGTATACTGCCGTACTGCGTCCAAAATCGTTCATCTAACAATGATATTGTCGTTGTATCATGCGTCAGTGCATAAAATGCCGATTTTATTCTGTTAAAAAATTTCATTATATCTGACCTCTCAACATTTCTTCATATTCTGCCAGTTGTGCCGCTGCTATTGCATTGACATCAACATAATTCAATTCATGTGTATATGCTCTGGTGTGTGCTATTATCAGTGCCATTGCAGGATCAATCTTATTGATACTTTTCGCCTTATTCGGTCTAACATTACCGTTTTCATCAAACGTAACTACTGTATTTCCAACCGCCCACTTCAATATCGGATCGTCAAAGTGTATTAATTTGCGTTCTTCAATCGTTATCCCCAATTCTTTGGTCGGCTCTGATAATGTTTTAAATCCTTGTCGGACCTCAACAACTTTCATACCCTCGTCAATTAGGTGCGATTCCAACTGCGTTGCGTTCCACGGGTCCAAGCAGACTTCCAAAATGTCATACTTATCACGCATTCGCAGGATATAATCTTCGATATAGTCAAAATCAACAGCATTACCGGGTGTTGCCGTTATATATCCCATATCAATATACCGTTGATAATCAATGTGATGTTTCTGTGAATTATCGAAAATCTTGTCTTCCGGTATAAAACTGTGGTGCAAAACTGCAAAATACCTGTCACTCAAAGGAAATTCAAAAACGACACTTGCCAAGTCGTTACGGACCGCCAAATCGCCTGCGGCATAACACTTTTTACCGATTAAATCTTCTTTGGTGATTTTCAAAGTCGGTGGTTTATTGTACTGCTCCATATTTGCCCATGAAGCGGTATCAGTAACCCACATATTCAGTTTTTTACACTTGAACTCATTCAATTTTGACGGAATATTCTTAGATGCAGTATAAATACTTTCCATATCTTTTAGGTTGACACTGACATTTATATTCGGATTGGCTTTTATCCAGTTTTGCGGATCTGTCCAATCGTCATTTTCGTCTAATTCTGCTATGTAAATGAAAATATTCTCATTTTCAACTGTTTCATTCAGAATATTTTTGTAATAGTCATATAATTCTTTGCAAAAACAGTTTGGATTTCTGCCTGCGGTCGTTCCTGTTCCGATTAATGGCTGTGTTCTTGCACCTGTCGCACTGTCCAAAATATTGTACACATCACCTGTTTTGTGTGCGTGCAACTCATCAATCAATCCCAAATGCACATTTAAACCGTCCAAAGTTTCACTGTCTGACGATAGCGGTTCAAATTTTGATAATTGTGCATCAAAAGTGATGTTGTTCCGGTACGTTGTCAATATAGTTCGTAGCTCCGGTGACTTCCCAATCATATTCTTTGCCTCGTCAAATATAATTCGTGCTTGGTCCTTTTTGGTTGCTGCCGAATAAATTTCAGCACCGTTTTCACCGTCACAAACAATAACATATAGTCCGATGAACGCCATCAACGTAGATTTTCCGTTTTTTCGTGCCACCTGAATGTAAAAATATCTGAATCGGCGTGTATCATCATCTTTACGCTTCCACCCGAATATAGAACCTACAACAAATCTCTGCCAATCTTCTAATATCAGTGGCTTGCCTGCCCACTTTCCTTTGCTGTGTCGGCAGTAATTTTCAGCGAATGCAAAACAATATTCTGCTTGCTCTGCATCAAAGTAGTACGGATAATCTTTTCTTTTAGATTTTTTTAAATCTTTCAGATGTCGCTTGCACGCTTTTTTTACCGAATCACCTGCAATAATCTTGCCAGCTACGACTTTTTTCGCATATGATGTTACCGAATCCATAGTTTACGCACTCCTGTTCTTCTTGCTGATGAATTCCATAATACTTGCTTTTTTGTCCTCAGTTTCTACCGGGTTTGTCATTCCGGCTCTTGATGACGGTGTCAATCCGAACTCTTTGGCGAACGTCAGCATTTGTTTTTTTGCAGTGTTTGAAATGCTGATTTCAGGTATTTGTTGTTCATACCCTTTGGCGGTGATAAACGTCAGCGGTGCAGGAGAATTTTTGTCCGGTTGTTTTGCCTGTATCGCCTTTTCAGCTAATACCCACTGTGCATATGAATCGCAGTATGCGGCAAATGTTCCTACATCTGCATCCGTCAGCATTCCGGCATTGAATACAATCGGTGCTAATCGTTTCCACTCTTTTTTTGCAATTTTATTTAGGAACACCGGCGGTGACGGAACTTTTTCCGGTTTTGAAAATTGCAATCTGTTTTCAGTTTTTCTATGTCCGGGATTGCCGTGTAGTTCCTCCAGCTCTGCCGGTTTTTTCGTTGGTCCTCTTGCTCCCATTTTCGGTTTAACCCCCTCTCGAAAACTTGCGTGCGTGTCTCTCTATATATGGCAACGGTCTACCGCACATTCGCAAAAACAATTTTGATACCCCCTCCCGTGAAAAAAAATCTTCACGAAAGAAAAAAATTTTTAATATTATCTACCAAAACCGCCGTCTTCTGTCGCAGTCTTACGGTCATGGCATTGCTTGCACAGTGGTTGCCAGTTGTTCCTGTCCCAGAACAGCTGTTGATTTCCCTTGTGTGGTGTGATGTGGTCTACAACTGTGGCTTTCTCGTATCTTCCCTGTTGCAGACAGCGAATGCAAAACGGATGTGACAATAGATATGTCTTGCTTGCTTTTCGCCAACGTCCGTTATATCCTCGCTTGCTCGCCGATTCCCTGTGGTCGTCATATTGTCGTTTCAAATGTTGATGTAATTCACAATATGTGTCGTGTGTCAGTCGGTGACATCCGCATTTGTTACATACGTGTAGTGCAGCCTGTGCCATTGTCTTTCGTCCTTTCGGTCTATTATACATAACCCGTTATTGTGTATAATTGAATCAGTTCAGTTCCTACTAATAAATGCACACAAAAAACCGGGGTTTCATTATACGTTGAACATTTATGTATAACAAAATTAAATTTTAAAGTTTTTCATAGCAGTTAATACACTGTCTTTTGTAACGCCAATATACCGCAATGTATCACTGGCATTACGGTGATTAAACCATATTTGCAGTGTAACTATATCGTGTGTTTGTCTGTAATAGTGGTAGCCACACGTCTTCCGTAATGTGTGTGTGCCGACTTTGTATCTGATACCTACATGGTCCGCTGCTTCACGCAAAACCTTGTAAGCCATGTCACGTGTTATCGGTTTGTATTCATTGTTTGGATTTGGTATTAATGCCTCTTCCGGTGTACGGTGTTCGCAGTAGGTTTTATATTCTCTCAACAGCTCATCGTTATATGCAACCGTGATTTCCTTTCCGGTCTTGCTCTGCCGGAACGTTGCAGTATTACGCCCCTTAACGTCACCTACTGTCATTTTCAAAATTTCATTAATACGCAATCCTAATGAAATACCTGTAATGAACATAATGTAATATTTAATATCCTTTTGACGCAGATATTTTTTGATTGCGTATACATCACGTTTATCACGAATTGGTTCAACCGTATTCATACAATCACCCTTCGTATTCTCTTAGCCACCTACGCAGATCTCTTTCAAACATTTTACGTTTGTGACGACATTCACGCCATTTTCTGTTTCGTCTGTTCCATTCAGTGCAGAATTTTCTGCGTTTATATTCAAACTTCTTTTTTCGCAAATATTTTTTTATTTTTTCAAGCATAGTTTTATCCTTTCTACCGTTTATATATTGCTTACATCAATCTTGCCACTCATCAGCTCCGGCAACAGTGCGTCCCGAAGTTCTGCTAAATATCTGTTTTCTTCAAAATTTAGATAATATATGTGTTGTTTCCACGTGTTAAATATCATCATAAGAATGCTTGAAATATTTTCTTTGCTGTTATTTGAAAATGTTATTTCATTTTTATTTTTTGTTGTTTTGAAATAATCATTTTTTACAATCTTTTCACCACATATTTTTTCTGTCAATTTTGAGAAATCATTATTTGTACCGTTGTCCTGCTTGAACAGTTCAATGTCAAATCCTAAAGACTTGGCGATTGTTTCGTTTATTGTTAGTTTACAAGTATTTTTTTCAGTTATAATTCTGTTAATATCCGCAACTATTTCGTTGTACGGTCTATGTGCATTTTCTATATTCTCAAACTCTATGTATCGGCTTGGCACCAATACATAATTATTGTTTTTTATTTCTTCAATGCTTACTGCCTTGCAGTAACCCGCTATATTTCCGTACTGTTCAATTTGTATTAATACATCTTGTATCTGACTTTCGGATATAATCTTGACCTCTTTTGCGTATGTCCTGTTAGTGTGACTTTTGCCGCCAAACTGTCCGTTTTGCATTCGTTGTTCCGTTTCATACCTCTGTCGCAGGTCAATCATTTCTATCGTTGAATGTTTTTTATTTTTGTTAAATGTTATAATACACGTTGGTATTGACGTAACTTCAAACATTTTATCTGGACATACAATTATACTTTCTATGAAATTCATTTCGACTAAATACTGTCTTATTTGCTTTTCCTTTTGATTGTCAGTGCTTAACACGCCATTCGGCAATATAAAACTTGCCTTGCCATTAATTTCATCTAACGCAGTCAATATAAACGCATAATTCGCATTACTTTCCGGCGGTACTTCGCACTGTGAAAATCTATTCTGTAATTGTGCAAATACCGGCTGTTCCCATTTCATATTGTACGGCGGATTTGATATACAACAATCAGCTTTAAATTCACTCTTATCTACTTCTTTAACCGTTGCAAATCTATCACCCTTTTGCGTCCTGTATGTTTTGAAATTTTCATCTGACAATACATCACAATGGATAACTTCGGCGTCAATATTTCTAATTGCCAAATTAAACAATAAAAACGGAATAACACGACTATCATATTCTTTGCATATAAATTTTAAATCGTTATTCTCGTTCCATTTTTGGATTGTCAATGCTCCACTTCCCGCACACAAATCTAAACAAATTTTTTCATCTTTGGTTTTTGATAACTCTGCAACCGCTACCGCAAGGCTTTTCGGTGTGTAGTCTTGCATTTTTTCCTTGCGGTCGGCAAAATAATATTGAAATATCATTTGCATATAATCTATTGTTAAATCGGGACATATTAAAATCCAATCTTCGCATAGCTTTCGACACTTTTCCGCATTTAACAATGTTGATTTTAATTCATCAACAACATCTTCAATTTTTTCTATGCTGAAAACGTTCTTGAATTTTTCAACTAATTGCAATAGCTCCATAATTATGTCCCTTTCTTTATCCAAAATAAAAAACAGAATGTATATGCATTAACATATACATTCCGTATAATCAGCATAAACATGGTACGCTGAATACTTCAAGCGTGTCTATGCCTATCTTAATATCTCTATTCCCCTCTTTTGCTTTGAGATATTTTTTCCCACTGCCTCACGGCAGTTCACCCTTCGATTCATATACTACCACAGGATCAATGTTACATTCTATTACATAATGACGTTTTTATGGATTTTTATAAAATTCCGCATACAAAAAAAGCCGGAATAAAATCCGGCTTAATCTTTTTCTAAAACTCTTTTGATTGCAGACAGTGCCTTGGGGTGAAGAATATGTACAACGTGTTTGTATGAATAGTTTAGCTGTTCTGCAATCTTTTCCCACGTTAAATTTTGAATATACCTCTTAATTAACAGTCTTCGGAGTGTAGCACTTTCGACCTGATTCACGGTTTGAAGAATTTCATTTTTTATTTTGTACAATTCGCCAATTCTGTTTTTGATGTTTTGTTCATAAACCGCTACATTTATTTCGTCCAAAAATGCAACCGGATTAACCGCCTGCAAATCAGCAATTTCTTCTTCAATCTCAATTCCTCTCTGTAACCATTCTTTTGTCGTCATGCTTTCACTCCCCCGTTTTGCTTATTCTTCGTCTAATCGCTGCTGATATTTGGTGTAGTACCACTTTAACTCATCTTTGAATACTTCGATAGCTCCCTCGGCTTTTTCCCCCGATGTAAAGTATATAGTATTTGGGGTTCGAAAACGAGTAGTATAAACCACGAAAGGAAAATCATTAAAACAATCGTACTCTATATGATATTTAAAAATATTTTCATTTTTCCAATCAGATATAGAAATAGCCTTGTCATTTTGTGCCTGCCACTGTCTTAGCTGACGGAGCAATCTGTCTGCACGAGCGTTGTTCTCGGCAATGGTTTTATTGCTGTAATAATTTCCTACATCATAACAATCTCGGTCTAATGTGCTATAGGTCTTCTTTATTCTTTTCACTTCACTATCCACATCAACAAGATAATAATACTCATCATTGCATTCTTCCCCTCGTTCATAGCCCGTCTTAGGTTTATCCTCAACCAGTCCCAACTCTTTCAGCGGCTCAAATATTCCCATTTTTTTTAGCTGTTCCTCGCTGATTTCAGCTTGAACGCTTTTATCGTTCACTTTCAACTCTACTTGCATTACTTTTCCTCCTGCGTTAATAAATATAAAGTATATTATTTTTTGGAATAATTGCTAATACTTTTTTGTTTCCCTGATTATATTCTTTTAATATAACTAAATCCGCTACATGTTCGACAATATTGCAACGGTAGTTGAAAGACAGAAGTTCACCGTTTTTCAATTTTGTCTCAAACCAACTATCTTTGCGTTTGGCTACTGTCTTTTTCGTTTCACCCGTAGGTGTTTTCATTGGTGGTGTAATAAAATTTTTATTTTTATTTTTCATCTTCTTGTCCTCCCCAAAAATCATCATTATTAAGTGCCATCAGCAAAGCCATAAGTTCATGATATTTTTCTTTATCTGCATCATCTAAATGCCAATATTCTTCATATCCTTTTCTGATTATTGCTAATAGCACAAAGCCGAATATAATACATATTGTTGCAAACACTCTACTCAGTGCTGATGGTATCATCAGCATAAATGCTATCCGACACCATGTTTCAGTGTGCTTGTCCCACGATTTGAAAATCATCTTGGATATATTTATTTTATGCTTTTTCAAATTTTATTCCTCCATTGACCTTTCACAATCATCTACCGGATAAACTTCATATTGTTCTCTTAGTTCTCTTGTAATACCATTTATACATTGTTCTATTTCCCAGTCACGCTTTCTGGTAAAAAAAATCTCACCATATACTTTTGCTATTTGGTTTCTTAGTTCTTTTTGCTCTGGTGTATCTTTGTTTTTACATTCATTTTCTTCGGTCAATATAGCAACAAGCTTTCGGAAATATTTTGTCCCCATAATATTGTTTACAACATTAGTTGCGATACTATGCCCTCCGAATTTGTCACGTTGTCGCAATAAACAAATTGACTTATCATTTAATCCCAATTCTTTATTGACATCTATATTTTCTCGTTGCATGACAGGTGACACACCGATTAAATACTCAACTGTAACATCATAGTATCGAGCCATACGGATAAGTAAATCGTATCCAGCGTCACGACCGTTTTCGTAATACGATAGATTTTGTGGACTTATGTTTAAATCTTCTGCTGCTTGTCTTTGTGATATACCTTTTAATTCTCTTACACGTTTCAATCTTTTGCTGAATACTCCAATCCTTTCTTCTCTCTGTATTCTCTTTGTATTTGTTTTTCCTAACAAGTAATCAGTTGAAACATTAAAAAGCCTCGAACACGCAATAATAAACTCGCTATCCGGTTTTCTTTGCCCATTTTCATAGAACGAAATAGACATACTTGACACATTTAAAATTTTTGCCAATTCTTGTTGCGTCAATTCGTTTTCTGTTCTTAATTCTTTTATTCTTCTTCCTATCATCTTAAATAAACTCCCTTCCGTATTGTTTCAACGATGAATAAACTGTGCCGTGAGATATTCCTAATGCCTCGGCAATTTGTTTTTGCGTAAACTTTTCATTTGTCAACTTCACTATCTGATTATGATATTCCATTGCTTTGCTCTTTCTTTGCACCTTTGCAACAGCCCATGTTGGCTTAACACCATTTTTAATTGATTCCGTAACATTTCGCCATGCAGCACCTATACATACACCGGAACATAACTGAATATCGAACGGTTTTCCTGTGTTTTCGTCAATGTGTTCGTCCATCAAACGACCACACATACTACAATATCGTTTTCGCATTTTACTGTCCCCTTTCACACTATCACCGGCAACAACAATAATTCTGTATCACCGTCTTTTATTATCAATGCGTCTTTCTGTGATTTCAATTCCAAAACAACATTGTCGGACCGTATTGTTTTTATCATATCCATTAAAAAATCAGCATTGAAACCGATTTTAATATTGCCAGCTATTTTTGTGGCATCAATTTCATCTTTTAGCTGGCAGCGAAGATTTCTGCCATTGCATTTCAAAACATCATCTTTCAATTCCAATGTTACCGGAACTTTTGTTTTACCCTGTTCCGAAACGAATTTGCCACGTTCAATCATCTGCATAAACTCTGCACGTTTTATCGTTGCAGTTATATCCGATTCACGATTCATCATATTGTCATATTTGACATAACCATTTTCATTAAATGTACTGGCGACAACTATAAATTCACTGTAATCTAACAACAACCGCATATTTGTATTATCAACAATAATACGCAACAGTGGATTTTCACTTTCAATACGACACAGTTCCTTTGCCGCAGGAAGCGTTATTACAAACGACATATTTTCATATGTGCCAACAGGTGTAGTTATATGTGCCATTCGTTTACCGTCAGTTGAAACATTGTGTAATATTCCATTTTTTATATCAAATAGCACACCGTTATACTGCGGTCTGTATCCGACTGTCGGTGCTGCAAACGGCACAGTTTTAGTTAAAATTTCTCTAAACCGTTCCTGTTCTAACATCAATTCATTATTGCATTCCGGCATGGATATTTTCGGATAATTTTCCGCAACTGTTCCTTGCCATTTCTGCTTGTATGTTCCGATTTTCATTTCAATGACATTGTCTTTGTCGGTTGATATTATAACCTCCATATTTTCACCTTTTGAAATGTTCATCAAATACTTTGGGTTACATACAACCGTCCCTTTCTGCTCAACGTCTGCACGAACATAATATTTGATTTTTATGTCATTTGAATATGCTGTCAATTCCACCATATTCGGTGCATTGGCATCTATCAGAATACCGCCCAACATCTTCATTGTTTCTGCATTGACAGCATGATTTATAACTTTGATTGCCCTAATGATGTTATATTTGAATGTTCTGAACTTCATTTTTGCTACTCCTTTCTTCGCAATAAATTTTGATTCGATTTTTTTATCTTTTATTCTATGGCTAATATTCAAATAAAAATAGTGATTATATTTTCGTAGAAACGGCTTAAAATCTGATGTCCTAAGCCGTTTTTTTGATTATAAAATCAATTATGTTTTTTTTCGATTTTATAACCATTAAAATCTGGTTATTTTTCTGAAATTTCATCAGCTTTCACTTTGTCATTTTTCCTCTTTTTCAGCTTCGCCAGTTTTTGCGTTTTCTTTATCATTTTCGTCCGGTTTGTCCCACACTGCCGCCGAATTTTTACTACGATTAAATGGGTCTTTTTTCACATTCCAATTTGAAAATTTCATGTATTCCGGTTGGAATTTTAAAAACATTGTTCCTGTTTGCGAAAACCTTGATTTCGGTAACAATATCTCAACTTTGCCTGTTGGTGGTTGTGATTTGTCTTTTCTATATGCGTCTTCGTTATGGATGAACATTACACTGTCGGCATCTTGTTCAATAGCTCCGCTGTCACGAAGATCGGCAAGTGTCGGTCTTTTGTCCGACCGTTGCTCATTTGCTCTATTCAGCTGTGAAAGAGCAATTATCGGGCAACCTAATTCTTTCGTTAAAATTTTCAGTTCTCGGCTAACTTCACTAACAGCTTGTGCCTTTGTGCAGTTTTTATTGTTTGGCATTTCAATTAATTGCAAATAGTCAATAATCACCACCCCCAAAGAGCCATATTGTTTTTTTAACCTACGGCAAACCGAACGAATTTTTCGCACTGTCATCTTGGGTTCATCACAGATTAACAATTTTTTTGTTTTTTCTGATTGGTTCATGAAACCGGCGAGTTTTGTCCAATCATCATCTTCTAATTCTCCGTATCGCAATGCAGAATATTTAATGCGTGTCATCGAGGATACCAGACGGAGCATTAACTGTTGTGCGCCCATTTCCAACGAAAAAAATACTACCGGTTTTAATTCGTTGTAAACTATATGTTCAGCAACATTTAATGCAAATGCGGTTTTTCCCATACCCGGTCTGGCACCTAAAACCAGCCAATCCGTCCATACCGCCCATTTTCAAATCTATGTTATCAAATCCTGTTGCCTGTCCCGGAATACTACCTTTGTTTTCACTTGCTTTTGCAATGGTGTCATACGTCTGCATTATCAAATCGTCTGCGGTATTGACATTGATAGAATCACTCTCCGTTGCCAGCATATATTCCACTTTGTCGGATATTTTTTCTATTGGCAATGTTGTATTGCCTGCCATAGTCAATATTTTATTTGACATATCTATGTACCAACGACGTTTCGCATATTCTTTTACGATTTTACCATAGTAAATTAAATTATGTTTCGTTGGGTTGTTGCTGATCGCACCCTTCAGAAATTCAATTCCCTTGTATTCTTTGGCGGTTTTTAATGTACTATCTACCGTCACTATGTCGATTTTGTCGTTTTTGTCGTTTAGGTACAAAATGCATTTGTACACCAATTTGCAATCACTGAAATAAAAATCATTGGGTGTTAGGTTGACTTCGGTGGTTAATTCATCCACATTGCCACCAATGATTAATGCACCAACGACTGCCTGCTCCGCCTCATAGTTGGCAGGAATTTGTTGTTGTTCATACATCGTTATCCCTCCTTCGTAGTCGTGCGGCATACTCAGGGTCTTCCGCCTCGATTGTGGCGATGTAACTATCATCTGTTTCCTCAGTCAAAGCCGGCTGTGCCGGTGTGTCTAAGTAATCGACAAACGCTTTCTCTTGTCCCACAAAATTGGTGGAATATTTAATATAGCGTTTGTCTGTGTGCTGTTCCTCTATTTCAGCGAGGTAATTATTCAGTGCAGTCATCAACTGTTCGGCTGAATAGGTCTTTCGGGTGTTGATGTAGTTCTTCATGGTCTGTTGTTCATTTCGTGGGTGCGGATATTTTGAATACCACTCCTTGAACTCAGACACCAACTCCGGTGACGGAGTGGTCTTAGTGTTTTTATTCTTAGTGTTTTTATTCTTAGTATTTTTATTATTTAGTAGTATCGGTTTTTCCGTCGATGGTTTTTCCGTCGATGGTTTTTCCGTTGACGGTTTTTCCGTCGATGGTTTTTCCGTCGATGGTTTTTCCGTTGACGGTTTTTCGTAAACGTGATATTCATAACCTTCAAACTTTCCGTTTTTATCTTTGCGTTGCTTTCGCACTATATAGCCGTTTTCTATTAACTCTTTTAGCCCACTGTTTAATGAATTTTCTTTGTCTGTTGTGTGCTGTACTATTTCTGCTTTGTAAAATTGCCAGTTATCCGGATATGACAACAGCAGGGCTAAAAGTCCCTTAGCTTTCAAACTGATTTCTTCATTCAGCAGAAAGGCTTTATCAATAATTACAAAGTTGTCCTCTTTGTGTATTCTGTAAATCGCCATTATTATAATGTCCTCCTTTTCTTTTTTGTATCTCGTCCATTTTCAAGCGTACTCGAATAAACCCTACCTTTCCGCAGGGTTTATTTAAGTCAAATTGCACAATTATTGTTTTTTCTTCATCAATGTACTTCCGGTGAAATACACTGATTCTACAACTATTTTGTTTGAATAGTGCTTAATACCATCTTTTTCGTAGTTGTTGTTTCTGATTGCACCTTCAAATGCGACCATGTCACCCTTTGAGAAGTTTTTTTCAAGAAAATCCGCATTGTGTCCCCACAATTCGCATTGAACGAAATCTGTATCATACTCATTTTTAGAATTTTTGAAACGTCTTTGCACTGCCAAAGACACTTGAACAACGGTACTGTCACCTATGTACTTCTTTTTTAGGTCGTTACAAATACGACCTATCAGCATTACTTTGTTCATTTTTCTATCCTCCTTTGCTTGTCCAACCGTAGGAGCATTATGCTCCTTTTTCTTCGTTTTCGGTTGCCTGTTCTTGAATTCGTTGATTTACCGAACGAAAAACAGAAGATAACATAGGAAATTCCGACACATTGATAACTTTTCCTGCCACACTTTCAACTTCTTTTCCGTTCGCTAATATGTGATGTATTCTCATTTTTATCACCCCGTTCCATATTTATGAATTATGTATTTTGTCCTATTCCGAAAGGTGCTTTTTTTGTCCTCTCATTATTTAAGTCCCTATTTTTCACCGTTTTTCTACCTTTTCATAAGCAAATGGCGGTAATTTTTTTAATTGTCATTAAAATCAATACTATAACCGCCTTTAATTGCACCAAAACTCTGCAATTCGGCAACTATTGATAGCATTGATGAAATATCGTCCATAATTTCACTGACACGAAAATCCTGCATTTTGTCTTGAATTTTCAATGCGTCATACAGTTCATCTGAAATTTGCATTGTAAAACTCATACTTTTTTTGAATATAGTATCGTATTTGAATGTTACAGCTTTCATTTGCAATACGCCACCAAACTGCAACCAATGACGATACATGCCCAACCGATAGTTATCATTTTGTTTCTCCTTCTGTCAATTCTTTTTTCTTTTCTAATTTTTTATAAAATTCACTGCCATTGATTTCTATAACGCCATCACATTTCGGCTCAAATTGTTCAAGTGAATTGCAGGTAATTCCCAAATATAAAATGCCATCATATGAAAAAGTAGTATAAGAATGTGGGTTATAGCATAAATCCTTAAAATAGTCACCCCAATATACTGGTTCAAGATTGACGATAATTTTTTTAATAATGCATTCTTTTTGAAATTCTTTCAGAGTTTTTGAAGTTTTCTTGAATTCATACAAATCATTAAATTGTCTGCTACGCTTAAGTTCCGTTGCAAATTTTGATAAATTATTTGTTGTATTTTCAATATGTAGTGCAATGTGTTTTTCCCATGTGTCGGTAAATGGTTTATTTATCGGTCCATTTCCAGCCAAATAATATTGATGACCGTCAATGCCATGGGAAGAATAAAAATCAGCAATAAATTTATTACGTTCTTTATAATTTTTTTTATAAATCGCAACAGCATCTAAAATTTTTTGATTTTTAATCATGTAAAACTTTGTCATAATTTTTCCCCTTTCCGTCACAGGTTCAAGAGAGCCACCCTCCGGTCAAAACATTTTTTGAGGTGATGCCTTGAAACAGACTTTCTAAAATTTTATATATTTCTACATTCATATGGAGTGAGTGGCTCACTTCAACCTGTGATTTTTTTACTGCTGACATATGTAAACCACTCTGCCACAAGAAAGGAGTCACTGTTTGCTAAATGGAAACCCAAACAGATACAAAAAACAAAAACAGGGTGGCTGGCATATGCCAGCAGATTATTTTTAAAATAAGTCGTCTATTGTACAATTCAATACATTCGCAAGTGTCGGCAACTTATCACTTCTTGGCGATGCTTCGCCTGTTTCCCACTTCGCGATGGTTGACCTATCGACATTGATTAACTTTGCAAGACTTTCTTGTGTCAAATTTTCTTTTTCTCGTAACATTTTTAAATTGTTCATTCTTCTCACCTCCCTAAAGTGATGTTCCTTCACTTTTGATTTATATTATAAGTGAAGTTTTCTCACTTGTCAAGACTTTTTCGAAAAATAGGTGAATTTTCTTCACTTTATCTTGCTATGTGAAGTTTTTTCACATATAATGTTTTTGAGGTGATTATCATGAATATCCTTAGGGAATTGCGAACAAAAAAAGGTGTATATCAAAAGGATGTAGCAAAGTATCTTGGCGTAGACAGAACAACATATGTTAAATATGAACGTGGAGATAGTGAACCCAGTATTGACATTATAAAAAAATTGGCTAATTATTTTGATGTAACTGTTGATTTTTTAGTTGGGGAAGAAAAAAAAGCAAATACTTTAGACGAACAGTTAAGCGGAATTGAATTCGCATTATACGGTGAGATACACGATTTAACAGATGACGAAAAACAGGACATTCTGTCATATGTTAAATTTAAAAAATCACAACGACAAGAATAATATTAAACTGCTTGTTTTGATTTACCGAACTGCAACACAAAGGAATATATAAAAAAGGGGGAAATGCACTAATGAAAAATGAAAAAAATTTATTTACAAAAAAAATATGGGAATATCCACCAACCACCATAAAATCATTTTCGATTATTACTTTAATTTTAAGCATATTATTATGTTTGCTTAGTTTATTATTATGCTTAGTTATACCTTTTGCAGGACTCCTTGGAATTATATTCTCCATTTTTTTGTTTTGTGTTGCAAAAAAACAACGCAATATCGCAGAACAACTTGAAACGGGTACGTTTTCACCACCCTCGGAGGTGACGGTCAAACAACCTAACCCAGGTATAAAAAACGTCAAGAAGGAAGTAATCAATTTTTATAATACACCCGAAGAGTGTATCAATACGTTTGTAGTTTTCGATTTAGAAACAACAGGACTTGACGCTTCATATGATGAGATAATACAGATAGGTGCAATCAAATACATAGATGGAGTAGAAACAGCACGTTTTTCTACATATGTCAAACCTAATGTTCCAATTTCAAAAAGTGCATCTAAAGTTAATCATATCTACGCATCAACCGTTGCATCTGCTCCGGACATATCAGTGGTATTGCCACAATTCGTTGAATTTGTTGGTGATTATGATTTAGTGGCACATAATTCAGCTTTTGATATGAAATTTTTGCAAACCGCATTAAATTGTACGGGAATGAATATTTTGCGTAATAACGTGCACGACACGCTTGATTATGCTAAAGACATACTTTCGTTACCCGATTATAAATTAAGCACAATAAAAAAATACTATAATATACACATTTCATCACATGATGCACTGAATGATTGCTTAATATGTTCAAGAATATACCTTGATTTTTTTAATTATTATATTGATTGTGTCATTCCTAAATATGATGAATTAACAAATGATGCTTACCGTTGTTTTTTAGACACCACTGGAACTATTGACAATGATAACATATCTGATACTTTCAGAGGTATCATCGAAAAGAAGTGCATTGAAAACGGTGGCAAATGTTATAAATCAGCTGCTAAAAATGCAAAATATGCAATTATAGCCGGTAGTTTAAATAAAAATAATAATCGTGTACGATATTGGCATGAAAAAGGATATAAAGTAAATGAAATTAATGAATTTGTTAAATTTTTAAATTTGAAATAAGCATCAAATCGGAGGACAAATAATGCTAAATCAACTCAATCAATATGCAATACAACATAATATAGACGTCGATTTTTTTTCAATGCGAGCAATTAAAGCATTGTCCATACCCGGTGCTATTGCATTAAATCCGTTAATGATTCATACAATGCCTGAATTGATAGATGCGTATTCACATGAATTAGGGCACCACGAAACAGGTTCATTTTACAAAATTGATTCAAAATATGAAACACGACAGCGTATGGAAGAAAAAGCAACACGCTGGGCAGTACAAGAATTGATTCCGGCGGACAAACTATTGGCAGCATTTGAAATGGGATATACTGAAATATGGCAGTTAGCTGAATATTTCAATGTCACGGAAGATTTTATAAAAAATACAATAAGAATACATAGAGTAAAGGGCAATATTTAGGGAGTGATGCTTTTATGAAAGTCGGAATATATTCAAGAGTTTCTACCCAAGAGCAAGCACGAGAGGGTTATTCGATCGGCGAGCAAGTAGAACGTCTAAAAAATTATTGTGCCGCTAAAGGTTGGATTTTATATAAAACATATACTGACGCAGGCTTTTCCGGTGCAAATACTGACCGCCCCGGAATGCAACAATTAATATCAGATGTTGCTGACGGTAAAATAGATATGGTATTAGTCTATAAATTAGACCGCCTAAGCCGTTCACAAAAAGATACACTTTTTTTAATCGAAGATGTATTTATAAAAAATAATGTCAATTTTGCATCTATAACAGAAAATTTTGATACATCAACACCCTTCGGACGTGCTATGATTGGTATATTATCAGTATTTGCACAGTTGGAACGTGAACAATTCAGAGAACGTTCCATAATGGGAAAAGATGCAAGAGCAAAGGAAGGACTACATCACGGAGGCGGAGCACCAACAGGGTATGATTATATTGACGGTCAACTTATAATAAACAAAGAAGAAGCCGAATTGATAAAGGAAGCATATCGTCTATTTTTGGAAGATGATATGACTATGATGGGAATAGCGGCTAAATTATCAGTATTTTCAGAGAAATTCAAGTATGATCACCGAATCAGAAAGATGTTGACAAATCCTCTTTATGCCGGATGGACACATTGCCGTGACGAGCTGTACAAGGGGCAACACGAAGCAATTATATCTCAAGAAGTATTTGATAAGGTACAGACCAAATTGAAAATAAGAGCCGAAAATAATCCCCATTATCGTAATGCATTTAACAGAACATCTTTGCTCGCAGGTATTCTATGGTGCAAAAAATGCGGTGCAAGATATTTTAAAAGAGTTCGCCGATACGAAAAGGGCAGCAAAGTATATTATTATAATAAATATCAATGTTATAGTCGTAGTTCATATAAAAATATGGTCCGAGATAAAAGTTGCAAAAATAAAATATGGACTATGGACGTATTGGATAAAGCAGTAATTGATGAAATAAAAGCATTAGTGGCAAATCCAGCCGAAGTTGATAATATTATTAAACTAAACCAATCAAACAATAACATCACAGAAAAAAAAGAATTCTATAAAAAAAGAATCAAAGAAATAGAAAAACAAATGAATAAGCTAACTGATTTGTATAGCATAGACGGAATTGATATTGACTTTGTGGCAAAGAAAATCACTGCACTAAATACCGACAAAAAACGTATAGAATCAGAAATGAATGCGATTAACGAACACAAACCATTAATTTCAGCCGAAGATGCAAAGAAAAGATTATCCGGTATATCCAACATCTTAGACAACGGAGAATTTACGGAAAAGGTTAAAGTTATAACATCATTAATCAACAGAATTGAAGTAGATGATGATGATATTTATATCTATTGGAACTTCGTCTGATTTTTATTTTGCCCATTTCGGCATATCATTCAACCTCGGTTAATACTGCTAAGGTAACTTTAAAGAAATACTTCAAATCAACCGAATAAAAACCTCTGTTAAACGGCACAGCCTCAATGTCCGTAAACACCCAAATCACTTCGGCTTTTGTGCATTTAACGTTTATTGCTCTGTCCACAATATCCTGACCGCACGAAGTCAAGTACACGCGTACATTTTCCAAGCAGTCTTTATCCCTACAACTGTCATATATCTTATCAGTATGTACACACACTGCTTCACGGAAATTTGTATCACAAGGATATTTTCTTTCTCTTCCGCAGTCATTACAGCAATTTCTGTTACAATCAGCCATTTATTATCATTCCTTTCTATGTTTTTGGGGTTTTCCCTTGGTATAGAATATGAAACTCACCGAAAAGTGTTACTTTAACCGATTATTTTAAATTAAAGTCTGAAAATTGCAAACATTTCTATTTGGATTATGATATAATATGAAAAGTTTAGAAGTATCACGAAAGGAATTAAAACATGAACAAAATCACAGTAACTACAAACAAAAAAGCGTCTATGTCCGATTTTTACGGTATATTTTTTGAAGACATAAACCATGCCGCCGACGGCGGACTTTACGGTGAAATGATACGCAACAGGGCGTTTGAATTTTCACCTATGGACAATCCGTCATATCAGGCGTTGACGGCTTGGAAACGTATTGAAGAGGGCGGTGCGTCGGTATCGTCATTTGTATCAAACAAATCACCGTTTTCAAAGCGAAATCCGAATTATCTTATTCTTGAAATTAACAAAGCAGGCACAAGAGCCGGCATAAAAAATCTCGGCTACAACAGCGGTATTGCGGTAAAGGAAGATGAAAGCTACAATTTTTCATGCTACGCAAAAAGTGACAAGCCTTGTGAAATAACAGTTTCAATAGACAACGCATACGGTGAAGTTATTACAGAAAAGTCGCTTAACATCACGTCAAACGAATGGACGGAATATTCATTTACATTAACATCACCTGTTGACGATTTTTCGGCAGTGCTTGCAGTCACATCAAAGCAAGAATGTAAATTCTGTCTTGATTTTGTATCGTTATTCCCCGTAAAAACCTACAAAAACCGTAAAAACGGTATGAGAAACGACATAGCCGAAATGCTTGCGGACTTAAAGCCTAAATTTATGCGTTTTCCGGGCGGTTGTCTTATCCACGACGGCACACTTAATTCCGACGACAGAAACTCAATGTACCGTTGGAAAAACACAATCGGTGCTGTAACCGACAGACCGTCACGACGTAACAACTGGCGATACAATCAATCGTTGGGACTCGGATATTTTGAATACTTCCAATTCTGTGAGGACATCGGTGCAAAGCCTCTGCCTGTACTTCCTGCCGGATACAATCCGCATATGGAGCAAGCCGTTCCGCTTGACGAAATGCAGGAATGGATTGATGACGCACTTGACCTTATCGAATTTGCCAACGGCACTGCCGACACGAAGTGGGGCAAAATAAGATGTGATATGGGACACGCCGAGCCGTTCAATCTTGAATATCTTGCAGTCGGCAACGAAGAAGTCGGTCAGGGCTTTTGGGACAGATATGACCTTTTCCACAAAGCCATAAAAGAGAAATATCCGCAAATAAAAATAATCAATTCCGCCGGACCGTTCCCACAAGGCGGTGAATTTGAACGCGGTTGGAACAACGCAAAAAAGAACGGCTCTGACCTTGTTGACGAGCATTACTACACATCACCCGAATGGATGCTTGCCAACTGCCACCGTTACGACAATATGCCGTCAGACGGTCCGAAAGTATTCTTAGGCGAATACGCGTCTTGGGGCAACACATATTACAACGCACTTATCGAGGCGGCATATATGACAGGACTTGAAAACAACGCACACGCAATCGGTCTTGTATGCTATGCACCGCTTTTATGCAATGTTGACTACATAAACTGGCAGCCCGATATGATTTGGTTTGACAATCACAGAGTATACGGCAGTGCAAATTACTATGTACAAAAAATGTTTATGAACTGCACAGGCAGTGACCTGCTTGACGTAAAGCACGACGGTTTTGACAAGCCTATCACTCTTGGCAGTGACAAAATCAGCGGTAATATTGAGATTGAAGCTGACAGATGCAGTGCGGAATTTTACGATATTAAAATCACCGACATCACAACAGGCAATGTAAAAACATATGACAATCTATCATTCAGCAACGGCGGTAAAGCCGCTATAGACAGCATAGACTCAAATCATTACAAAGTCGAATTTACCGCCAAACGCACAGCAGGCGACAAAGGTTTCCGCCTGTTCTTCGGCAAGTCGGACGATAAAAACTTAATTCAATGGTTTATCGGCGGTTGGCAAAATCAAGACACAGAAGTCAACGCACAAGTAAACGGACGCGGTTCGTGCCTTGACCACAATATTTTCTCCGTAATGACAGGACAGGAATACAAGCTTTGCCTTGAAGTTAACGGCAGAAATATTACTACATATATAAATGGCAAAACCGCAAACACTGCAATCGACAAACAGCCTGTTATGGAGGAATTGTACTACACCGCAAGCAGTGACGATAACAACATTTATATTAAAGCAGTCAATGTGCGTGACACCGAAATAAGATCTGAAATATGCGTTGAAGGTGTAAACGGCATTAACGCAAACATAACGGAACTTTCCGGCAATTCGCTTAATGATATGAATGATTTCGACAATCCGAAAAAGATATCGCCGAAAACATCGGCTTTAACAGCCGTATCAAACACATTTGAATACACATTCCCACCGCAAAGCGTTACAATATTTACTATACAAAAATAAAACCATTAGACGACTGATAAAAACAGTCGTCTTTTTTTTGTAATCAAACCCCAAAAAGCGGAATAAATATAAACAAAAGGGGGTATCCGTATGGAAAGCTTTGAAACTACTGCACCGATAATAGTTCTTGTCTGTTCACTTATCGCACTGTTATTTTCATTTATCGAATTTTACTCCGTAAAGCGAAAAAGCGAAGGTACGGATATGATGAAAAGCATCAGCGTCAAAATACGCAAAGGTGCTATGGCATATCTTAAACGTCAATACAAAACGGTCGGAATATTTTTTGCGATTATGTTTTTCATTTTGACCGTACTTGCGGCGAAAAGATTTCTAAGTCCGTTTGTGCCGTTTGCATTTTTGACAGGCGGATTTTTTTCGGGATTGTCGGGATATGTCGGTATGAATATCGCCACATACGCCAACACACGCACCGCGAACGGTGTTCGTGACGGACTTAACAAGGGTTTAAAAATCGCGTTTGCGTCAGGCTCTGTCATGGGGCTTACCGTTGTCGGTTTAGGACTTTTCGATATAAGTGTGTGGTTTATTCTTTTGAAATTCGTGTTTAAACTAAGTATAAACGACGTTATGACAGCTATGCTCACATTCGGTATGGGTGCAAGTTCAATGGCACTGTTTGCACGTGTGGGTGGCGGAATATTCAC
>ENA-OPTB01000434-OPTB01000434.1-human-gut-metagenome-genome-assembly--contig:-NODE-434-length-40916-cov-4.826803_pt1 | contig 40916 bp, 77 predicted proteins | sample MGYA00241810_ERZ501911 | MGnify/ENA primary metagenome ERZ501911 (study PRJEB25962, sample SAMEA2042304) | human gut metagenome | biome: human gut; feature: human-associated habitat; material: faeces... | reverse complement strand
CCCGCGACTGCCCTCTGGCGCTGACATCAACACCGTTCCCGCTGCCATAGCTCACCGAAACGGAGCCGATAGACGCAGACTGAACAGCGCCGCCCTCGCCGTTGGTAATCAGATCAAAGCCGTGAATAGCCTCTGCCATGGCGCACACGGCAAGGGCTTCAGAGTTTTCCTCCGGTGCCTTTACCGTGTATATGCGCTTGTATCTTGCCAGTTGCGCCGCCGCACGGGCTTCACACGTGTTCCAGTCCTCTGCGGGGATAGCGTCGCCCCGAAAGCTGCTTATGTAAAAATCATAGTCAATCATCAGGGCGTCTCCTTTCCGTTACGCGGTCTTGGGCTTCAGGATAATGCCGTTCAGCGCCGCCGCCTTCAGCGTATTCTTAAGCACAACACCGGCCACCAGCTCCACTTCGCCCTTCTTCACAGCGCCGGGGGCTTTCAGATCGGGCATATAGCTGTTGATTACGCCGGTTCCGGTGGGGGAAATGCCGTGGAAGCCGTCCAGGGCGATATTCACAGCGTAGATGCTGGAAGTACCGGCGGCGGTGGTGCTGGGGGTGGAGGTGTCGATGACATCCACAGACTTGGTGCCGTTGTAGTACATACCGGCATCCATGATGGGGATATCGCCGAAGTACTCCACAGCCCTGCCGAAGTCGTCCTTCTTGCGGTCGTAATACCCCGCCCGGCGGGCAGCCGCCCGGACTTTCAGCAGCATGGCGGTGTTCATCAGCAGCAGAGAAGCGCCGCCGTCCACCATGTGGGTCAGCTGATCCAGCTGGTCAACGAAGGCATTGGCGTTGCTGTCCAGCTTGGTGGAATCGGACAGGTCAATATCCGTAGCGAACTCGTTGGAGGTGCCCGCCAGAGCCTTTCTCAGGCCGTCGAAGGTGTTCGTGACATACCCGGTGCCGGACGCGGCGGAGGTGCCGTTGATCACCAGATTGTGGAAATAGTTGCTGGTTGCCTTGATCTTCTGCTGCGCCTGGAATGCCAGCTCATCAATGGCTCCAGAGGTGCTCTGAATCACGCGGTCAACCTGGAAGGAACCGCCCATGATAACGGCCTTGGCGGTCTTTTCCTCCCGCTTCGCCTCGCCTGCGGTGTATTCGCTGTTGATAGCACGGACAGCCGCAGTAGAGGGGGTTTTCAGCTGAATGTAACCGTAGGTCAGAGTGGAACCGCCGGTGCCGGGGGAAATGGCGTTATCAAACACCAGTCTGTCCAGCAACAGAGAACTGCGCCGGAACTCGTCGACCACCTGCTGATCGACCTTGTCGGCCATGCCGACCTTTGCTTCTGCAAGAGTAATTGCCATAGTTAAAAATCATCCTTTCACTTCATGTTGTAATTTGCCCTGAGCGCACCGGCGAGGGTCGTCGGTTCGCCGTTAGGCTCCTGCTGCCCTGTACCGGTCTTCCCGGCATAGGGGGGCGGCGTTTTGCCGTCATCGAACAAATAGCCGCTGTCCTTCCGGAGAGCTTCCAGAGCGGCCTTAATGTCCGTTTCCTGGTTCTTGCTGCTTCTCAAAGTGTCGATGTCCAGCAGCGCCCGGATCGCCTTGGTGCTTTTACCCTTTGCGCCGGTGATGGCGGCATCTAGGGCGTGGGAGAATTCCATATCCGCGATCTTCCGGTTGCTCTCGGCAATGGCATCGTTGTACTTCTTTTCCCAATCCTTGGCAGACTGCTTGATGGTATCGATGTCCTGCTCCTTAAAGCCGGAAATGGTCTTTTGCGCCTCACTCAGCTGGCTCTTGATGGTGTCATAGTCAGCAAAAGGCTTCTTAGCCGCTTCGATATCCCGGCCATTCTCTGCCATGATCTCGTCAATGATCTCCTTGCTCAGGGGCTGGTCTCCTACCTTGAAATTCTGCAAAAACTCGCGTTTCATATACTTCCTTTCTCAGCTATGCTTTGTTATATGGGGGTTGCGTCCCCTGCTGTCGGCTCGTTTTACGCCTGCCACGGCAAAAATGGTATGAAAAAAGCAACCGTTCGGAAAACCCGAATAGTTGCTTCAATCAACTTGATTATAGTGGCACTTCCCATCGCGCCATGCGCCGCATAATTCCTTTTTGCGCTCCACAAACTCGGCGGTGTTGTGTTCTATCGTCTGTTGAAGTGTTTGGTAGTTGTCATCGTTATACTCATACGTTGTCTGCTGAACCAGATGCCGGTTAACTGCATAGGGACAGTACATCATGCCCGTTCGCTCCTTTCGCACGAGAAAAGAGAGCCATGTTTCCATAGCTCTCTCGGCTTATCCGTATATTGCTTTTCTAAGGGTTCCCGACGCGTCATCCTCGACAATTTCAAACCTTCCGCCGGGGTGGTTTGGGTTTGCAATCGGGCGAGGGTTGTGCGGGTCGTAGAGATAGTCTTCGTCGCTGTCATCAACAATTTGAAGTGCGCCAGAATCGGCGTCGCAGGAAAGAACCTCATATTCCTTTCCGTCCGACAAACCATCAATTCCAAAGCTCTTACCTATGTATCGAACACGCATATATTACTTCGCCCCTTTCAGTTTAATTTCATCAAGCGGAACGCCCTTGGTATTCTCGTACCAGTGTACCACATAGTGATGGCTCTTTGCATATACCGTCCCGGATTTCTTCTTCCAGCCGCTTGCGTCCCCATAGTCAGGGTATGTAGCATACAGGCGCTTCAAATCCCGAATTGGTGTGCTTGTCCCGTCACCGGCCATTGTGTACACCTCAACCGCCGTAGCGCCCTTTGGTACAACTCCTTGGATTTTAGGAAGGTTTACAGTCACAGTATGGGGAATTACGGTATCTGCTTCCTGCAACTTTTTCGGCAATCCGGATTCCGCCTTGATTGTAGCATCGTTGTTGATAAATTGCAAGTTTTTCTCATTGCTTTCTGCCGTCTTTTCCGCCTCTCTGGCCTGTTTTGCACCAAACCCGGGCATCTCCATGCGCTCATGCTGCATCCGCAGCCCTGCCGCTTCGGAAAAGCGCTTATATTCCTGATTCAGAACCTGGTATTTGATCTGATCGCGCTGTAAGTTCTCTTTGTCCCCAGTGGCCTCATCAACCAGAATCCTGCGTTTCTGCTTCCGAATGGCGGATTCAAGCCGCCGCTGACGCTGGGTAGCCTCATACGTGGTGTAGTGCTTCCCGTCGTAGTCAATGCCTTTTTCGTTATCTTTCCTGAATTTGTCCAGTTCCTCCGGCGTGTATTGCGGAGAATCAACACCAAGAATAATCGGGAAAGCCGCATGGCCACAGTTCAGCGTACCGATACGCCGCACAAGGGAGTTATTCAGTTTCTCATATTCTGCGTCACTGTACTGTCTGCCCTGAATCGGCTCATGGTCGGGGGCACTGGCCGCGTGAGCGGATATCTCCCAGCCGTCACAGCCGAAATCATCGTGGTTCTGCTGACTGATCTGCTCCTGCATCAGTCCCAAGCCGCCCATAACGCTACGCCTGACAGCGGCTTCCATGGAGGTATGAACGCCGGATTCATAGTCGACTGTGACAATCCCCTTTTCTGCCAGATTCCGGGTAGCCTCCCGGATGGCGGAGGCATAATCCTGCGCCCCCGTCGAAACCTTCGTAAAGGCGAAATCGCAAGCCTGTCTGTAAGCGTCTGTAAGCCCCACAGCCTTGCCATTCGGCATGACTGCCCCCATTGTCTGGGTGATATTGTCCAGTTCGGAATCGGCCAGCTGCGCCGCAGCAGACACAATCTGCTGTAAGACCTCATTGCTGCGGAATGGCACCGCCTGTACATAGGGGTGTTTCCGTATGTCATAACTGTATCCGGTTTCCCCGGCCTTTTCTATCAGTCGCCGAAGCTCCCGGTGGGATACTTTCAGCCGCTTTCGAAGCTCCTTTTTTAACTGCCGCTGAGAAATACCCAGCTGTTGAAGCCTCCACGTCTGATAGGCCGCTGTGCTGGTGAATTGGCCAGCTTCCGCAATTCTCCTGGCGATATCCTCAATCAGGAACTCCGTCACCGGGGTAATGAGCTGCTGTGCCTTATTTCCAAGGGCTTCAATCTGGTCAGCGGTCAGCACAGTTATTCACCGTCCTCTACGACTTCCGGCATGTACTTCTTCCGAATTTTCGCTAACTGTGCTTCCGTATCCCGGGGCATGTTGAATTTCCACCCGAGTGCAATCTCGGGTTTCAGCAGCCCCGCCGCGACCATGTCCTTGTAGTCAGCCCAAGTCTTTTCCTCATCGAACAGAACGCCGTTGCCCCAATCCACGACAATGGAATCATCTCCCACGTCGTGGGCACCGGGTACGCGGTACATCCGCCCCAGAACGCCGCACAGCCTGACGGCCTCTCGCAGTGCGCTTTCCCACATCTGCTGGAAGTCGATAATCGTCAGGTTGTAGTCACCCTCAGAGGACGTTACCTCGGTAGCCGTTCTTTCTGCGGCCTCCACCTCGGACAGCAGCCCGCGCTTTAAGCCTATCACGTTCTCCACATTCCGGAGATATTCCGTTTTTCTGGCAAGATACGACTGTTCCCGCAGCGCCGGGGAGAAAATAGTGATACCTATATCGTCGGGGGCTTCATCAACTGCGGTGAATACGCTTGCGGACAGGGTTTTCCGCCCGCCGACCTCGTCAACCTCCAGCATATCCGCGCTGGCAATAATCCGGCTTTTCCCACGCTCAAACTCTCCGTTGATCTGCGCCTCGTTCCGGTTGATATTTTCAATCAGGCCGACAGCCGCGTCATAAACGGATACCCCGTCGGGGCTACCGTCCACACTGTTGTCAATCGGCGTTTTCAGCCATGCAACGCCGACGCTTCCCAGTGGTTCAGGGAACGTGTATTCTTCTGCAAGTTCCGCATACTGTGGCAGCTCTGTAAGCGCAGCAGCCTGCCCCAAGCTGTTCTGGTCGTTCGACCGATACAGTCTGTTGGTAATGGTCAGATACCCGCTGTCATCCACCGTGCGCCGCTCCAACAGCGTGTAATAGAATCTTTCACGGATGCTGTGTTCTGCCATGCCGATGTCGGTCATGTTCCCGTCCCCGTCCCGGCCAAATACCAGAATGTTCGGTCTGCTCACAACTGCGAAGCGGAACCCGCTGCCCGTCGGGATGGGCTTTAAGCCGCTTTCTCCGCCGATCAGGGCTTTTTGCATGGCGCTTTTCTTTTTCGCGTCTGCCGCATCGAGGATTTCGGAAACAAACGCGTCTTTGCTGGATGCCGAATACTCCGAAAATGCCGTCTTTGTCAGTTTACGGACGATGGTATATGGAATCCGCTGGCACGGGTCATAATCCGGGGTCGCGGCCTTCTCATAATACAGATTCTGCCACCTCTGGATGGCCTTTTTCATTTCCGGAGATGTCATGTCAACGGCGCGAAACGCCATTTCATAATCACTGTTCGGATAAATCACGCTTTTCTCCTCCTGCGTTGATCGTGATGCGCCGCAGCGCACGGGTTGCATACTGCAATCCCTGTATATAGGCGTTCAAAGTATCCACTTCCGCCCGAAGCTGCCGATTTTCCGCTTCAAGCGTCCTGATATCGGCTTGCAACGACGCTTTCGCCCAAATAGGTGCCATATCCACGATCCATTTACGAATCCGTTTCCTCATCGCAAATTCCTCCAATAATCTTTCGTGCCTGGTGGTTTCTGCGCATGACGGTCGCGCAGAAATACCGGATATCATCCATGGCATGATCGTTTTCCTTCACAGGCTTATCCACTTCTCCCTTGTCGTCCCAGCGGTACAGGCCAAATTCCCGAATCGCGTCCTTGCAGCCAGAGCCGATTTTGATAACACCAGCTTGGAGCATCATGGCCGTCAGGCGAATACCGTACATAACATCATTCTTCGCTTTCCTGACGGAGAAACGCTTGTGTGAGCGAATGCAGGCAATAAAAGAGGCCGCAGACGGGTCAACCACAATGTGCCGGATATCCCTGTCACCGGCTAGCTGTTCGATTGCCCGGTAGTATTCCTCATCCGTTAGCTGTCGTTGCTGTTCCCTGCCGGAATGATAAAATTCCGCAACCCGGACAGCAACGCCGTCTCTGACGCACCACAGGCCAGCAGAGAATGGGTTCAGTGTTCCATAGTCACAGGATATATACCACTCTCCACATTCCGGTAAATCGTGCGTGACGTGCCTCTCTGGGTCGAACTCATACACAAGCCCTTCCGCAAGGCACCACTGCCCCAGGATATACCGCCGGTAGAAAATGCCGGTGTACATCGCCCGGTATCTGGCTCGTATCTGCTCCGACAAGCTCAGGTTATCCTCCATGGTGAAGTGGAGGTACAGAAGGTTCCGTTTCTGCCGTTCGTCGATCCATTGCTTTTTGAACCAATGCTCCGGGCCTGCCGGGTTGCAGTTGCACCAGAACTTGGAGCCGTCCACAGAGCAGCGGCCGGTTGCCTGATTGACGAAGCTCTCCGGCATCAGGGCGATTTCATCCAGAAGAATTCCAGCCAGGGTAATGCCCTGCACCAGATCTTGGGAGCCTTCGTCCTTACCGCCAAAGATGTAGTAATAATTCTCGGTGCTGCCCCGGGAGATAACCACCAGGTTATCCGTCCGCCTGTCGCGTATGGTGTATCCCCTTGCCGGAAGCATCTGCTTGAGCACAGATAGAACATTCCGTCGGAAGCTGCCCACAGTTTTTCCGCACATTCCGAAATTCTGGCCGTTGAAGCTGTGCATCGACCATTGAATGAAAGCCAGCGACATACACACGGTTTTCCCTGACCGGATGGCTCCATCTGCTATGATTCCGTCTGCGTCTGATACACCGGATTCCGGGAGCCACCAGGTGAGTATCTGCTTCTGCTTCCTGGAAAAGGGCTGAAACCGAAATGCCACCTGTTTTAATCCTCCTGCCATATCTGTCCCGCCTCTTCTCGAAGTGCGTCCATGAATCCGTCATCCGGTGTGGGTTCTTCCACGGTGGAATCCCCAAGCAAATCAACCAGAACCTTGGCGCATCTGGCATCTCCCCGAACCGCTGCCTCTGTCAGTCCAACGATCATGGCCATCTGATTGTCGATATCCTCAGGATTCACCCCGTCACGGGCAATTTTATTCCGCACACGTCTGTCTGTTACTGGCAAGGACAGGTACAGATCAGCTGCTTGTTTCAGGTTCCGCTTTCGACGGCGGGCGGCACCGGAGGCAATGCCGCCAGCTGTTCGTATTCTTTTCTGTTCTTCCTCTGTTCTCTGGTCGAAGGGAATAAGGTTCTTCGTTCCATCTGCCACCCGTCACCACCTCTCATTCAGGATAATAAAAAAGCAACTCGGCAAAGTAGCTTACCAGTTGCTCATCATGCGGAAATAGCCAATCTTGAATTGGTCTTTCCGATAAATTCTTTAATTTGCGCATATTCCCATCCGCAGTCAACAAGGCCGCTCACAAGGCGCTCCATGGACTGCACAGCGGCAAGTTCTTCCTGCGGAAATGCGTCCCGAAGATTGTCCTTTGCGCCAAGCCCATAATCCCGGCGAAGCTGCGCCGCGTCTTTCCCGAACAACGCCCTGTAGATGCAATTCGTGTAATTGGAATACGCATGGCCGTGCATCCGCTCGTCCTCTCTGGACTGCTGTAGCGCTTTGGTCAACGCCTGACGAACGGCAATCCCTTTTTCGCGCTCGATCAGCTTGCCTTGCAAGGCGGCTTCCATAGCGTTGAACTGCTTGATATACGCTTCCTTGAACTTCATAGCAAGTTCGCCAGTATAACCCATGGCCAATAGGGTGAACCCGTCGCGGGTTATGATGAACATCGGCTGCTTGTGTCCTTGCGCGTTCTCATAGCTCGACTGTCCAAAATTGGACAGCCGAAATTCCTCACTGCATCCAAGTTCGCGAATGTCTCTGAGAACGTGCTGATGCAGTTTCCCGAACGTCTCCGCCACATCAAGGCTTGTTACTGTAGGGCGCTCTTGCTTCCCGACCTTTGCGATTTCTACAAACATTACTATCAATCCTTCCTGTTGATTAAAATGTTTTTTGAACTCGGTTTCCCACCCGTGGGCATTTGGGGCATACTTCACCGAAAAGCGCCCGCTGCGCCGATAGGGAGGCCATCGGCGATATATATGGCGCGAGGCCGATTCAAACGGCCTTCTGTTGGGGAGAGAGCGCCCAACTCGTTATCTACCGCGCCATGCAAAAAGAGGCTCAGGAACAATCCCAAGCCTCTTGCGCTTTTTCTTTTTTACCAGTATAGCACATTCAAACTGAAAAATCGTCTCATTTTTTTCTCATTTTTCAGCTTTCAGTCTGCCCATACAGGCATAGCGTGAAATGTCGTAGTGCTGAATCCCGGCGGCGGTAAACCTGAGCTTTTTCCACTCCAAGTTCTTCACACAGGGCATCGACGTTGCCTCTAGCCGGGCTTATGTAGAATCTGCTCAGTATCTTCTTTTCATCGGCGCTAAGCGATTCAAGCCCGGAATCCACAAGCGACACCCATTTCCTCGCCTGTTCCAGCGACCGCGCCAGTTCCTCACGGTGAACGATATTCGATAGCATCGCATCTTCCCGGCCGGAGCCACCGCCGCTTACCGGCGTACCGTCAGCCGTGGCGCTTCGGATACTCTGCATAGCGGATTCCAGCCGCGCCATTTCTTCGGGAATACTGTTCAGGGCCTGCCTCTTTGCACTGTACTCCTTTAGCTTTTCAATGGCCTCATACTTCCAGTTCATTCCGTTCCTCCTTGCATATCTTATTGAATCCCTGTATAGATATACACAATATACACGAGATATAAGATTATATTTAATATATACTATACAGGGATAAAGCTATAATATTAAATTCCGTCTCCTGTTTTTCGTTTTCTCCCTCCTTTCGGTGCAATCCTTCCCAGGCGGGCAAGGCCGCTTTTCCCCGCAGACGAATATGTAATTGCAGCACCGGCTGCCTTCGTAGTATCCGAAGAAATACCAGCACCCGACGCAGTACTTCCTGCCGTCCCTGTACTCCACATTACCGCCCCATTTCCTTATCCCGCGTCAGCCGCCGCTTTTTTGTCGCGGTATCTCCTTTGAGCGGCTCTCTGGGCGTGGGCTTTCTGGCACTCCAAGCTGCAATAGATTTTCTGCTTGATCTTGCCCTGCGTGAATTCCTTCCCGCACTGGGGGCAGACCTTAACAATGCCCTGCGGGGCTTCCACGTCCTCAACATCGGCCTGAATTGGCGGGGGGGATCCGTGCATTGCCATGTACTTCCCGTAGCTCGTCCCGGCCTTCTGGGCGGCTATGGAGCACAGGGTAAGATAGTCCGGTTTCTTGCTCATGATTCCCTCCGATCAAAAATTCTTACAATATCGGCAATGTAGTTTGCCTCGTTCCGGGAAAGCGGAAGCTTCCCCACCAGAAGTTTGATAAAGCGTTTACGCGTCATGCGTAGCTTTCCTCCCCTTTCCCTTTTCTGCAATCCGCTTCTTCTCCGCTTCTTTCAGGGCGTTAAACACCATGATGTAAATATCCATTGTGTAGCCCGTGTCCACCGGAATCAGCGGGGCGATAAAGTGCCAGCAGTCCATGTAGGTGAGTTCATTGCTCATTTTTGGTCTCCCGGGGCAGTTTGATTTCTGCCCCATCGCGCATGTCATCGCTATCCATCGGATAGCTTACAAACCTCGGCCCGTTGCGTGTATTCATCACACCGTTCAGGAAGCCGCCGATCATACCATCGGGAATATCAAGTGTGATTTTCATTCGATTTTCTCCTTTCTCCGTGGCTGCAAAAGAATGTCCTTATATCTTTCTCGAATGGCGAAAACACGATGCTTGTTTTGGGGCAAAATGCGTATCTATCTTTCTGGTCCCACATGTGCAGATGCTTGCAGTCCCGACACCTGACCACGGGGACGGCATCAACGGTGGGGGCATTCCGGATTATCTCCTTTGCTATAATATCTTCGTCGGAAACATCAAATTGGAGTTCCAATTCCTCTGCATCAATTAAGCGTGGCATCTCAAATTCTCCTTCGCAAGCACTTTTTCAATATGTGCTTTCTTCCTGTAACATCTGTCCATCATCGAATGATAACTACCGTACCACGGCTCTTTGTAAAATGATCGCCCCTCAATCAGCCTCATAAAAATCCTCCTTCCTCGGCATCTCTTTCAGCCAGCGTCTGACGGCGAAGAACCGAATGCGTGGCGGCTGATTCTTCGCCCACCGCTCAATAGCGGCGGCGTAAGCGATTCTAGCGTTAAGGCGCTGGCGGTGTTCTTGTCTTTCACTCATTCTGATTTGCCCCCCTTTTCGCCCCGCTGATAGGCTATAATGCGTTTGATCTCGTCGTAGCTTTCATCTGTTGTTATAAAATCCTGTGATGTATCATCAGGGCTGGTAAACGCAAAATAAATCTCCGTTCCGTTCTCCGTTGGCCATATATCCTCCACCCAGTCCAGATTAACCAGCCGGGGCTTGCCCTGCAGATGCACCTCGATAAAATCAGCCATTCTCTTCGCCTCCTTCCTTCGGCGGTTCAGGAAGCGGCTGCCAGTGGGTGATTTCAATATCGTCATCCACCTGATCCGTTTCGTTCGCGCCGCACTCTACAAGCAAATCTTCGCAAACACACGACCACCAATACCAAGCCTCCCTGTAATAGACAGCAGTCGCTTTTTGCGGAACGTCCTTCATGTACCGGTAGTACGGCATTGGGTTGTGATTTACCCACACCACATTTACAGGTTCAAGTTCTTCCGGCGGCCTCTCACTGCACGAAATCCATGTGTTACCCATCGTGGGTTTCACAGGATTAACCTTGACAATCTTGTATTCCGCTCTACGTTTGCCGCTGATTTCTGCTGTATGCTCTGATACTCTTGTAATTTTTCCACGCTCTAAGCTGGCAGAAGTTCCGTTGTAATTCAGAAATACAACATCATCTCCAACGCTTAATTCATTTCCCAAAAAATCATGTGCCATTGTGCTCCTCCAAATCCATTTTGCTGCCGCAATGGCAATACGGGTATCTCCGGCAAGCCTCGCCGTATTCTCCGGCTTCCAGCAGGTAGTGCAGGTCGATGTTGTCCACTCTGCGCCCGCAGATGGAGCATTCCAGGCAGAGGGTCATTTCATCTGCAAGCCGGATATTCCAGTTCCCATGCCGCACCGGCTCCACATCGGCGGCGGGGATAGCCTCCAATTTTTCTATGAGTTCCTGCCATAAATTATATTGTTCCTTATCAAACGCGAATCTTCTGCCCCACAAGCCAAGTGGGCACAGCTTCTTCTGCGCATCTTCGGCTACGGCAATCGCCGCTTCCCGGCTGATGTAATCGCTCATTGCAATTCCTCCACATAGCACCAACTCTGGGGCGGGCGTTTGATATGACCGCCATTTTCGCAATATGCACACCCATATTCATCGCACACTTTGCCTATGCAGATTTCAAGCGGGCGAAAAAACTTGCTCAGCTTCTTCGGCGTGTCGTAGATTTCCAGCTTGGAAATGTGCCAGCCGTAAAGCGTTGCACCTTTTCCGTAGTCCCACAAAGCACCGTCCACAAGCCTAGTCTGCGCCACAAAGTCATCGTCCACATCGTAGATTCCATACGGTTCTGTTGCCGCCTTGATGGTTTCAACCCGGTCGCAAATAAACTCCCCAATGACCTTGCCCCATGAGCCGCGCAGTCTGCGTGCGTCGTTGCCTTGCGTGCAGTAGATGTAGCATTTGAACGGCGTGTCCAGCTTTGGCCTGGTTTTTCGCACCTCAACGGTCTTTTCACCTCTGGCAATCTTCTCCACCCACTCCGGGCGAATGCTGATAAGTACCGCTTTAGCCATTGTCAGCCCTCCGGTTCCACATATCGGCGGCCTTTTTACGATCGTCTTTGGCAAACACAATTTCCCCATTCGATTTCAAGTCCGCCGTTACGATGAAATCTCTCATAGGCAGTTCAATCATGCAGTTAGTACACTTGATGCCAAATTGCCATCCATGCGTTGTGCACCGTTCGTAGTTTTTGTTGATTATATACTCTGCCTTACCCCCGCAAAACGGGCAGGGCTTCAGCTTGATTTCGTCCATGTAAGCACTCCTTAATAGTCGATATAGGCGTTGTCTTCGGCAGCGTTTTCGGCAGCGTCGGCGTCCACGATGATCTCGGTTTTGTTCAGGAACAGATTTACAAGGAACTGGTCGAACGGGTCCAGATAGCCGAATTTCAGGGTTTTGGACATATCCAGGCCGCCAATGGTCAGGCTTCTGATGGAAGCGGTCTGCTCATTTCCGTATTTGGAGAAACGGACTTCAACGGAATCATAATCGTCTGCGTCATATTCAGGCTCTGGGCAGAACTTGCAAGTGTAGTATGTAAAGCTGCCGGTGTAACCCTCCTCGATTTCCAGCTCCATAGTGAACTTCTGCCGGTCTTCCGCCTCGGAATAGTCCGTGCTGTTCATGACGTGCTCCCGGTAGCGCTTGAAGACGTCGGACAGTTTAATTCCTTCGTACCGCTGCACCAGGATGCCGCTCACGGCTGTCTCGATCTTCTTGCCCAAGTCATCAGATACGATGCTGGAAAGAATGGCCTTTACCTTTTCGGCAATAAAACCGTTATAGGCACTCAGACCGCAGTCCTTGGCCACCTGGGAAATTCCGCCCTCCATTTGCTTGCCCAGGGCATTCTTGAAAGAGTAGCTGCCCAGCTGGGAATCAATAGCGTCCATGATGGACTTTTCCAGGGTGTCCTCAATCTTCTTCTGGATAACGCCCTCGGCCTCCATCTGTGCCAGCTTCTGCTGGACAATTTCGTTAAAATCAATGTTCATAATTATCTCCTTCCCGCCCGGGTTGCCCCGGGCTTATCACCATATTCTGGCCGCAATTTCTTCATACGAAAAATCCTTGCTTGCCCAAGTTTCAGCGATAAAATTCGCATAATTCCGGCTGAATCCCTCGGCCATCAGCAGTTTTACAAAACGTTTTCGTGTCATTGGTCTCTCCTAACAGTGTCGATTTCGAGGCGGTTAGACCATTTCCGTGACCTCACGAAAATGGTCTATCCCCACTGTTCACGCATCCTCCAGCTTCATAAAGCATCCCCAAAAGGTCTGTGATTTTTTGCCGCTATGATGCCCGAAAAGGGGGCGTTCTCCGATTGCCGCCCAAACATCTGCGGCGGGGATCTGCGTTTCTGCCCACTTAAAAATCAGCACGCCGTCCGGTTTTAATACGCGCATACACTCGCGAAATCCGTCATGCAGCATTTCGCGCCAATTCTCGCCGAGCTGCCCGTACTTCTTCCGCATCCACGCATTTTCGCCGACGCGCCGAAGGTGCGGCGGATCGAATACGACCAGCGCAAACGAGTTGTCAGGAAACGGCAGATCCGTGAAGTCGCACAGCACGTCTGGATGCACGATGCAGGTTCGTTCTGAACCTCTGTTGGTACTCTTCCAGACCCCCGTGCATTCCTCGCCCCGAACGTCGCAGTAGATCGCGGCAGGGTGGTTCTTGTTGAACCAAATCGTTCTGCTCCCGCAGGTCACGTCAAGAATTTTCTTTGCCATCATGTTTCCTCCCTAACGTCTCCGCCCCACTGTTCCGCCATAGCTTTTGCAATACCATCGCAGGAATAGGCCTCATGCCCCAGCGCCCGGAACGCCTTGCACACGGTTTGCGATTCCTCGCAGGCTATCAAAACTTTCATTTCTCCCCCTCGCTTTCTGCCGGGGCTTTGAGCCATGCCAACCTGCATTCCTCGCATCCCGGCATATCCTCGCAGATATCTTTACGCCCCTCGCAAATAAACGTCCCGGTGCTGAGTAACTTTGCCAGCTCCTCATCCGTCATATTCCGGATACGGTCGGCGTTGTTCATCGGCTCATACCGATCTTTCAAGCCTTCATCGTGAATGCAGCCGTCACAAGCCGCCCATCCATCCGGGGCAATTCGGTGCTTGCAGCTGGAACACTTGTCAGATTTATTCCCCATCACTCTCAGCCTCCACAAACTCCCCGTTTTTCAGCATGTACGGTGTATCCGCTTTGATTTTTTCGCCATCGACATACTCCGTTTTCACACATACCGGAACGTATCGTCGCTTTGCTCCATCGTATTTCCACTCCGCAAGTGTAATCCAGCAGCCAATTGGCGCTTTTGCCACAGAGCCATGTCCGGCGCAGCAAATCACGGAATTGCTTCCAGTGCAGTTAATCCGGGCGGAGTCCCCGGAACTGCCAATCCGGGCGGAGTCCCCGGAACTGCCAATCCGGGCGGAGTACCCGGAATCAACGTTTTCACTCGGCGTCTCAGCAATAGTCTTTTCCAGTACAAAATCCACACATGCCTTGATAAATCCGGATAGTCCCAGTTTTACGCCGATTTTCAGCTTTCGGGAGCAGAACTTTTCCTTATCATCCGTCTTTGGCTCGTCCAGCGCTTCAACTTCGGCAAACTCGTTCGGCGTTCCATCAGAGCGAATCAAATCGTAATAGTTCAGCACGTCAAATGGATTTTCGCAAAAGTGCATTCCCTTTTCACAGATTTTCGCCTCCGGTTCCTCGAAGACGGTATTTTCCTGATACTGCTTATCCTTGCAGATCAAGCCGGGGTTGAATCCTTTGTAACCTTTCATTTTGCATTTCCTTTCTGTTTTCCTTTATTCCTCCGAGGAACTTTCCCCCACTTGGGCGGGGTGCAATTCCGCTTCACCGTGAAACAGCCGTACATTTTCGCCTTGCTCATGCTCAAAAACAATCCCCTCTCTCACCAAATCCGGGTGTTCATACCGAAAAAATTGGCGTTGTTTTTTGTGGTTTCCAATTGATTTCATGATGTTTTTGTTCCAGTTATCGATGAAATACTTTTCCCATGCCTTGCAGCCGTCCCCGTTGGTGGGGCAATCGTCCCGCGTGCAGTTCCTGCAAAATGGGCTTTCTGAAAAGATGTACTGGCCGGGGCGTTCCTTTTCCCCGCCTACTTCGTTTTTCATGCTCCACCGCCTTCCGGTAGCTTTTCAAATTCCATCTTCCCGGCCAGCTCGGCGATAAAGCTCTTTACCGCTCCGGGGAGCTTCTGGTAATCGTCCTCCCGCTTCTGGCACACTTGGAACGATCTCTGGAAATTCGATGCAACCACGGACTGCACCGTTTCTGCGTCCATCAGCGCCCATTCCTTGAGCTGGGCGGGGCTTCCCACAGTCCGCTGTACCGCCGGTGGCAGCTTCCGGAACTCGTCATCTGCGCCGTACACGCTGTTTCTCAGTGCACCCGCAACCAACCCCCATGCCTCCATCTGGGTCATCTGCTGGGGAGACTGCATCCGACGGAGCATATCTTTCAGCTTCCCGATGGTGGGCATAAAGCCGCCGGTATCCGTCGCTATGTACGCTTTTGCAGCGGCGGCAACGGCCTCAAATGGCTCCTCGGAGAACATATCCGCCCAAAGATTAACCTTCACATTTGCCGCTTCTTTGGACATTCCCCGGAAAGAATCGGGATAATTTGCCTGCAAAAGCGTGAGAATCTGGTATGCTTCCTGTTTATCCATTCCCAAATTCCTCCCTGTACATCTCCGCCAGACGGTCAACGCCGCTGGTATAGCCGCCCGGCTTCTGGTTTGCCGCAGGTCTAGCCGAATTCTGCTCCCGGGAGAGCCATGAGTTGACAAAGCGCATGATCCCGGCTTTTGTTTTCCTGTTTTTGGGATTTGCCAGAAGCCAGCCACGCATACTCCGCAACTGCTGAGCTACATCCACGGCGGGATACAGGCCGGACAGCTCGGCAACCATCTCCACGGAAATCTCAAAATCCGTGCCGTCAACCAGCGGAAGCACTGCCGCAGGCGGGGGGCTGCTCGGCAGCTCACCGCAAACCACCGAAGGTGGTATATAATTATCCTTTGCCTTTTCCTTTGTCTTTTCCTTTTCCTTTGTCTTGGTATCATTCGTACACGGTTGTTCGCCATCGTATACGTCCGTATTCCATCGTTTGCGGATGTTATCGGAGTTTTTCTTACACCGGCTGTCGTATGTTGCCTTATCTCGGTCTATCTGTGCTTTCAAAGTTGGAAATACGAATCTTTCATTACCACGGAGTTGCGGTGCTTCGCCCGTCTTGCTGTAGATTAGGCAAGCCGTGAAAAGCCTCCCCCTCTCCGTGTCATTCAGTTCCTCCATACTGTCCAGATAACTGTGATAAGCGCAGAAATATTCAATTGCCATTATCTAATCCTCTTTAATGATGGAGTACCGCGCGAAGCACGTCCGCTCCCCGTACCGGTTCTTTCCGGTGACGGTTTCGCTCTTGATGGGAACGCCCTGGGCTTTCAAATCCCAGATTCTAGCACCCAGACGGTAACAGCCGTACTCGGTAACAGCCTCGGCCTGAGTGATACTCCCATAGTCTTGCAAATGCCGCAGGATACGCTCACACTGTGTCACGGGGTGCCTCCTCTCCGGTGAGGCGAACCGCCACGCATGGGCGGGTGCCGTACCTCTTGCAGACTGTGGCATCTGTGATAGCCGCATCATCCTTGTAGGCGATACCATTCAGAGCATCACACACAATCTTGCCTATGTTGTCCCAGTCGGGTTTCACCATAGGAAGAATCCGATTGTCAATCGCTTCGGCCTGCTTGCGCTTGCTCCACGAATGGGGAACGGGGTAGATTGCCGCAATGTCAACCCGGATAGTGCCGGTGAACTTTGCCCCGTGGGCTTCGCACTGGTATGCCCATGCCACCAGCTTTTCATAGTCCTTCGTTTTCTTTGGGGTGTATGTCGCACCGTTCTGGGTGAAGCGGGGGCGCTCCTTCCCTTGCGGAACGCCGGGAATCGTAAATTCAATCGTCACGTTTTCGCTCCTTCCTTTGGAGTTGGCGGTTTTACCTCCCACCGCCAAGGGAAAATACAAACTATACTGTTAATCTTTTTGAGGAAAGATTGATTTTTCCAGCCTAGAACGGCAAGTCGGCGTCGTCTTCGGTGATCTCCTGATATCCTCCGAACCCCTGCTGGCTGTATCCATTGCCCCGGTTCGTCTGCTGTGGGGCGCTGGGCTGCCCGTATCCGGCGTTTTGCGCCGTCCCGGTATTGGTGGTATCCTGAGAATTGCGCTTGCTGGAAAGCAGCTCAACGTTTGTGGTCACTATCTCAAACGTCCGGCGCTTGTTCCCGTTCTTGTCCGTCCAGTCTCTGGCCTGCAGCGCTCCGGAAACGGCTACGATGTCGCCCTTATGGCCGTACTGCGTCAGGTACTCAGCCCCCTGCCGCCATGTGACGAAGTCCAGAAAATCGGTGGCATCCTTCGTCATTGGCCGCTTGACGGCCACGCTGTAGGAGCAAACCGCCGTCCCCTCCTGGGTTCTTCTCAGCTCCGGGTCGGCGGTGAGCCGCCCGACAAATTGACAATTATTCATGTGTTCTCCTTCCTGTAAATCAGATCGTTTTCATTCCAGCCGGGATAAATGCCCATCAGGTACTCCCGGAAATACGCCCTCATTTCCATTCTTGCCGTGGTCTGGTCGTACCGGTTGTGGCATCTGGGGCAGAGGGTAAGCCCGTTCTGGGCAATGCCAAGCCCTCCCTGCGCCCGGGATATGTAGTGGGCGTTGCTCCATGCCAGAGGGGCAGGGGCGGGAGCGCCGCAGAATACGCAGCACGTCCAGCCGTCAATGCTGTCCCGCTGTGCAATCGCTATTTTCTCGACCCGGGTGAAGTCCCTCGCTTTTGTGTCCTTCCTCAACGCCATTCCTCCTTGAGCAGTTCCAGCTTGTCCGGGGGCAAGGTTTCAATGTCCAGCGCCTTGCAGTCCTGTATCAGATTGTCGATCAGCCGCGCCATTTGTTTGGTGTCGTAGGTGCTGGAACCGTGGTATGCCGCCAGGTTCCGGCACCCAGGCACCTGAGACGCGCCCAGGCTGTCCACCAGCCATCCAAGGCCGTTTTTCTGCCAGCTCCGTGTGAAGCGCTCCACGTCCTGTTCCCGGACGCACATAGGCGTGTAATTGTCTCCCACGCCCCGAATGGCGTTCCGGTAGACCTCAACCGGAGGAATCCCCATAGCGGCGGCAAGCTTGTGAATCAGCACCCATGCATAGGCGTTTGCGTCCAGGCTCCGCTTTTCCCGGTGCTCTTTCAAGGCCAGATCATAGGGCGCGGCCTTCATCTTTCGGATAAAGGCCATTGCCTTGCCCAACTCGGAACGGGAGGGCTTGACCATCAGCCAGCCGCCTTCCAGTTTGGCCTCTGTGAATGTAAACTCCGTCATGATTGCTGCCACACAAACGCCCGAAGGTTCTTTGTATCGTTGCGGATTGCAAGTCCGGTGATCCGCCCGGTCTTCTCGTCATAGGCGATTTTCTCAACGCTGAACTTGTCGTAGCAGTTGAACCGGGTCTTTCCGTTGAAGGAAGATGCTTTGATCTCTGCCTTATTGCTGGGAATCCAGACAAACGGGGACGTGTAAAGTTCCCTGCCGATGCCCCAGCGGAACCCGGCGCGCTTGAAAGCGTCGCTTGCCTCGCCCTTTTTCTGGTTGCCTTCCTCGTCCTCCCGGCTCTCGATACCGCAGTCCCATTTCCATTGGATGCCGCCGTTTTCCTGGATAATCCCGATACCGGCGTACAGATTGCCCTTGATCTCCTTGTAGTCGTTCGTCCAGTTGCCCGCCCCTACAGTCTCGTCCAACAAGTCCATATCCGTCCTCGCCGTCTTGTACAGCAGACACACCAGCCCATTTTCCTTGACCTGCTTGATTTTGACCTCAATCTCGTCAGCGGTCAGGAACCGAAACATTCTTGCCATGATGCCACCCCCATTATCTGATTCTCAGGCTTTCGCCACGATCTCCCAGAACGGCAAATGGAAGCTGGTTCCCCTGATTCAGATACTCCCGGATTTTGGCAAGATCAGGCGTTCCAGGCTTGAGCCATGCCGCCGGAACCTCGTCCAGCAGCTCCACAGGCTGAGCACCGCCGTTTTTCTGAATATTGAAAGAGAATAGCGCCGTCTTGAATTTCGTCCGGCCTGTGGCCTTCATGGTATCGAAAAGGCGCTGCTTCAACGCCTTTTGACGATTGTTGATAGAGGTTTTCCGCTCCTGTAAGCGCTTGATTTCAGTATCGATCTGGGCGGTATCCCCATCCATGCTCTTGATGATCTTTGCGTAGCTATCGGCCTTGGTATCCATATCGGCCTCGATCATCTCGATGGTATCGAATACGGCCTCTTCCGGGATTTCCGGGTCGAGGAGCATTTCAAATACGTCCTGCCATTCCTTGCTCATTTCGTACAAAGTTATCATGTTGACTTTCCTTTCTCAGTTTGATATACTGTAAATGGTAGAGATTTTTTTATCGCTTGCCGTCCCCGGTGCTGTAACATCGGGGGCGGCTTTTTATCGCCCTCTGATGCAACGCCCGATACCGGCACCCATCAGGATAGCGCACACCCACATTGCGGGAACTGCCGCCCTGTCTGCCAGCAAATCGGCCTGCTGCCACCAGAAAAGCACCAGATTCAGCCCCGCATAGGGGAGAACATGGAAAACGCATTCCTTGATATTGAACGGCTTCCGGTTCCCCGGCACCGGCTCCCACCGGGCATCCACGGGCTTGTTTCTGCTTGCCATATCATCACCCCCTGACCGCATGATTTCGGTGGACTACATCAAACAGCTCCACGTTCTCATCGTCAAACGCCTTGCGTTCCTCCGTTTCCATGCCCAAGGATTCCCGCAGATGCTCATTTTCCCGGCGCAACCGGCGGTTCATCTCCGCCATAGTGCGAAGCTGGGCAACCTCGTTCGGCATCATTTGGATTTCTCCTTGTAGGGGCGAACATCCTCAGCTCGGACGGTCTGCTCCATCCCCCGCTCATCTACGTATGATGATTTTGCGCCCAAAAACTTCACCAACTTGACAGTACTGCCGATTTTGAAATAGTGGTGGCCTTTCCCAAAAGGGCGATTTCCGGTAACCACGAACTTGTCTCCCACCTTTGGCTTGCTCTCCTTTGGCTTGTCCTCCTTGCGCTTCTTCGCAAAAAGCCGCTCAACGGCGACCCTTGCGCCCTCCGCTCTGCTGTAGGTATCCTTCGGATTGCACCGGGCTTCTGCGGTCTTCACGTCCCGTCCTCCACGTTTCAGCGTGGCCGTGGTAATCATCCCGTCAAAGCGGAGTTCCACGGTGCAGGGTTCCCGCTCAGGCTCCGCAAGGCCAGCGATCATGTCTTCGTACCAGCACCAATGCCCAAGAAAATCGTCGAGATCCTCCTCCATGCAATAGTAAACTCCTTCATTGTTGATTCCGGATTTTATGATCGTCATGGTCTTTCCCAGATACTTGTCCATATAAGGGTTCCAGCACTGCTGCGTCCTCTTGCTCACAATCCGCACCTTATCCCCACACTTGTATTTCGCCATAAATAACTCCTTTCAATTTCGGCATTCTGCCGTAGATTTCAAATCACTGCCATTCCCTCGCAAACGCCCGTATCTCCTTATCAGAGTACCCCAGGGTTTTCAGGATCACCGCCGGGTTGGGGTGGAGGGTGGTCACCAGCTTCCGAAGGACGTCAAGTGGCATAACGGTTTTTCCATTTCGGTAGTGCCGCAGGTTTTGCCCATCCACCCCGATTCCCCGCCCCAGAGCGGCGGCGTTGTCGCTCTGGATTCCCGCGAGGGTGCAGCAGCGGTTAATTTCCTTCCAGAAGTCCTCTGCCGTGTACCGGTCGGCATACTGCCGGATTCTTGGCATTGTCTGCACCTCCTCTCATATAATCCGTAATTCGTTTATTCATGTCTTTTTTATTGCATATTGCCCCTCGCTGTGCTATTCTGGAAGAAAAAACAGAAAGAGGCGGTCTTATGGGCAAAAAGAGTATAAAAGCATCTAGCGCGGAGTATCCGGGCGAATCGTATTTATTGCGCTGCACGTATCAGGAGGTTACCGAATGCCCGTCATGCCATTTCGCGATTGAGCCGAAGGCATTATGCGCTTACTACGTTCAGCCCGACAGCCCTTCTGATGGGAAATGCACGCTGTACCTTCTTTCCCTGTGCAAAAGGTGCAATCAGGTCTTTTTAAGCGCTTTTCAGGAAAGTACAAGTCGCCCTGTTCCTGGCTTTGCAGATTTCGATTCTGCCTCGTACTCTGTTCCTTACACGCCTAACATAAACAAATTTTCAGGCGACGTGCAGCAGCTTTCACCGGACTTCGTTGAGACCTATGCGCAGGCGGAAATTGCCGAATCTCAACGGTTGTATCGCATCTGCGGGGTTGGCTATCGAAAAGCCCTGGAGTTTTTGGTAAAGGACTATTTGCGGCATAAGAATCCAGATAATACCGATAAGATACTCGCGGAGCCGCTCGGTTCGTGCATCAAAAAGCTGGAAGACCAAAGGCTCAAGGTTCTCGCTGAGCGGTCGGCATGGATTGGAAACGACGAAACGCACTATGTAAGAAAGCACGACGATCTCGGCATTGAAGATATGAAACGCTTCATAAAGGCCATGCTGAATTACGTAGAATCGGAACTTGCTTTCGAGGAAGCCGAAGCCATCCCCTGCAAATAGGTATCGCGCTCTGCCAGCTTCTCCCCGGCCAAAGACCAGTATTCCACGACAACCCGTGTCGGCTGATCCACTGCACCAGACCCGCGCGCAGACCGTGTTTCAATGACGGGAATTACACGTGCTGAATCACACCCTCTGGGGAATAGATAATTTTTCATTTTTTCACCCCCTTCTAGGCTTGTTTGTGCGGCCTATTGTTCAATATCTTTGAACTTATAAAGCAAAAAAATAATTGGGAATCTCAACGTCCCGAATATCGAGAACGTTACAGGCTTTTGCTATCTCAGTCTGCTTCCAGCCAACTTTTCCATTAAGTTTTAAGGAAATGGTGCGTTCGGACATTTCCATTCTTTCGGCAAACCTGCTCTGCGTACCAACCTTTTCAACAATGCGGCCTAGCAGTTTGGAATAATTGTACGGCATATTCTCACCTCACTTTCGGTTCAATTCTCTTGAACTGGCTTAAGTATACACCATAATTTCCCGTTTGTCAACTAGTTTGTTCAAAAAAATTGAATTATTTTTATTTGGCTCTTGAACTTTAGTTCAATGTGTGCTATTATTCAGTTACCGGAGGTGTAGCAAATGAAAAATAGTAGCACAAGTGAAAGATTAAAGCAGATCATGAATGAAAGGTCGCTTCGACAAGTCGATATTCTTGAAGCTGCCAAACCTTTTTGCGAGAAATACGGTGTTAAGTTGGCAAAAAACGATCTCAGCCAGTACGTAAGCGGGAAGGTTGAGCCGAGGCAGGAAAAGTTGACCATCCTCGGATTGGCACTGAATGTAAGCGAAACGTGGCTTATGGGATACGACGTTCGTAGAGAGCGCGACGAAAAAGAACAGCCCGCCGATTCCGGCGAGCTGTCCGAATTGGATAGTCAAATCATGGCGCTGGTCAAGAGTTTATCCGAAGAACACAAGCGGTTAATTCTTGCCCAGCTGAGAGGGCTTACAGAGGGGAGATAACCATTGAACGGTTACACGCTCATTCGGATGCTGCCAGTTCGAGAAGGAGGCGCACAAGCTTTACCTTTTCTTCATCTGTCAGCAGCTGGATGCGTTCTCCGATCTCCCTGTCTAATTCCTGCTCCGTCATCTCTTCGATAGGCTTCTTAATTTCTTCTTTCGCTTGCATGTTTTGTCCCTCCGTTATGTATTTATAAACGTTTGTTTGATTACGTAGCGTATAATAGCACGTCATGTGTCCAATAAACCGGACTAATTAGAAAAATGCACAAAAATTTTTCTTTTCGTTGAAATTATATGTCGAACGTGGTATGATTTTGAATGAAGATGACAATTGAATTCTGATTCAAAAAAATTTTTAAAAGTGGTTGACAACTGAATATTCGGGCTTTATAATGAGGGTGTGGATAATTCCACGATGATGAAGCCTTAGAGCGAGGCTTCTGCGGGAAAAAGAAAGCTCAATTGATGATTTGCTCGTAGAGCGCGAGCAGCATAATCAAAAGAAAGCTCGATTGATTTTCACGCCCTCTGTTTCGACAGGGGGCGTCTTTTTTAGGAGAGAGATAGATGAAGCTGATCACCCTGTCCCCGGTCTTCTACGAAAGGTATCACGGCTGTGAAGAGATTCTGATAAAGCAGACAAGGCCGTATGTCTGTTTGGCGGTTAAAGTTGACGGCGTTACATTCGCAATTCCTTTTCGCCACCATATTCCCCACAAGTGGGCATTCTTTACCGTTGGCGAAGCTGGGCTGGACTATTCAAAAGCCGTCGTCATCTCCGAATGGCGGTTTATCAATTCAAGCACACCGACCATCGAGCAGGAAGAATTCAATATATTGAAAGGGAAAGATGCGCTGATCACAAACGGAATGCGGAAATTCCTGATTGCGTACAGGAATGCCGTGAAGTATCCGGATAACAAGCATTATGACATGATCCGTTCATGCAGTTCCCTTCAATACTTTCACCGCGAATTACGTATTCGTTAGGGCTATACGCCCCGCCACCCGTGCCACAAGGTGACGGGGCTTGCCGCCGGTAACGACGTGTGTCCCTTGCCGGTTGCAATACCACCATACACCACACACAGGCGTTTCGTAAAGCCCCAGATGTGAAATTCCCGTTCCATTTTCGCAACAATCGTTCCATATGTGAAACATTCCGTTTTTGGAGGCGGTTTTATGAATATTTCCGAGCATTTATCAGAATTGGAAGCCCTGCGGAAGGAGCGGGGCATGTCCCAGCAGGAGTTGGCAGAAACCTGCGGCGTATCCAAGGCCACGATCTGCCGCGCCCTGAATGGTGCGACGGAGCCGACGGCAAGGCTTGTGCAGAGCATTGAGGCCGCCGTGCAGTACACCCCGGAGGAACACCCTGTGCTACCTGCCCCCGGCCAGTCCATGGAGGAATATGTGGAATATCTTCAGGCAACGATCATCCGCCAGAGCGAGGACTACAGGCGGCACACCATGCAGCTGCAAACGCACTACAGCATTCTCAACCGCCAGAATCGGCGGGGGATTCTGATTATGGGCATTTCCATTGCGGTGCTGGTAATCTTCCTAGTAGGCTGGCTCATCTTCGATATCATGCACCCGGGAACCGGATGGATTCAGAGGTAAGATAAATTTTTACGATTGTCGGAAATATTTTTCCGTTTTTGGTCAATCTGTCTATTGCTATTTTCCATTTCTCGGGGTACAATATAGACGTAGGATAACCACCTACGCTATATAGACGACGTTCATCGTCCGCCCTAATTTGCCGCCTGCCGAGAGCGGGATATAAGACTTCGGCTTGTTGTGAGACTGCCGCTTGCCGGGAGCGGGATACAAAACTCCGGCCTGAAAATGCCGGACTGGCCGCCATGCCGGTTCGGCATTCTTTTTTGGGGGATAACAAATGACAGAGATACAGGACTCCGGAATATACATAATCCGTGATGCTTTCTTTGAAAAATACGGGAACAACCGCTATATGAAGAATAAGCAGGAGAGCCGCCCCCACTACTACGCTATGGCGGACAAATCCGGTGTCCTATGGATGGTTCCAATGAGTACCAACGTAGATAAATACAAGCGGCTGATATATGAAAGTGAGAGGCGGCACGGCTCCGGAAACTGCGTGCATTACCTCATAGCGCCGATATACGGAAAAGACAGGGCTTTTATTATCTGCGATATGTTCCCCGTCCTCCCGGAACATGTACTACGCCCATACAATATCAACAATGTGCCTTATGTTTTGGAAAACAAAAATATAAAGAAAAACATCCGTGTAAAAGCGCTTGCCTACTTGAACATGGTTGAACGTGGGGTTCTACATAGTCCGTTAAATATTATCGAAACCAAGGCCGCGTTGCTCAAAAGCAGAAAGGACTAGAAGACGGAACGGGCAGCCGTCGCCCTTGTTAGGAGATGTGGGAGCGTCGCCCCACCTAGTTCTCAAAAACAGTGGCAGACCGTTTCGGCGGTCTGCCATTTTTTCTAACCGCATGTAAAGGGGGATTCCTTATGGCAAAAAGAAAGAATGAGCCGGAAATCAGGCTCCCAAAAATTAAGCAGCTCCCCTCTGGGGCGTGGCACACACGTGTATTGATAGAGAATCGCCGCGTATCGATTACGAAAGATACATATGATGAATGCGTGGCCGAATATCTCGCCTTGAAAAACGGCGTTATCGAAGCAAAGGCCGCGCCCGGTAAGCGGGGGAAGACGCTGGGGGACGCGCTTGATAAATATATAGCCGCCAGGAATGGGTTTAAGTCGCCGTCAACGATTTATGCGTATGAATCCTACCGCAAGCAGCGCTTCCAAAGCATGATGGCGGCTGACGTGTACACCACCACGGACGAACAGTGGCAAGCCGCCATCCGTAGGGAAGCAAAATCGCTGTCCCCGAAATATATCAAAAATGTGTGGATGCTAATCTCCGCCGCGATATTCGAGGAAACCGGACGCAGACCACGCGTGACCCTGCCGGAAAAGGAATATAACGAAAAGCCGTTCCTCGACCCAGACCAGATACCGGTGTTTGTAAACGCCATAAAGGGCGAACCGATAGAAATAGCCGCTCTGCTGGAACTGTCCAGTTTGCGCCGGTCTGAAATGCTTGCGCTGACGTGGGACAACGTTGACCTCGAAAACGAGATCATATACGTTCGCGGAGCAAGAGTGGCCGGAGACGGCGGCAAACTGGTTCACAAGAAGCAGAACAAAAACGATTCTTCCCGGCGCGTCGTGCCAATCATCGAACCGCTGATGGAGGCGTTGAAACTGGTTGATCACAGAGAGGGATATGTTGTCAACCTGACCGGCGGATGGGTGGGGACGAGGATAAACGAAATCTGTTCGGCAAATGGATTACCAAAAGTTGGAAATCACGGATTGCGGCACAGCTTTGCATCTCTGGCTTACCATCTCCAAATCCCGGAAAAGATAGCTATGGAAATCGGCGGCTGGGCAGATGACGGGACGATGCACAAAATTTACACGCACTTAGCGCAGAAGGATATTGCCAAAAGAGCGCAGGACTTCCGGAACTTTTTCTCGTCCAGCCCATCGGCGAACGGTAAAATTGGCAACAAAGTTGGAAACGAAAAATAGAATCCATTAGAGGCGCAACATGTTTAAGAAATAATTCGCTGGGTTCGATTCCCGTACGGGTCACCATGCAGAAAAAGCCCTAGAACCTTATTCTAGGGCTTTTTTATTGCTTTATCAGCTATATTCCCACGTTCTCCGAACTATTCTGCGGGAAAATATTACCGCAGATTTTAATATTTTCCCGCGTGCGGTACGTTTTTAGGGTGCAAATTGGCAACGGATTGGCAACGGAATTTGCCACGCTTACCGCTTATACAGCCCCTGCACCACTCCGACGTTCTCCGCCCGTTCAATATTCCGCTTGTGCAGGTACTCATAGACGGCCATCATGGCCGCAGGCGGCTCGCCCTTTTGCTTGCGGTATTCCTCGATGTGGGAAACAACGGCCTTGTGCAGGGCGTTCATGTGGTTCATTTCCTCCCCGCTCAGCCTGTAAAACAGGTCTGCCAGTTCCGGGTCGTCGTGCTTGTATTCCACGGCCAGCTCCGCGTAGGTGTGCGCGTCTTCCAGCTCGTCCTCAATGTGCTCCATCAGCAGTTTGATTTCTTTCATCTGATGCCCTCCTGAATGTACGCATACAGCGTGTCAATGTCCTGTTTCCCCAGCTTGAGCGTAAGCCCGATTCCGGGGATTTTCACGGGCAGCGCCTCTGTCCCCATGTATGGCTTTGCGGCGTTGTACAGGGCGTCAACATCCACCGTGCCATGCTCCATATCGTAAACGCCCAGCGCCTTTACCATGGGGTGATCTGCGTATTGGGCAATAATCTTCGGGAAATTTGCGGCAAGCAGCCCCCCAGCCCCGGCAACCAGAACTCTGTCCCAGCCGGAAAGACTTGGAGCAATGCTTCTGTCAATGAATCTTGCAAGCCCTGCCTGCACGTTTTCCATAGGAATCATGAATTACCTCCTTGAAAGTATGGGGCGGCGGCTGCCGCCCCAATTGCCGGGAATCAACCGTTGCAGCACCCGCCGCACTTGGGCAGGGGGTTGTACAGCGTCTGTGCCGTGGTGCCGGTTCCGGTGGTCACGTCGGCAACCTGCTTCGGATAGAAGGTCGCGTTGGCGTAAGTCACGATGGAATTGTCAGCGCAGCAACGCCGCTCTGCCTCGATCTTGATGTCCTTAGACAACTCAGCCCGAACGCATTCCACGTCCTGACGAACCAGCGCGAAGCTGTCCTCAGTGCGCTGATTGTGTACGGCCTGATCGCACAAGGTCTTGCGAATGTCCTTGAGCTGTCCGTCAATGTAAGCGTACAGCTCAATGGATTTCTGGTCGTTGTAGGCGTTTGCCTTCAACAGCGCGATTTCGGAATCCTTGGCGGCGAGCTGCTGCTCACGATCCAGTTCATACCGGCTCACGGGCATGTTCTCGCTGCACCCGCCCCAGCCGTAGCCAACCCCATAGGGCATGGCGGGCATTACGGGAGCGGGGGGAGCAGAATTGCGGTTGCCGAGAGCCAGAGCGCCCAGGCCGCCCGCAGCGTTCATCACGCCCAGCGCCAGACCGGCAATACCCGTGCCAAGACCGGCACCGGCTACGCCTTTGCTTGCATAATCCTTTTCTACTTCCATAGTTTAGAAGTCCTCCTTCAAAATATTAGGAGGTGGCCACCTTCTACCTATAGAATAACAAAAATCCCGACGGTAGAATCATCATCTACTCGTCGGGATTTCGTCAATAAATCGTCAATAAATCGTCACGCAGAATCAGAATTTCAGATTTTCAGGGAGCTTGTCACTGTACTTTCTGCACAATTCGTATTCTATCCGCAACTTTTTAACCGTTCTTGTGATAGTGGCTTGGGACACACAAAACTTGTGGCACTGTTTTGTCTGGCTCCATCCGGCGGCTCGGGTGCGGATGATCTTTTCCTCCAGCGGCGTAAGAATCGCCAGAGAACAGAACTCATCCAGAATCACCCGATTCCATCGGACTTTATCCACTTATCACATCAGTCCTCCTTGGGAGAAATGTAAGTTCTTGCCAGTTTGCTGTCAGCGATACCGGCGGTGGTAGGATCATTGACCACGCCCAGAATCACCAGCAGGGCAAACACGGCGTTTACCACGGCCAGCAGCTTGTCGCCAATCTCGCCCAAGTCCAGCGTAAAGCCGAACAGGGCGGCCACCGTCTGCACCAGCAGAAGCAGCGCGGGAATCGCGGCCAGCCAGAAGTTCTTGTTCTTGATACGTACAATCCAGTTAATCATTTTGTTTTCCTCCTTAAAAATCAGCCCAGCCCAAGCCGAGCAAGAATAAACCCTACAACAGCGGCTACGACAATGTAGATGACCCTTTCTACCACCGACTTCCACCGCTTGCCGGGTTCTGATTTCAGCTCCTGCACGTCCGTGCAGAGGCCGTCAACCTTTTCCCCGGTAACTTCCACCTTCTCCGCCATGACGGCAACAGACGTTGCCAGCGTGTTCAGCGCTTCCGTATGCTTCTCAAGAGCGTCCAGCCGGTGGGAGTTGGATTTGCTCCGCTGTTCTACCGCAGAAAGCCGCCCGGCGATTTCCGTTTCTTCCATTGGCATACTCCCTTCTCAGCCGTTCCACCGGCTGTACTTCCCGTTGTCCTCGTGAATGCCCCATCCGTACAGCCCCAGGCCACCCCGTCCGGGGATTTTCTCGGCCTGCACCTCCTGGGCTATGGCATACAGTTTCTCCGGGGGGATAGCCCCTGAGAGGTCTACAGCCTGCCCCATGGTGTGCAGGGAGTTGGATACCCCGCCAACCTCGGCGTTGTGCCGCTTGCACCGCACACCGGAATTCACATTCAGGGGAACCCCCGCCCGACGGCGTATCTCATCGGCCATGCGGACGGTTTCCTCTGCGGGTTCTGCGGGGAAGCCGTTGCAGTATTTCCCGCCGCACTGGCACCGGAACTCCTCCCGGGTGAAGTACTTGATATCGTCCCAGAACGTCCCGGTTTTCGGTTCGGTGCTGGCCTCCGGTTTCTCTACTTTTACCGCCGTCCCGGCGATCGCGCCGATCAGCATTTTCTGGGTAGCGGCTCCCGGTATCCCGTCCACAGTAAGCCCGTAGTCGGCTTGGAACGCCCGAATTGCCCCTTGGGTATTTCTGCCATCAATGCCGTCAATCGTGCCGGGAGAATAGCCCAGATAGGTCAGAAGGCATTGAATTTGCTTTACCGTCATACGTTCACCTCTTCCCAGCCCTGAGGGTATGCGGACGGCGACCATACATTATTGTCCAACGTGGAGCGATACACTTTACTGCCCTCCGTGCAGCAGTCGCCATTATTGTAGGGGCTGGTAGCCAAGGCGACGAACGGCAACGCTTTTGCTGGGTCGGTGCTCCAAGCAAACCCCCACTGTGCGGGAAGTTCCTCCGGCTCCTGGGTGTAGATAGTGCTGTCATAGGGCTGCACCAGCCGCACCACACGCCCAGCAGATGACCGGCACACAAACCCGGCCTTGCGCTCCAGCATGTTTTTGTTTGCGACAGCGGCCTTAAAACTGGGAATGTCGCTATCCGCCGCGTTCAGTTCGGTGCCTGTCATGTCGGGGGCTTTCTCCTGCAAGGCAAGCGCGTTCGCCCGCCCCTGAGCATACATGATGCTTTTTCTTTCCTCTTGTGTCACAGACTGTCAACCCCTTTCTTGTAGGCTTCATCCAGCTCTTTCAGCTGTTCCTCGCCGCCGCTGGCTTTCATTTCCGCGATTTTCGCGAGGATTCTCTGCTTCCGTTCTTCGATGGTCATGCGTTCACCCCCAGAGCGGTTTCGATTTCGGATAATGCGGCTTCGTACTCGGCGTTCTGAGCAGCGAGAGCCTGATACTGCTCCCGCTCATACTCCCGTTGGGCGGTGTCCAACTCTGCCCACGGCTTCCACGGGGCGATCATCTCACCGGCAAATATCACGCCGTCGGCGCGTGTCCACGTCTGACCTGCTGGGATGAAGCGATAACCCTCAATATAGGCGTCGCACTTACCGTCGAAGGAATCCGTTTCAATAGGCGTCAGGCCTTCACCAGAGGTAACGTAGCACTTAAATTCTGAACCAATATAAATTGTTTTCAAGCGTTACAGCCCCCTTACTGCATAGAGACTTCGTAGACGTACCGGATGTCGCCTTTTTCAGAGTACGAAGCGAGCCGGATTAAGTGGCTACCGGTGATGTTGGATATATCGAGGCTTACTTCATCCGAGGCAGTAGCGAGAGCTGCCTGTGCCAACGGTCTACTCGATGCGAAGGAATCCTCAATAATCAATGAAAGAGAAACGCCACGAATATTTGCGTCGGTCTTAGCGGATATGGTGCTGTAGTCAGTCATATCAACCTTGCTTTTCGTAGCCATATTGACTGTTTTTCCCGCTGCGACAAGAAACTCTAGTGCTTGCTTTTCAGCGTTAACCGTCCCACCCCATCCGCCGGTCAGCGAATCATAAGTTTCACCGTCCTTGAACAGATAAGTGATATATAGCAGCGTAACACTCTCGGTCTGGCCGTTGGTAATTATCACGACATCGGCACTTTTTGACTTATCCCCATCGGTGGAACTCACCGTCCACGTCCCTGCGTTCGGTACGATACAAGCCCATGTACCACTGGTGTCGGGGGCGGATAGAGTTGTTGTGCCGTCAGAGCAAGTACAGGTCGAACCGGCGGGATAGGTGATGTTGATAGTAGCTGCGAAAAATGCAATCACGGTGGAATAATCGGTTGTGACCACAACATTCTTTTGGGCGGTCTTGCCGTCACTGGTGATGGTAACTGTCCACGTCCCGCTTGCAAGCCCCTTGAAGACAACCACGCCGCTGGTGCCGGAGTTCTTGATCTTACTCTTGCCGTCCTTGGAAACAGTCACCGTGACGTTTGCTGGAGCTGTGACGGTCAGGGTGCCGCCTGTGCCGCCGCTGGCACCAAATCCATATAAAGGCACTGCAATACTCATACGTACACCTCCACCGTAATCGGAATGTCCACCGTGGGCTTGTCCTCAAGGCAGGTAAACGTCAGCACGCCGCCTGACCGGGAAGCGAAGCTCACCATACCGCACGCCTCTTTCAGCGCAAGATTGGTGGCCGTGTTGCTCCCGTACACTGGATAAGCCATCGCACGTTTTGTATCCGTCAGACCGGAGACCGTAACAGACTGGGTATACGGGGCGCTGGCAGACCAACCAGCAGCAGTTAACGTTGCAGTCTTTGCAATCGTTTTGGCATTACTTAACGCCGTATCTACGAACCCCTTGGTTGCGGCATCAGCACTGTCCGTGGGCGCACCTAATGCTTTAATTTGATGGGAGTTCATGACAATATTTCCGGTCATTAAACCGCCAGCACTAGGCAATGCCCCAACATTTTCAGCTTCTAGCTCAACGTTTCCATTGGAGTTAGGTTCTTTGCCGCACACTTTGGATACAGCTCCGGTGCCATCCAAGCCCATACGGGAGACGGAGTAGGCATAAATCGGGTTTCCGGAATTGAACGTCATTGCAACTCGCGTCCACAGGTAAGCGCCCTGTGCTACCGTGGGAATGCTGCCTTGCCAGTTTCCGGACGGTATAACATTCCCGGATGTGCTGGCTTGATATGTTACGGACTGGCTGGTCAACAGCGCCGGGTTCCCGATGTCGCCCTTTTCGCCCTTGATCTCGAACCACTGATACTTCGTCCAGTCCGTTGGGGCAGTTGCGGAATTGCCGCTGTATACGCCCATCCAATTGTCAGGGAGGACACCGAAGCTATGAGAAGCTGCCGTGGGCTTCTGCGCCGCGTACCGAATCCAGACGTATGCGTTGTCGCCCTTGTCACCTTTCGCGCCGTTCGTGATGGTAAACGTGCTGGTGGTATTATCGTTATAGGTAATACGGTACGTGTCTACCAGCCCGCTGACGGAGACTTTGGCAATGGCTGAAATGCCCCGCCCGTTCTTTACGGTGAAGTCAGAGGTAGTGGTGTCCGCCATGGTGATACGGTATGTATCCGTCAGGCCACTGGTGGAATGCTTCACGATGCTGCTGATACCGCCATGGCCGTCAGCGGCTGCGGTCAGCCAGTTCAGCAGAATTTGTCCCGTCAGCTTCTTTGCCGCGCTGTCCTGTTCCAGGACGAAAAGGTCAGCGGCTTTTATCTGTTCTGCTGCAATCAGCTCGGATATTGCTTTATCTGCCATCTGATTCCTCCTGTTCAGTCTCCTTGTCAGGGGCAGGAAGCGCAGACAGCACCTGCACCACTTCTTCAATGGCCTGCATACTGCCCAGCATCCTGTCCCAGTTCTCCCGTCCTGCGACCTGAACGCCCTCAAGAGTGTTCAGGACTGCCCTAAGTTTCATTACAGGGTTCATTTTTACTCCTTTCCCAGCACCACACGCACCGCGCCGGTTTCCGGTACGATAGCGATTATCTTCGTATATTGGGCGGCGTACTGCCCTTCCCACCACATTTGCACTGTTTCAGCGGGATTTGCAAATACCGTGGCAATCGTCGCCAGGGATTCCCCGAGAATGCGGATGTTTATCTGCCCCGCCTGGGGGAAAGGGTTGAAATAATCGCAGTTGAATTCTTTTCCTGTTGCGGTTTTCAGTTTTTCCATACTTAAGCCCTCACTAATACAGTTTGTGATAATCCGTTTCCGTCCGTGATTGTTCGCCAAGCTACTTCGTAGTCTTTGAAATAGAAGCTCGACGCAAATAATACGGCCGCATCAACGTAACTTGCAGTATTCCATCCATTGAACACACCATTTGCAAAATCCGCATACCCAAGGGAGGTGTTGATACCGCCGGATACTGCGTAATTGCCGATAGAACCGCCATATATCTGCCCGCCGTAGCCGCCTGAGATACTGCCGGAAGTAATGCCGCCGCCGTTGAAATACCCATCGTCGCCGCCATAGTCAATTCTTCCGGCGCTGACGCTTCCCCGGAAATAGCCATTCTCAGCGTACAGATTCCCGGTCGGCGTAATCTGCACACCGTTAGCCTCAGAGCCGCACTGAATGCCGTTGACACCAATGTAAATACCCCGGCTGTTGGTGCCGTTCCAGACCTGATTGTTATAGCTGAGGTAGTCGGATTGGATATCAAGACCGCCGATTTTGCCGCTTAAGGCGATGAACTTTCCACGGACTTCTGCACCGGATTTGGTGATCCGGAACACCGTGGTATTGTTGGCCTTGACCGTCCAGGAATCGTCAAGCAGCTCCCAGCCAAAGGACGAACTACTACCTCCGGTTTTGGTCACCCGCGCGGAGATCTGGTCACTCTGAATGTCCAGCCGCGAGGTGAGTTCATCTCCCTGTTCGATACGGGCAGAGACTTCGGCGGAAATCTGGTCGGCCTGAACCTTGAACGTGGACTTCATTTCGGAATAGTGGCGTTCAATTTTGCGCTGCGTAGGCGTTTTGTACTCGTACTTATAATTGATTTTTTCGCCGCCGGGCGCGGATACATTCGCCGTGTACAGTGCCCCGTGGGAAACGTTTTTGGAGTATATCCCGCTGTATAAGTTTCCGGCGGCAAATCCGTCTCCGATCTCCGCCGCCGGGTCGATATGTGCGCCATCGGCGGTATACGGCTGGTATTGAAAGCCTTGGATTCTCGATAGAATATCCTCAGCCATTTTTTGTGTACCCCACGGGCAGTCCAGAGTAAGTGTTCGCCCGCTGTCGGTTCCGGCTGAGTATTCCATTTCATCTGACACGACAACAACGACCTTTGAATATCCGTTGAAAGTGTCTTGCTTTTCCAGCGACGAAAGCGATTTTCGGACATTGATCACGTCAGACAACGATCCTGTCACCTCCAAACGTAATGGCGTAGCCGTGGGTATCGATCAGGTAGCGGGTTTCTTTTGGGATATTCCAGAAGCATACCAGAAGCAATTCCCCCGATTCGCTCATGAGAAAGCACCCGGCGTACATGGCGGCGATATATCCAAGATATTCCCGGCAAGTATATTCCGGATTGTACTGGACAGGATAGGCGCTGCGCATAATCTCCGCCGTCCTCGGGTCTACCGTCACGCCCATTGCCTGGGCAATCTCCCGCACAACGTCTATATCCTTTGCTGGCCACGCCAGCTTGCTGTCTGCTGGGTAATCCTGCTCAGCGAACAGAATAGCGTCGTAGCCGTGGATTTTAAGCCACTGCACATCGTCCTCGTCAGCGTCCTGGTCAATGGAATCCGCATAAAATACGCCCTGCGGGAGCCACTCAGAGTATTCGCCGTCATCGCTGACAAGCCTTACATAAACCGCAATCCGGGACATTCCTTCAATGTTCCCAGAGGGTTTCAGCATTTTAATGTCGCACTCTCGGCTTATTACATTGCCGACGGTCGGCTCGTTCCCATCGAAAATCGCGCCGGTAGTTTCTACCGACGCGAGGATGTTCATTCCGTATCCGGAATCTGCGCCGGAAGCCCCAACCAGAATGCGGGTGCCGCCGAACGTGATTCCGTTTCCCCGTTTGTCCACAAGAAAGCCAGTATCGCCGATAGAAACCCGCGTTTCCTTCGTGTGGATGCCCGCAAGGATTTTTCTATACAGAGCAGATGTTTTCTGCATATTGCCTCCTTACTGCTCGATCAGCGGGAAGGAAATACCCGTCCATACCGATTCCCCGGTATCGGGGTCAACGTAGGAGATCGAAGCGGGAACGTTGTTGGAATAATATTGCGCCATCTGGCTCCCGTATAGCGGATGTAGGTTCGTTTCCACTGTGACAAACTCCGGGTTTATCAGCGCCATAAGCGCAAGCTCTTCCGCGCGGTTCATATCCATGCACGTGATATCAGCCCGGTATTTCTGCGCCACCCGGCCACGGTGCATGGTAGCGTCCATGGTTCGCCCAGCGTTGGGGCTTTCCACATCGTTGCGCTGCCACTTTATTCCGCCCTCCTGAGTGAGGTGGAGGATGTCCACGCCGTTGATTTTGAAATATGGTTTTGCCATACTACACCCCCAATGCCCGCTGTGTCCGGCGCTGCTGACGGGTGATCTCAGGTGTCAGCACCCGCGCAAGCGTCGCAAGGTCGCCGGTGAACTTGATCGTGATTTCCTCGCCGGAACCGTTCTGCGAAAGCACCTCCGCAACGGCCTGTTTAATGGTTTCCAGAGGGGCTTCAACGTTTGTGCCGTTTTTCTGGTCGCCCAGGACGGCCAAAAATTCACGGTTAGGCGGGATAACTGTGCCTTGCGCCAGTCGGGGAATGCTGACGGTGCTGATTGCAGGAATATTAAAGCCAATTGTGCCGCCGCCAAGCCAGTCCGGCGCTTTAATCTGAATTTTGTTCAGCTGGCGAATCATCCAGTTTATGCCGCCGATGATGAGATTTACCGCGCCCTCCAGAATCGATACAATACCGTTCCATATGCCCTTGAAAATCTGCTTTACGCCCTCCCATGCTTTATCCCAGTCCCCCGTGAATACTCCTGAAATAAATGTGATAATGCCGCCTAGGATTTGTTTCACGGAGTTGTAAAGGTCGGAAACCAGTTTCCCGTATGTCTCAAAAATTGCGGCTAATTCTGGATTTTTCCCGCGCAGCCACTCGATGAACATATTCCATGCGTCCCTGATTGAATCAATGACAGCGTTCCATGTATTTTTAAGGCCGTCCCATATCTGCTTTAATCCTTCGGCAGTCATCTCCATATCCCCGGAAAAAACGCCTTTGAAGAATTTACCGAATCCGTCGATAGTCTCCTTTAATCCGTTGATTAGTTCCTCGCCATGCCCGGTAAAGGAAACCAGCGCTATAAGCGCGGCGGCAATACCGGCAATCAACAAAGGAATCCAGTTGCCGGTTAACAGGCCAATTCCAAGCCCAGCTGCCAGAAGTCCGGCAATGATGGTTAACGTGTTTTCAAGGGTAAATCCGTTTTCAATGACATCCTTTATTCCAACAACCAGCATTGCAAGGCCGCCTATTACAAGCGCTATGCCTGCGGCGGTAGACCCGAACGCAATGGCAAGACCTCCGGCTAGAGCGGCGACACCAGCGAGCATACCGAGGAAGTTTTGCATATCAATGCCATTGTTCCATGCGTCAAGCCAAAAATAAACCAGTGCGAACGCGCCTGCGGCAGCAAGCGCAATACCTCCGATCATGCTCAGGCTATCGGTAAACAGGCTTGCAATTTTCCATGCCAGAAGGCCGGTTGCTATAGCTCCAACAAGTCCGAGAATGGTGTTTAACTCGTCCTCTGTATCATCAAATCCGGAAAAATCGGGTGCTATCGTGCCAGATCCTCCGCCGCCGCCAGACGTATCTTCGGTCAGCTGGTTGATCTCGTCAAATCCGAGCAGTTGCTTTTTTGCCTCTTTTGCAGCCGCTCCCGTTCCGTTAAGCGCGGATGTTTGCTTATTTAATGCCTCTGCTGCCGCTTTCGACGATTCTACGGTCTTTCCCGTCAGCACTGCAAACACGCTTGCGATTTTGTTAATTATTGCGGCAAGGATGTTGACGAACTTCGTAAACGCTGGTATGATGATATTTACCAATGGTTGTACCAGTGTAAGCAGAGCGCCCTTGAGCCTTGCAATGGCCGCCGTTGCTTCCGGACTTACCTTGATCACATCACCAATCCAATTCCGAAACTTTGAAAGCGCCTGCGTAATAACTGTAAACACAAGCGCAGAGCGAACGACAGATTTCATTCGGCTGGCGAAGGTTTTCGCGCTTTTTTCCGCCTTTTTGACCCCAGCGCTCATTTTCTCGGTATTGCGTCCCGCCGAAGCGAGTTGCGCGGCGAGTTCTCCCGCCCGGCTCTTGGAGACATCAATATCACCGTTGGCCTTTTCAATTTCGCGGTTATATCTGTCAATCTTGTTGTTAACCTGATCCCACTGGTACTGTAGCGAAGTAACCGTTTCCGATTGCGCCCCTATCGCACCGGGAGATGCGCCACTGGCTTTTAACGCTTCGAGCTTCTGCTTTGCGTCATCCAGTGCCACGCCCAAAGCATCGGCCTGCTCCTCTAGAGGTATTTTCTTTGCCCCGGCTTGGCTTGCTTTGATTTCCAGAGAAGCTATTTTCTTTTCCAGTTTATCAAGCTCAGCTTGTGCTTTTTTGTTGTCGATCTCCGTGCTAAAAATGATTGAACCGTCAGCATTTGCCATATAATCACCTGCTCTTTTAATGCGCTATAGGAACTGTTGAAATTAAATGATAAAATAATGCACTGGGGGATTGCCTTATGAAAAAACTGAAAACAGTATTCATTTTTTCCGTAGCGTGGTTCTTGTCCGCTCTTCTTATTCTGTCTCTTGCCACGGCTATTTTGCCTGCGAACGAAAACGGGAAAATCACTGTTGGCGCTGGGTATACAATAACTATCCTCGTTGTTCCAATAGTTTGCGGAATTCTGAGTGTAAAGTATCTTTCTAAGAGGTATTACTTTGCCAGAAAGGTCACCCCGCAAATGGTTCGTGATGCAATACAGCTATTACCGAATCTCGAACCTTTTTCAATCTCCATGCTTCAAAGAAAGCTTGAAATACGGAGTTTTAACGTGGCGTCTGACTTAGCAAATGAGTTAGAAGAACTTGGATTTGTTAAAAAGTATCCCGATTTTACGTGGAAGGTTATCCGCAATCAGCATGGTGCGATTGTCCGCCCGGTGCAAAAAATGGGAATGTCTGCCATAGATTGCATGGAAGGACACGCTTTTGAATTCTGGTGTGCCGATATTTTGAGTAAAAACGGGTTTATTGATGTCGAGGTCACCCAGGGTAGCGGCGATCAGGGCGTTGATATACTCGCGAAAAAAGCCGGCATAAAGTATGCGATACAGTGTAAGTGCTACGCAACAGATCTAGGGAATAAGCCAGTGCAGGAGGTTAACACCGGGAAAACAATCTACCATTGTCACGTTGGTGCTGTAATGACAAATCGCTATTTTACGGAAGGCGCAAAGCAAGCAGCAGATGCAACTGGTGTTCTTCTCTGGAGCCGTGACGACGTGGAAAAAATGGCTGAAATTGCGGGTGTTTTCACGTCCACGCCTTTATAATTTCGTTCTCCGTGTCGGAATACTGCGTCTTTATATCCACAGCGTCCCTGTTTCTTCGGTAGAACTCCTTATCCGCTTTGTCTTTCAGCTTTCCTTTTGCTTTCAAATCCCGTATCCGCACGATCTGCGCAAAGAAGCAATCCCCGATTTCCATGTAATATGAAAGAAATGTCCACCAGTGCAGATACGGCATGGAGCGGACTTCCGTACCGGCAATGCGGTTTACCGGGGCAATCAGAATCGGGAAATCTTTCTCCCAGTCCATCAGCTTCGTGGTGCTTTTGCATCTTTCGTCACTGCCACCGTTGATAAACCAGTAGCATTTTTGAACGGCATCGCTGAAATGCTCCACGGGCATATCCCGGAAACCCTTATAGAAGATTCCCAGCATCCCGATTCCCTTTTCATTGCCTGTCAAATCCGGGTCTTCCAGAACGCCGAATATATCCAGAATCGCCCGAAAATCCGTCTCAATATCATAATCTGTTCCGCATACGTTGACAGATGCCGGAAGTTCGTACATCATCGGCTGTACTTCTTTGTATATTTCGCCAGTTTTTCGCTGTGGAACGCCTTTTCCCGCTTAATTCCATCATCGAACTCGTCGATAATGGCAAGCATTAAATTCATCCACAGGGGCATCCCCTCCGCGCTTGCATACACGCTCATTTTGCCGAACAACGGCTCGCATACAGGGGTATCGAAGCAACCGTCAATCGTCTCCCGCATCTCTGCGTCCAGCTTCCGGAGGTAGTCAAACGTTTCTCTTGTACTCATGTTGTCCGGGTTCTTGCTTTCCTGCTTCCGGGACAGCTCGTCGAGCGCCGAATAAATTCGGTCGGCAAATGCGGGGTCTGTAGGGTTAAACCGAACCGTGCATTTATCGTTAAGCCTATACTCGATTTCGCCGGTATTCAGTGTCAGTTCTTTCATAATCCCTCCAAAGATTTTGGGGCGGCTCTCACCGCCCCGTATTTGCATCAGGTATCAGCCGTGAACGTAACGGTTCCGGCGCTTACCGCCGCAGTACCGACCGTGCGTGCGCCGCCGTATGTAATGTCCATCGGCATTCCAACAAAGCCGCCGCCCTCGCCGCCAAGGCTGGACGGCTTGACCATACAGGCGCTGTAGCGCTCTGCAAAGGCCGCCGTGTCCTTAGTACCGGCGTACAGATGCACGATCAACATATCCTGATTGGTCAGTGCTGCCACGTTCTGCTCCTTGACAGCCAGGTTCCAAACTTTCAGAACCGCAGCGTCTCCGGCGTCCAGATCGCACGGGTCAAAGGTCTGCGTGATGATGGGCTTTTTCATCGTGCTTCTGGTCGTACCGAGGATATCCTTGTTGGATTCCTCCTGCCAGTCGTATTCCATGCTGGAATCCGTGACGCGGCTACCAAGCGGCGACCACACAGGAGCAGAGGTTGTCCCGGTGTTCAGGTACGCGATCAGCAGCTCACGGTCTACGGTCTGGCCGGATGCGGTATTAAACTCTAAATCTGCCATTATTTCACCTCATAAATCGTTTTTTGAATTGAACGGACAGCTGTACCATGTACATTGCCGTTCCTTCTTCGTCTGCACCGTACAGAACGCCGTTCTGCGCGGTGATTTTCTCCGCTCTCGGGTCATCCCCAAAGGTGGGGGCATTGCCCATAACGGACATTTTCTGCACCCACTCCTGAAAATCCATGACCCAGCCCGCATTTTCAGATGCTCCGGTATCATCCCCCGGGGACTTCTCGAACACGTAGTACAGCCCGAAATTGTACTGATTGATTACGGTTGTGTTCCCGAGGATATCCCGTGTTCTGGAAACCTCCACAAGCCCGGATGGGAAAACACCGCCGTTGAACGGAATCTGGTCTGTGTAGTCAACATGGAAATCGCGGAAGATATCCGCGCCGGGGTACTGCCCGAGAAAGCCCTTGATTTTTTCCAGCGCCGTCATATTCCGCTCCTCCTGTTGATATAAGCCTGTAGGTCGTGCGCAATTTGGTCTTTCTCTGCCGCCATCATGCGTCTGTCCCAGAACGGTCCCGCCTGCTGGTTCTTAGTGGTGTCATAGTTCAAATCCCGATCAGTCGCTCTCAGCACGGTCCCTTTTCTGTACCGGTATCCAACTCCCGGAATGAAAGCGGGGCCTTTTCCGGTTTTGGCATTTACCATGACCTTGCCGTAGTACTGATACCGGGCGTATGGTGCCATAACCGTGATCTCTGTCGGGCTTGAGATATACTTAAGCTTCGTGGAAAGCACACCGGTTCGGAACGGCATGTACCGCGTTATCCGCTTGTTCACTATCCGGGTAAGCTGCATCTGCACATCGCCGGTTTTATTGACGCCAAGCCTTGTCAGGATGGTGTCAACAGGCTTCATATCAACCTTTATCCGTGTTTTCATCCGCCCGCCTCCACATGAACCAGCTTGCCGCCCCAGTATTTGGGGTCAACGTACTTCACAACAACCAGCCCCGGAACCTTCACCGGAATGAAGGACGGCCACTGCGCCGCCGTGATTTCCTCGCCGGCACCCAGCAGCACCTTGTCCTCCGGATAAACGCACACCTCCGAACAGGGAATGACCAGCAGAAAGGAATTGACTTCCTTACTGCCGGTCTTGTCCACATTCTCGGTTTTTTTGTAATCCAAAAAGGCTCTATCGTGTACCGTTCTGGTTACTTTGTTGCCGTCCCGGTGGTATACCGTGACCGCCTGATTGCACAGCCGGTAGTCTACGGGGCAGCTGCGGCGCTTGATTCTCACCATAGCTAGCACCCCCGGTAGATATCGAGATACAGGCAGGCGCATCGGTACAGCTCCC
>ENA-OPTB01000432-OPTB01000432.1-human-gut-metagenome-genome-assembly--contig:-NODE-432-length-40999-cov-7.045403_pt1 | contig 40999 bp, 35 predicted proteins | sample MGYA00241810_ERZ501911 | MGnify/ENA primary metagenome ERZ501911 (study PRJEB25962, sample SAMEA2042304) | human gut metagenome | biome: human gut; feature: human-associated habitat; material: faeces... | reverse complement strand
CGACAACCCTGGTGCAAAGTCTCAGGGTATGAAACAGCTGATGGCTGGCGGCGGCGTGGCACTGATCGGCACGACTCTGGTGCCGCTGCTTTCCGGTCTGTTCGGTTAAGCGAAAGCTGTCGGAGCGAAGATTCCGACCGGGCGGCGAAAGCTGCCTGTTACATAGTCAGGTGCAGGCAATCTCCGCAGCTGGCTATTTTCTGCGCTCTCCGGCAGGTGCACATGTTGGAAGTATGACGCAGAACCGCAGTTTAGAATCGCACCGGCTGATAGGCCGGACAAGTTACAGGAGGACAAATCTATGGCGTTTCTTACTACAACTGCATCGGCACTGTCTCTTTTCTCACAGCTGTTCATGCTTCTGTCCCGGATGGCGAAGCTGTTCGGTGTGTTTGCGTAAGGAAGGAGGCGGCTCATGCAGAGTATCCTTGAACAGATCACAGATTGGCTCAAGAGCATGATCATCAGCGGTATCATGGGAAATCTTTCAGGGATGTTTGATTCGGTCAACCAGCAGGTTGGACAGATCGCAGGCGATGTGGGAACCACACCGGCGAACTTTTCACCTGCGGTCTTTTCTATGATCCGCAACATCTCGGAATCCGTGATCCTGCCCATTGCCGGAATGGTGCTGACATTCATCGCCTGTTATGAGCTGATCCAGATGCTCATCGAGCATAACAATCTGGCAAATTTCGAGACGTGGACATTTTTCAAATGGGTCTTTAAGACCTTTCTGGCAGTGACTCTGATCTCGAACACATTCAATATCACGATGGCTGTCTTTGATGTGGCGCAGCAAGTGATCTCCCGAAGCGGCGGTCTGATTTCCGGCAGTACGTCCGTCAGTGATGCGACCCTGACAGCAATGCAGGCTACACTGGAAGGAATGGACTTGGGACCGCTGCTGGGACTGTATTTGCAGACCTTTGTGGTTCAGGTCACGATGCTGGCGTTGTCGGCTATCATCTTTGTCATCGTGTATGGCCGAATGGTGGAAATATATCTCATGGTGAGCCTTGCGCCGATTCCGTTCGCAACCTTTGGAAACCATGAGCAGAGCCATACCGGTCAAAACTACCTGCGTTCCCTGTTTGCACTGGGATTCCAAGGCTTTCTTATCATGATCTGTGTAGGCATCTATGCAGTTCTGATTCAGAACCTGTCCTTTTCGGATAACATCATCAGCAGCATTTGGGGCGTTATGGGCTATACAGTTTTGCTGGCATTTACCCTATTTAAGACGGGAAGCCTTGCGAAATCCGTGTTTGCAGCGCACTAAGGAAGGAGGAATGATTCATGGCATCTTATATTTCTGTGCCGCGAGACCTTTCAAAGGTCAAAACCAAGGTCTTTATGAACCTGACCAAACGGCAGATTCTCTGCTTCGGAGCCGGTGCGCTGATTGGCGTTCCGGTTTTCTTTTTGCTCAAATCCAGCGGAAATCTGAGCCTTGCCGCACTTGGCATGATGGCAGTGATGCTGCCGCTTTTCTTTCTCGCCATGTACGAGAAAGACGGTCAGCCGCTGGAAGTGGTGGCAAAGCACTTCTATGAGGCAAAGTTCAAGAGGCCGAAAACGCGGCCTTACAAAACAAAAAATTACTATGCACTGCTGGTTCAGCAGGCAGACGTGGAAATGGAGGTAAATCGCATTGTTCAAAATTCTCGAAAAGCTGACAGCGAAGAATAAAAAGCAGGATAACATCCGAATGCCGTCTCATCTGTCAGCCGCAGAGCAAAAACAGGTGCAGACGGTGATTGACCGAGCAAGGGGGGACCGCACGGTTCCGCACTCGGCACAGGAGAGCATTCCTTTTCAGCGGATGTTCCCGGACGGTATTTGCCGTGTGACGGACAACTACTACACCAAAACCATCCAGTTTCAGGACATCAATTATCAGCTGGCACAACAGGAAGATCAGACGGCTATCTTTGAGGAATGGTGCAGCTTCCTGAACTTCTTTGATTCCAGCATCCGCTTTGAGCTTTCTTTTATGAATATGGCTACGGATGCCTCGAATTTTGAGAAGATGGTGCGTATCCCGTACCAGAAGGATCATTTCAATCCGGTGCGCACGGAGTACAGCACCATGCTGCGCCGCCAGCTTGCCCAGGGCAACAACGGCCTGACCAAGACGAAGTACCTGACGTTTGGCATTGAGGCGGAATCCATGAAACAGGCAAAGCCGAGGCTCATTCACATCGAGATCGACCTGATGAACAACTTCAAACGCTTGGGTGTCCGGGCAAAATTGCTGAACGGCAAGGAACGGCTTCATCTGATGCACGATATGTTCCACATGGGTGACCATGACCGATTCAATTTCGATTGGAAGTGGTTGCCGGAGAGCGGGCTGTCGGTAAAGGACTTTATTGCACCGACCGGTTTTGCCTTTCCGAAGAACCGTATTTTTCAGATGGGCGGGATGTATGGCTCCATGTCCTATCTCCAGATCACGGCTTCCGACCTGTCGGATCAGCTGCTGAAGGATTTTCTGGATATGGAATCCAGCCAGATCGTGACTATGCACATTCAGTCGGTAGACCAGAATAAAGCAATCAAATCCATCAAGCACACCATTACGGAGCTGGATCGTTCCAAGATTGAGGAACAGAAGAAAGCTGTCCGTTCCGGATACGATATGGACATCATTCCGTCAGATTTGGCAACTTACGGCAAGGACGCAAAGGCACTGCTGAAGGAATTGCAGAGCCAGAATGAGCGTATGTTCCTGCTGACCTTTCTGGTGATGAACACCGGCGAGACGGAGCAGGAGCTGGAAACCAATGTGTTTCAAGCTTCCAGTATCGCGCAGAAGTACAACTGCAACCTGCGCCGTCTGGACTTTCAGCAGGAGCAGGGGCTGATGAGCTGTCTGCCGCTGGCACAGAACCTGATTGAGATTCAGCGCAGCATGACTACCAGCAGCACGGCAATTTTCGTTCCGTTTACCACCCAGGAACTGTTTCAGACCGGGAAAGAGGCTCTGTACTATGGGCTGAATGCTCTGTCCAACAACCTGATTATGGTTGACCGGAAAAAGCTCAAAAACCCCAACGGGCTGATTCTGGGTACTCCCGGTTCCGGTAAATCCTTCTCTGCCAAGAGAGAAATCGCCAATGCGTTCCTGGTGACGGATGACGATGTAATTGTGTGCGATCCTGAAGCCGAGTACACGGCACTGGTGAAGAAATTTGAGGGGCAGGTCATTAAAATCAGCCCTTCCAGCACGCAGTATATCAACCCGATGGACATCAATGCGAACTATTCGGAAGAGGATAATCCGATTGCCTTGAAAGCAGATTTCATCCTGTCCCTGTGTGAGCTGATCGTGGGCGGAAAAGAAGGCTTGCAGCCGGTAGAAAAGACGGTCATCGACCGATGTGTTCATCAGATTTACCAGAACTATTTTGAGAATCCGATGCCGGAGAACATGCCGGTGTTGCAGGACTTGTACGAGGCACTGCTCCGGCAGGATGAAAAGGAAGCACACCATGTGGCAACGGCACTGGAAATCTATGTGACCGGTTCGCTGAACCTGTTTAACCACCGCACCAACGTAGATATCAATAACCGGCTGGTCTGCTATGACATCAAGGAGCTGGGCAAGCAGCTGAAAAAGATCGGTATGCTGGTGGTGCAGGATCAGGTCTGGGGGCGTGTAACCGCCAACCGCAATGCCGGTAAAGCCACCCGCTACTATATGGACGAGTTCCATCTGCTTTTGAAAGAAGAGCAGACAGCGGCTTACAGCGTGGAAATCTGGAAGCGATTCCGTAAATGGGGTGGTATTCCCACCGGCATCACCCAGAACGTAAAAGATCTGCTTTCTTCCCGCGAAGTGACGAACATTTTTGAGAACAGCGACTTCATTTATATGCTGAATCAGGCAGCCGGTGACCGTCAGATTCTGGCGGATCAGCTGAATATCAGCCCGCACCAGCTGTCCTATGTGACTCACTCCGGCGAAGGCGAAGGACTGCTGTTCTACGGAAATGTGATTTTGCCGTTCGTTGATCGTTTCCCGACCGATCTGGAACTGTACCGGATTATGACGACAAAATTAACCGAAGTTCAGGAAGCAAAGGAGGCGTAAGCAATGGCTGGCAAGAAAAATCCGAATCTCGGAGACAAGCTGCGGCAGGAGCGCGAGGGTGCGGAAAACACCCTTCGCGATTCCAGAAGCAAGACCGCAGACAGCAGTACGGGAGACAGCAGCAAGAAAAAAGCGGAACACCGAAGGCAGATTCGTCACGAGGCCGATCTTGCCAAGATGCGCAGTAAGAAGCTGAAATCGGAGCAGGAGGTAAAGGCGAAGAAGAATGAAGCGGCTTCCGGGAAAAAGGGCGGTAAGCCAAAGAAGCCGGGGAATCTTGCAGCAGATGCGATTTCAGCCAAAGCACATCAGAGTGTGCGCAATGCCGACCAGGATAATAATTCCGGTGTGGAGGCAGCGCATTTTTCCGAAGGTTCAGCGGAAGGTGCAGCCCGTGCCGGTTCCCGGTTCCAATATGGTCGAAAGCTGCGGCAGTACAAAAAGCTGGAGCGGTTGGAGAAAAAGGCAGATAAAGATGCCGTGGATTCCATCTTTGCGGAACGCATGAAGTCTGATCCGCAGGCTGGCTCGAATTTCTTTTCCAGATGGCGGCAGAAGCAGGCTATCAAAAAAGAGTATGCCGCTGCGAAGGCAGGTGCAGCCGCAGCGGAGAACACAGCAGCTGGCACGGCCAAAGCTGCGCAGGGTACTGCCAGCATGACGGAAAAGGCGTTTCAGTTTGTGCAGAGCCACTCGCATATCATCATCGGGATTGCAGCCGTGGGACTGCTTGTTTTGGTGATTGCCGGGTCGGTATCGTCCTGCTCTGTCTTGATCAATGGCGGCGGCAATGTGGTGCTGGGGACTTCCTATACAGCGGAAGATGAAGATTTGAAAGGCGTGGAGACGGATTATACCAAGCTGGAAGATAAACTTCGCAAACAAATCGACCGCATTGAAACTGACCATCCGGGCTATGACGAGTATCGCTACAATTTGGCGGAAATCGGTCACAATCCCTATGAGCTTGCTTCTCTGCTGACCGTAGAATTTGAAAACTATACGAGAAGCCAGGTGCAGGCACGGCTCCAGAGTATTTTTGAAGCGCAGTATGAGCTGAAGTTGGAAGAAAAGGTAGAAATCCGGACAAGGAAAGAAACCCGTGTGGGCTATCGCTATAATCCGATCACCGGAACCGGACACACCTACACCTATCAGGTGACGGTACAGTATGAGTATAAAATCCTCAATGTAACGCTGCTCAATCGGGGTGTGGACTATGTTGCCAGAAATTCCGGCCTCACAGATGACCAGCTGCAACGCTACGAAGTCACATTGGAGTGCCGGGGCAATCGGGATGACCTGTTTGCAGGCATCGCCTTTGCAACGCCGGATGGCGCAGGTTCCAGCGGAGAATACCAGGATTACGACATTCCGGGCGAGGCTCTGACGGATGAAAAATTCCGAAAGATGATTACCGAAGCAGAGAAATATCTCGGTTATCCCTATGTCTGGGGCGGCAGCTCGCCGAGCACGAGCTTTGATTGTTCCGGCTTTGTCAGCTGGGTCATCAACCACTGCGGCAATGGCTGGAATGTAGGCAGACAGACGGCCAATGGTCTGATGGGAAAATGCGACATTATCCCGAAAAGTGAGGCAAAGCCCGGAGACCTGATCTTCTTCCAGAAAACCTACAACACCAGTGGCGCATCCCATGTGGGCATTTATGTCGGCAACGGGATGATGATTCACTGCGGCAACCCAATTTCCTATGCTTCCACTGAGACGAACTACTGGAGGCAGCACTACTACTGCATGGGAAGAATTCGCTAAAAACAGGGCGTTTATTCGCCCGGAAAGGACACAACATGAGTTTGAAACTGGAAAAGATTGCTGCGGAGCGTGAGAAAGCCCGCAGGAAACGCGATGAGTGGGAGGAACGCAGAAAGGAATGGGACAGAAAGTACCACGAGCAGGAAAACAGCGAAATCTGTGAAATGGTACATGCCCAGAGCCTGACCCCGGAACAGCTGGCAGTTATCATTCAGATGGCGCAGGCTGCGGTTCCCAACCCGGAAAATCTGAAACTGGATGAGAAAGAAACGGAGGATATGGAATGAAAAAGATGATGGCAATGCTGCTTGCCAGTGTGATGGCGGCAGGAACCTTTACGACCACTGCATTTGCCTATACGGGCGATGATGTGCAGAAGAACACGCATGTCAGTACCGCTGCACAGGAGACGGATGCAGCAGAAAGCACAAATGCGGGGAAAACGGACAATACCGACAGCATCGAAATCGACCCGGACATGCAGGTTCTGCCGGATGGCTATGAGGTCTCTACGGATGCGGATGGGAACCTGATCGTTACGGTGGGCGGCAAAGAATACAATATCGGCAGCGAAAAGTCCCAAAAGCAGACTGGTACGGTGGTGCCGGGGATCACCAGTCTGCATTTTCGTTCCGGTCCCGGCATGGATCAGGAGATTATCGGATATCTGCATTCCGGCGATACGGTGGAGATTGTCGAAAAATGCGGTGACTGGTATAAGGTAAACTTCAACGGCAAAACCGGGTATGCACATGGAAAGTACCTGAATGTCACGGATTCTGCAAAAGACAGCAGCATGTTCAGTGAAGATGCGCTGAAGCTGTTTCAGGATCTGATGCAGAGTGGAATGTCATACGAGGATGAGACGAAATCCAGTGCAGCTTTGACTCCGGAAGGAAATATGACGCTGGTGGACGATATCGGTGAGGAAGAAGATAAATCCAGCCAGCAGTTCATTACGCTGGTGACAAAGGCGGGCAACACCTTTTATCTGATCATCGACCGCGATAAAGACGGCAACCAGAATGTGCATTTTCTGAATATGGTGGATGAGGCCGATCTGCTTGCTCTGATGGATGAAGAGGAAGCCGCCAAGTATCAGGAGAAGAAACCGGAAGTCACGGAACCTGCTGAAACCGAAAAGCCGAAGGAGACGGAACCTGCACCGGAAGAGCAGAAAACAGAGAGCGAGCAGAAGAAAGCTTCCCCGCTTCCGATGATTATGCTGCTTCTGTTTGTGATCGGTGCAGCCGGTGTCGGAGGTTATTTTTATGTTAAGATGAAGGGCGTAAAGCCTGCGTCCAAGAAAAATCAGCCGGACCCGGATGCGGATTATCACGATGAGGATGAAGACGCGCTCCAGCTGCCGGAGGATGACGGTGACGAGGACGAAGAAGTGGATGTCAACGAGGATTACGAAGCAGAATCGGACGATGAACCTGTCTGATTAACGCAGCGTTGACCTGTGGGGCGGCTGAGAAGCCGTCCCTTTTACATAGCAGTCATGCGCTTCGGTGCCTGGCTGCTAATTTTTTGCGAAAGGAGCAGTATCGAATGAAGCTTGTATTAGCGGAAAAGCCCTCGGTTGCCATGAGTCTCTCGAAGGTGATCGGGGCAAATCAGCGCGGAGACGGTTATATGGAGGGTAATGGCTACCTTGTCAGCTGGTGTGTGGGGCATCTGGTGGAACTTTCCCAGCCGGAAGCCTATGATGAAAAGTATGCCAAGTGGAGGTATGATGATCTTCCGATTTTGCCGGATCATTGGCGGTATCAGGTATCTGCCAGCACGAAAAAGCAGTTCGGAATCCTGAAAAAGCTCATGCAGCGGAAAGATGTGGAGAGTCTGATCTGTGCAACCGATGCAGGGCGTGAGGGAGAACTGATTTTCCGACTGGTTTACCATCAGTGCGGCTGCAAAAAGCCGGTGGAACGACTTTGGATTTCCTCGATGGAGGACAGTGCGATCCGGGAAGGCTTTCAGAAGCTCCGACCGGGAACAGAATATGATGCCTTATATGAGGCGGCTTTATGCCGGGAGCGTGCCGACTGGATTGTCGGAATCAACGCCACCCGGCTTTTTTCATGTCTGTATGGGCAGACCCTGAATGTGGGGCGCGTGATGACACCAACGCTTGCGATGGTGGTCATGCGGGATGCAGCAATCCGGGCTTTCAAGCCAGAGCCGTTCTACTCGGCAGAATTGAAATTTCGGGATTTTCAAGCAGGTGGTGAGCGGATGAAAGAAAAAGCAGAAGGAGAAAAACTGGTGGCAGAGTGCTGTCAGGCAGGTAGTGCCATCATTACTAAGGTGGAGCAGAAAGAAAAATCAGAGAAGCCCCCGGCATTGTTTGATCTGACCTCGCTTCAGAGAGAAGCAAACCGGCAGTTGGGATTCACTGCCCAGCAGACCTTGGATTACACGCAGGCTCTGTACGAGAAGAAACTCGTGACCTATCCCCGTACCGACAGCCGGTATCTGACGGATGATATGGCACCGCTGGTGCTGGAACTTGTTTCTGTGATCCAGCAGAGCTTTCAGATTCAGGCAGATGTACCGGCACCGGTGAATGCAGCGCAGGTCATCAATTCTAAGAAAGTCACCGATCACCATGCCATTATCCCTACAAAAACAGCGGTGGGTTATGACATTTCCTCGCTTCCCAGTGGAGAACAAGCGATTCTTACTCTGCTGGCGGTGCGGCTGATTTGTGCGGTCGGAACACCCTGCCACTATGCAGAAACCATAGTAGAAGCGGAGTGTGCCGGTCAGAAGTTCCGCACGAAAGGCAAAACAGTCACGGATATGGGCTGGAGGCAATATGCAGGAAAGCCGGTTGAAGATGCTGAGAAGAATGCGGAGGCGGGTGATCTTCCGGAGCTTTCGGAAGGCATGACACTGGAACTTGCCGGTGTCGATCTGAAAGAGGGCAAGACCAGCCCGCCTAAGAGATTTACCGAAGATCTTCTGCTTTCAGCGATGGAGAGTGCCAGCTCGGATGAATTTCCGGCTGGTGTAGAGCGAAAAGGCATCGGCACACCAGCTACACGCGCTGCCATCATCGAAAAACTGGTACAGAAAGGCTTTATCGAGCGCAGGGGCGATAAGAAAACGAAATACCTTTGTTCTACGGACAAGGGAAATGCGCTGGTGACGGTGGTGCCGGAACAGATTCAGTCTCCATCCATGACGGCAGACTGGGAGGAAAAACTGCTGAAAATAGAACACGGCGAGTATGACAGCGATGCCTTTATGGGAGAAATCAGCAGCATGGTCAGCGGACTTGTAAAAACCTACGAGGCTGTGAAAGGTGCCAATGTCCTGATGCAGCCGGAATGCAAAGTCATTGGTTCCTGCCCCGCCTGCGGCAGTGATGTTTGTGAAACGGCAAATGGATGGTTTTGCAGGGATAAGAGCTGTAAATTTGCGCTCTGGAAGGAAAACAGGTTCTTTCAGACACTGGGAAAGCAGATGACAGAGGAACTGGCAAAGCAACTGGTAAATCAGGGAAAAGCACGGCTTACCCACTGCTATTCCAAGAAGTCTGGACGTTACTATGACACAACCGTTCATGTAGAGACTGGCGAGGACGGTGCAGCAGCATTTAAGCTGGAGTTTGGAGGTAAAAAATGAGCATGAAAATGATGAATGCAGCTTATTTGGTGGATAATGCTGCGCTGCTTTCCTTGCAGGAAAAGCAGGACGGCGTGGAATTCCATTGCTTTGATATGGACAGCAAGGTGCAGACCACCGAGGGACACATTGGCTGGGATGTGTTGGATAAACAGCCGTCTTCTACGCTGGAAGAAAGCGCAAGGGTGGTAGCACTTCAGAAGATTCCCCAGCTTGACGGTCTTGCCGTTGCGCCGGTAGCTCCGGAGATGCTGGAGCAGGTACGCGGCGGCAGAAAGGTTCTCTGGCAGATGAAAAAGGCTGATCCTGAGCTGGAGAATGCAAAAAATATCCGGTTTATCACCAGCAACTACGAGGATCGGTTCAAAATTCCGGATGGCAGTGCAGTGGAGATCGAGTATCCGAACCGGAAGTTCTCAGCTCGCTGCGAATATATGGACGAATATCATTTGCGCCTTGGGTATGATGTTTTGCACATCTGTCAGCTGGCAGAAATGCTGGAACGCGGCGGTGGTACATGCCGCCCGGAGCCGCTGATTACGGAAGAACGCAGCGCATGGGATTTGGGAAGCAAGGGCTTTCTTGCCATTCAGACCTGTGAGGACGGTTACGACTATACCTTATATCATAAGGACTTTACGGAAATTGACGGTGGACAGATCGACAACCCGGAAATCAGCATGAATGCAGCCAGAGACCAGATTCTTTCGGATTATGGGTTCGGTGGCCGCACCATGACGCGGATTGACTATGATGAACTTTGTGATCGTGCAGAGGAAGCGGAAATCAGCAGACGGGAATCTGTGCTGGGTAAACTCTCGGATTTGTCTTCCAGAACGGATACGCCGGTGAAAGCTGCCAAGGCGAAGGAGGCAGAGCGATGAAATACAAGCTTACGAAGGCAGAGCAGGAAACCGTCATCAATTTTGATAATGAACTGGATACCGCCAGCATTTATACCCATGACAGCCGCCTGATTAAGAAGCTTCGGGAACTGCGAAAACAGTATCCGGAGCAGTTTATTTTGGAGCACCGGGAGCATGGGTCGGTCACTTATACGATTCCGAAACGCTGCGTCGGTATCCGACCGCCTTATAGTGAAAAGCGGCGGGAACAACAGCGGCAGGAAGCAAAGGAAAACGGCCTGCCGTTTATGGAGAAGGGAGAAATGAACGATGGCAAGAATTGAAAAATGGGATGAAGTGCATGGAACGCAGGCACCGGACGAAAGAATGATGGCATTTCTCGACAGTACTACCGACCAGTATGCGATTTTGCAGCTTCGCCGCAGCGAGGATACGGTATATGAACGCTTTTCGTCTATGCGCGAACTGGAACGGATGGGGCTGGAACCGGATATTGACCATTATGAGGTGGTTTATACGGCTCCGCTTCTTCCCTACAAGGATCAGAATACGATGTTGGAGGAACTGTATGCGAAATTCAATGTTTCCCGCCCTGATGATTTTACTGGTCATAGTCTTTCTGTGTCTGACATCGTGGCTTTACGGCAGAATGGTGTTGTAAGCTGTCACTATGTGGATTCCATCGGCTTCCAGGAACTGCCCGGATTTTTGAAACCGGAGAACTACCTGAAAGCCGCAGAAATGGCGATGGAGGACGATTACGGCATGATTGACGGCGTAATCAATAACGGAAAGAAGGAAGAACCGGTGGAGAAAGCATCGGTTCTGGACCAGCTGAAGGAAAAGCAGGAGGCTGTGCCGCCTGCGCCGCCTCGCAGGTGCTGCGAAGAAAAGGAGTTATAAATGCGTTTTACGGATGACGAATGGATGCTCATGATGCTTTACAGCCCTGGCACACGGACAGGGCTGATCGAAGAGCTTCAAAAGATGCAAAAAAGTCTGACGGGCAGAGACAGAAACCTGCGCAGGTGGACGGCCTCGCTGCTTGCAAAACTGGCAGAGATGACGGATGCAGAATATGAGGCACTGGATTTGTATCCGGACGAATAAAGGAGAGGAGGAAAAAGACAGATGATGACGAAAACGGCTTATTATATGCAGATGGCGCAGGAAGCTGCGGCACAGATCACTGGCAGCAAAGAACAGTGGACAGCGTTTCTGACCACATCCGCGCGGCTTTATAAGTATCCCTTTGCGGAGCAGCTGATGATCTATAAGCAGAGGCCAGAAGCGACGGCCTGTGCAGAGTACGATCTCTGGAATGATCGGATGAACCGCTATGTGAAGCGTGGCTCCAAGGGCATTGCTCTTTTGGACATGCGCGGCGAGCAGCCGAAACTGCGGTATGTATTTGATGTGGCTGATACCGGAGAACGGAAGAATTCCCGACCGGTACAGCTCTGGAAAATGAATGCGGAGCATGAGCAGCCAATCATTCGCGCACTGGATGTAGCATTTGATGTTCCTGCCGGTGCTGGGTCTCTGGAAAATCATATCATGGAAGCGGCAGAACGCCTTGCAAGGGATTACTGGGAGGAAAATCGCAGGCAGATCAGTGACATCGTTGCAGATTCCTATCTGGAAGGATATGATGAACTCAACATCGGAGCTTCCTTTAAGAGAGCTGCCGCTGTCAGCATCGCATATTCCGTCTTTACCCGGACGGTGGGCAATGCAGATGACTATTTTGAGCACGAGGATTTTCCGGACATTTTTGATTTTAATACGCAGGCTGCCGCCAATGTGCTGGGAACTGCGGTCAGCGAAATGTCCAGCCAGATCTTCCGGGAAATTGAACGCACGATCCGAACCTATGAAAAAGACAAGCAGGCAGAAAGGAGCCAAAACTATGATGGAGCTGAATTACACGAAGAACGGCGATTACCTGATTCCGGATATCCAGTTGTCGGTGCAGGAACAGAAGCCTCTGGGCAAGTACGGGAGGATGCGCAGAGCGTTCCTGCAGGAGAACAACACGCTGCTGTACAATCACCTGATCCTGACCGAGAAGCTGTATCCGCACCTGTGGGAGATTCAGGAGACCGCGAACGCACGGATGGAGCAGATGATGGCGGAGCTTCTGAAAGCGAATCCGGTACCGGACAAGAAATCGAACCAAATGGCCTGGGTGCAGCACATGAACATGCTGAAAGCGCAGGCAGAGGAAGTCATTCTGGCGGAACTTATCAACAGCTAAACTTTATGAGCCTGTTTCAGTCCGAGGCAGAGCAGATTCAGAAAATTGATGCGGCGGCAGAAAATGCAGCCAGAGAAGCGGAGAGCGAAAAGCCCTCCGCTTTTGTCATTTCTGAGAATGAAATCGACCGGATGTTGCGAGCAGGTTCTAATTTTGAGGGCGGAAAAATCCGTATTTATGCGCTGTATCAGCAGCAAGGGGACGCGAAAGAACGAGCTGCATTTCTGAAAGCGGAATACGGTCTTGGCGGTCACAGCTATACCTTTATGGATGGCAGTCGTGGTTTTGCAGATTATGACGGAAAAGGTATTCTGCTTCGCAATTATGGCCATGATCGGGAAGTGCGACTTACATGGTCGGCGGTGGATAAGCGGTTAGACCGGCTTGTGGTAAATGGTCAATATCTTACCGCACTGGAAATGGAAGAGTATCGGAAGCTGGAGCAGGAATATGGTGCACCGCTTCCTATGCCGACTGCCGCCCATGTATTTCCGCCAACACCACCGGAACACTACGATACCGGAAATGAGCATGTGGACAACTTGCTGAATACGGCTGCGGATGTATATGCCCGGAGTGAACTGGCAGCACCCCAGCGGTTTACCGTGATGGAGACAGACGCTGGCTATGCGGTCTGGGATGATATTCAGGACGGCATTCATGTAGAGCCGGATGGTGTCAGCGAGGAGTTTACCAGCGAATGGGAGGCAGAGACCTACCGCCAGCAGCTGATTGAAAAAGTTCAGGAACGGGAAGCAAAAGACTGGCTCTATGTTGAACAGAGCAAGCAGAATTTGCAGCAGGACATTCCATTCCCAGATGTGGAATCCGAAGAAATACAGGAATCGGCTCACGCAGAGACAGATCCTCTGGTACTGGAAATGCAGGAACACGCCAGAGAACTTGCCAAAGAGTCTGGCTATGCGCCGGATGAACGGTTTGTAGTCACGATGACCGGCGAGAACTTCCCGGATTCTAAGGATGCGTTTGCCATCTGGGATTATGTCAAAGAAGAGTATTACGGATATTCAGACGGAAAAGTACAGACATTTGCCGATTATGTGAGTGCGTCAGAGGCGTTGCAGGAGATTCGCGGCAGGAATATGGAGGCTGAAAAAGAGCCTGCAACTGTGCAGCCAGAACCGGCAGCTCCGGTGCAGCCAGATTATCGTGTCGGCGATACGCTGTATCTGGACGGAAAGGCATTTACGATTGAAAAAGTCGGGCTTTTTGATGTGGAGCTTCGGGACCCGGATTCCGTGTATCCGATCTTCCGCTCGGAAAGCAAGGAGAATCTGGCAAGACTTTTGGAGCATGAGGAAAATGTTCACCTGCATAATCTGGTGGTTGATCTGAATCCCGGCAGAGAAAAGCAAAGTGAGGAACAAAAATCGGTAATTCCAGAGACAGAGCCGGAGAACACTCATGCAGAAAACTATCGTATCAACAGCTTTCATCTTGGCGAAGGCAGTCCCAAACAGAAATTCCGTGCCAACATGGATGCTATCTACACGCTGAAAACCTTAGAAAACCAGCACAGAGATGCGACACCGGAAGAACAGGAAACACTGGCCAATTATGTCGGCTGGGGCGGGCTGGCAGATGCCTTTGACGCAGGGAAAGCTGCCTGGGCAGGCGAATATAAGGAACTGAAAGCAGCTCTTACGGAAGAAGAATATGCCGCAGCCAGGGCTTCGACTCTGAATGCGCACTACACCAGTCCTACCGTGATCCGTGCAATCTATGAAGCGTTGGACGGTATGGGATTTGAGAAAGGCAATATTCTGGAACCGTCGATGGGTGTCGGCAACTTCTTCGGTATGCTGCCGGATACCATGCTGGACAGCAGACTGTATGGTGTGGAACTGGATTCCATCACAGGGCGAATTGCGCAGAAGCTGTATCCGCAGGCAGAAATCAAGGTGGCAGGTTTTGAAACCACCGACCGCCGCGATTTCTATGATCTGGCCGTGGGCAATGTGCCATTTGGCAACTACCGTGTCAGCGATAAGCCATATGATAAACTCGGATTTTCTATCCACAACTATTTCTTTGCCAAGGCACTGGATCAGGTTCGGCCCGGTGGTATCGTGGCCTTTGTTACCAGCCGCTATACGATGGATTCCAAAAATCCGGACGCACGAAAGTATCTGGCGCAGCGGGCAGAATTGCTGGGAGCTATCCGACTTCCCAACAACGCATTCCGTGCCAATGCCGGTACGGATGTGGTGTCGGATATCATTTTCCTGCAAAAGAGAGACCATCCCATTGATATCGAACCGGATTGGGTGCATCTGGGGCTGACATCGGAGGGTATTACCCTCAACGGCTACTTTGTTGACCACCCGGAAATGGTGCTGGGTGAGATTACAACGGAAAGTACCCAGTATGGCAAGGAAGAATGTACGGTCATTCCGATTCCAGGTGCGGATCTGGGAGACCAGCTGCATGAGGCGGTGCAGCACATCGGCGGTCATTATGAAGCACAGGAGCTGGCACCGGAGGAGGAGTTGTCCTTGCAGGGCGAAACTATTCCGGCAGACCCCAATGTCAAGAACTTCTCCTATGCAGTAGTGGATGGGGATGTCTACTTCCGTGAGAACAGCATCATGCGGAAGGCTGACCTTTCTGCGACAGCCACCGGCAGGATCAAAGGCATGGTGGAGCTTCGTACCATTGTGCAGGAACTGATCGACTACCAGCTGAACGATTACCCAGAGGACGCGATTGCTCAGAAACAGCGGGAACTGAATGTGGCCTATGACCGATTCGCCGATCAGTATGGGCTTATCAACTCCCGTGCAAATGCACAGGCTTTTTCGGAAGATTCGTCTTATTATCTGCTTTGCTCTCTGGAAAATGTAGACGAAAACGGCAGGCTGGAATCCAAGGCGGATATGTTCACCAAACGGACGATTCGACCGGAACGGGCTGTTACCAGTGTAGATACTCCGGCTGAAGCTCTGGCAATCTCTATCGGAGAGCGCGGCGGAGTGGATTTGCCCTATATGGCGGAGCTATTAGGTACACCGGGAGAATTTGAAAAAATCCAGCAGGAACTGCATGGTGTCATTTTCAAAGACCCGATGACGCAGGGCGGCGAGGAAACCGACTGGGTGACGGCTGATGAATATCTGTCCGGCAATGTCCGGGAAAAACTCCGCGTGGCAGAACTGGCTGCGGCTTCTGACCCTGCCTTTGCGGTAAACACGGAATATTTGAAGAAAGCACAGCCGAAAGACCTGGATGCGTCGGAGATTGATGTGCGCCTTGGTGCCACATGGGTCAATCGGGATTATATCCAGCAGTTTATGGAAGAAACCTTTGAACCGCCGTTCTATCTGCGCAGAAATATTGAAGTGAAATTCTCTCCCATGACGGCAGAATGGCAAATTACCGGTAAGAGTACACCGAGCCGGAATGATGTTCATGCCTATATGACCTACGGCACCAGCCGTGCCAATGCCTACCGAATTCTGGAGGATACGCTGAATCTGCGGGATATCCGTATCTATGATACCGTGGAGGATGCAGACGGTAAGCAAAAGCGGGTTCTGAACAAAAAGGAGACCACCCTTGCCCAGCAGAAACAGCAGGCCATTAAGGATGCGTTCCAGAATTGGGTGTGGAAAGACCCTTATCGACGTGCGGAACTTGTGGAAAAGTATAACGAGCTGTTCAACAGTACCCGTCCTCGTGAGTACGATGGTTCTCATATCCGCTTTGGCGGCATGAATCCGGAGATTCGGCTGCGGGAACACCAGCAGAATGCCATTGCTCATGTGCTGTACGGCGGCAATACGCTGCTGGCTCACGAGGTAGGTGCCGGTAAGACTTTTGAGATGGCAGCTTCTGCTATGGAGGCAAAACGGCTGGGACTGTGCCAGAAATCCATGTTTGTCGTTCCGAATCATTTGACCCTTCAGTGGGCAAACGAGTTCCTGCGCCTGTATCCGAGTGCAAAATTGCTGGTGGCAAGCAAAAAGGACTTTGAAACCGCCCGCAGAAAGAAGTTCTGCGCACGAATTGCCACTGGCGATTACGATGCAGTTATTATCGGGCATTCCCAGTTTGAGAAAATCCCGGTGTCCGCAGAACGTCAGGAGCGGATTTTGACTGCCCAGATTGATGAAATCGAAAACGCCATTGCTGAGATGAAATCCCAGAATGGCGAACGTTTCTCCATCAAACAGATGGAAAAGACCCGGAAAGGATTGGAGGCGAGATTGGAGAAACTCCGGGCAACCGACCGAAAAGACGATGTGATTACCTTTGAGCAGTTGGGCGTAGACCGGCTGTTCGTAGACGAGGCACATGCGTTCAAGAACCTGTTCCTCTACACAAAAATGCGCAATGTTGCGGGTTTATCCACATCGGAAGCGCAGAAATCTTCGGACATGTTTATGAAGTGCCAATATATGGACGAGTTGACAGGCGGGCGCGGCATCATTTTTGCGACCGGCACCCCGGTCAGCAACAGCATGACGGAGCTTTATACCATGATGCGGTATCTCCAGTATGGCACGTTACAGCAAAAAGGGCTGACCCATTTCGACAGCTGGGCTTCTACCTTTGGTGAGACCACCACGGCCATTGAGCTGGCACCGGAAGGAACCGGATACCGGGCAAGAACAAGATTTGCAAAGTTCTTCAACCTGCCGGAGCTGATGAATATGTTCAAGGAAGTGGCAGATATCAAGACTTCCGATCAGCTGCATCTGCCGGTGCCGGAGGCAAAGTTTGAAACCGTGGTAGTGCAGCCCTCGGAGCATCAGCAGGCGATGGTGGCGGAGCTTTCGGAACGGGCGGCGGCTGTGCATTCCGGTGTGGTAGACCCATCGGTCGATAATATGCTGAAAATCACATCGGATGGCAGAAAGCTGGGGCTGGATCAGCGGCTGATGAATCCGCTTCTTCCGGATGACCCCAACAGCAAGCTCAACGCCTGTGTGCGGAATGTGCTTCGGATTTATGAGGAAGGACAGTCGGATAAGCTGACCCAGTTACTGTTCTGCGACCTCAGCACGCCGAAGAACGATGGAACCTTCAATGTCTATGAGGATATCCGCGCCAAACTCATCCAGTCCGGCGTACCGGAGGATGAAATCGCATTTATCCATGATGCGGATACCGAGGCAAAAAAGAAAGATTTGTTTGCCAAAGTGCGTACCGGACAGGTACGGGTATTGTTAGGTTCGACACAGAAGATGGGTGCAGGCACGAACGTGCAGGACAGGCTGGTGGCCGTGCATCATCTGGATGTGGGCTGGCGGCCTGCGGATATGACCCAGCGAAATGGTCGTATCATCCGTCAGGGCAACCGCAACAAAGAAGTGCAGGTTTATCAGTATGTGACGGAAGGAACCTTTGATGCCTACCTCTATCAGACACTGGAGAATAAGCAGAAGTTTATCAGCCAGATCATGACCAGCAAATCTCCGGTTCGTTCCTGTGATGATGTGGATGAGCAGGCACTTTCCTATGCGGAGATCAAGGCACTTTGCGCAGGAGACCCGCAAATCAAGGAAAAAATGGACTTGGATGTAGATGTTGCAAGACTGAAGGTGCTGAAAGCAGATCATCAGAGCCAGCAGTACCGATTGGAGGATAAGCTGATGAAATATTTCCCTGCGGAGATTGAGAAAACACAGGGGTTCATCAAGGGCTTTCAGTCGGATATTCGGACGGTGGCGGCACATCCGCTGCCGGAAGAAGGGTTCTGCGGCATGGAGGTAAATGGCACATGCTTTACTGAAAAAGCCGAGGCCGGTGAAGCAATCCTTGCGGTCTGTAAAGCCAATCAGAGTCTGGAGCCGGTACCGCTTGGCAGTTATCGAGGTTTCAAGATGGAACTGGCATTTGACAGCTTCCAGAAAGAGTATCAGGTACTGCTGAAAGGCGAGATGACCCACCGGGTACCCATCGGAACCAGTGCTGCGGGTAATATCCAGCGTCTGGACAATGCTCTTGCTGGGATTCCTGCAAGATTGGAAAAGGCAGAACAGCAGTTGGACAGTCTTAGGAGCCAGCAGGAAGCTGCGCAGGCCGAGCTTGGAAAACCGTTTCCCCAGGAGGCAGAACTGGCAGAGAAGAGTGCAAGACTGGCAGAATTGGACGCACTGCTGAATATGGATGACCGTGGAAATGATGATCCTGACCGTGAGAATACAACAGAAAAGCCGTCTGTCCTGGCAGAGCTGCGTGATCGTGCTGGTCGCATTCCGCCGATGACACATCGGGATGAGGAGGTGGCACTATGAGTGTTCGGGAACACTGGATCAATGTCCGGGTGAACCCGGAAGAGCTGGCGAGGATTCGTGAAAAGCAGAAGGAATTGGGTATTCGGAATACCGGTGCCTATATGAGAAAGATGGCGATGGACGGGTACTGCGTAAATCTTGATTTGTCGGATGTGGCGCAGGTATCCATCCTTCTTCGCCGATGCAGCAACAACCTGAATCAGTACGCAAAACGCGCCAATGAATCTGGAAGCATCTATGCGGAGGATATCCGGGATTTGCAGAGACGGCTGGATGAACTCTGGGAGATGCAGAAGCTGATCCTGAAGAGGCTTTCTGGTATTCGCTGACGGCGCAAATGTGCGGGATTTCTACAGCACATGGCACAGATGAAACTGTCTGTGCCGTTACATATTTCTTGGTCTACCTGTTGACATCGTGGTGTTTGGCAAGCAGGTACGATAAAATGAAGATGAAAAGAAAAACGAAGGGGTGAAATCCATGAAGATCGTATGTTTTTTGTTGAAGCTGGTGCTGAAAATCCTGTTGCTGCCGGTTGCGTTTCTGCTGCGATTTCTATGCTTTATCTGGAATCTGCTGATGCAGCTATCCCTGTGGGTGCTTTCACCGGTTATGCTGTTCGTTCTTGGCTGCGGCATCTATTCGGTGGTTCGGGCGAGCTGGACGGATGTGTTCCTGCTGACCCTGATTGAGATGGGGTTGTTCGCAGCTGCGGTTGGTGCGGGCGGCATCATGGAACTGATGGAGCGGCTATGTGAGCGTGTAGAGGATGTTTTGACAATTTGAGTTCAGGAGGGATTTGATGGATATTCAGTTTATGAAAGATTATTATGATTTACGATACGAGGAAACAGATGGAGAGAATCATTTTGTGAATGAGACTGCTTATCAGGAAAAACAGTCTGAGCAATCGAAGATGGAAGACCAGCTGATGGAAATGGTGGGCGGCAGCGAATCTAATGTGTGGAAGCTGTACGAAAGCATTATGTGCGTCTATTTCGATATGGAAGAGATCATCAAGCAGGCCGTTTATTTGCAGGGAGCTTATGATCGGGAACGGATGTTAAAATGAGAATAGTGAATTGGTAAGAGCTGCCTTCGGGTAGCTCTTTTTAGATGGAGGAATATGAAAAATGGCGGCTACAAGACTAATTGCGCTGCATATCAATAAAGGAAAGACGGTAGCGCAGTGTCTGGCTGACCGTACTGATTATTCTGAGAATGCAGCAAAGACGGAAGATGGAAAATATATCAGCGCGTATGCCTGTGACGCAAAGACCTGTGATGAAGAATTTCTGCTTTCCAAACGACAGTATGAGCATATCACGGGAAGAACCCAGGCGCATGATGTGATTGCATATCAGATTCGGCAATCCTTTAAGCCCGGAGAAATCACGCCGGAGGAGGCGAACAAGGTTGGCTATGAGACGGCCATGCGATTCACCAAGGGAAAACACGCATTTATCGTGGCAACTCATGTTGATCGTGCGCACATTCATAACCACATTATTTTTAATTCGACTACATTAGACTGCACCAGAAAATTCCGAGATTTTCGCTTATCCGGTCTTGCACTGGCAAGGCTCAGTGATATCGTCTGCCTGGAACACCGGTTGTCGGTCATTATCCGGAAGCCCTATGGAGAACGGCAGAAGAGAACGGAATACCCGGAGAAAAAATCGCAGCGGGATGAAATCTGCGAGTCCATTGATGCAGCATTGGCAAGAAAACCAAAAGACTTTCGGGAACTGATCGGAATTTTGCAAGAGGCAGGATACGAGTATAAAGATGGAAAACAGCCTGCCCTGCGGGGAAAAGGCCATGCCAGATTTGCTCGTTTTCGCTCTCTTGGCAAAGGATATTCGGTCGAAGAACTCTGCGAAGTGATTGCCGGGAATGCGGTTCATAAAAGTAAATTTGCAGAGAAAATCCGCACAAGCGCACGGTCTGCACAGGTGCATCAGAGAACGGAGCTGTCGTTCCTGATTGATGTCCGTGCCAAAATGCAGGCGGGCAAAGGCGCGGGATATGCGCGCTGGGCAAAAGTCTTTAATCTGAAACAGATGGCAAAAGCTATGATGTTCATGGAAGAGCATGGAATCAAGAGCTATGCAGAGCTGAAAGAAAAGGCAGATGGAATTTCTGAAAAATGTGATGCGCTGCTGGAATCTGTAAAGGCAGATGAGGCACGGATGTCAGAAGTGTCGGTGCTGCGGAAGCATCTAATCAATTATGCCAAGACAAAAGATGTTTTTGCCGCTTATAAAGCATCCGGTTACAATCGGGAGTTCTATGAAGCCCATCGGGATATGCTGGCCTTGCGCAGCGCAGCAAAAAAGGCGTTTGATGCCTATAAGAAAGAGAACGGTTCTGACAAAAAGCTCCCGCGCATCAGCGAGCTGAACGCAGAGTATGCGATGCTTCTGGAACGAAAGAAAAGCTCCTATGCAGAGTACCGCAAGACCAAATCGGAAATGCAGGATTGGCTTGTGGCACAGAAAATCGTGCAGGAAATCCTGAAAGAGGACGAACAGAAGAAAGAGCAACTGCATGAGCAGGAAGTGCGGCAGGAAGAAGAAAATAGACAGAATAGCAGATGATGGAAAGCCCGGTGCAGTGTGAGTGTTATGCTCATGCTGCACCGGGCTTTTTTCTTTGGCAGGAACTGCCGTTAAAGCATCCGGAACGGATGCGCAGCTCGATGCCGCAGGCAGCGTTCTATGGGGATTGGGGAGTTTCCCCAACAAGCAGAAAATCGCTTTCGTGTCACGAAAGCCCTGCTTGCAGAAGAGTGAAAAACGTTTTGAACGCACGATTTTCTGTTTACTTGGAAGACGATAAGTGCTATACTTGAAAATAGAGAAATTATACCCATGGACAGGTTGTTTTTAAGCAGGAGGCAGAGGCGATGGCAGTATCATATAACAAGTTGTTTAAGCTGTTGATAGACAAGAAAATGAAGAAGAAAGAGCTGTGCGAGCTTGCTGGAGTCAGCGCAAGTACCATTGGGAAAATGGGGCGCGGAGAACCTGTTTCTATTGAAATGGTAGAAAAAATCTGTCTTGCATTAGGATGTACGGCTGACGATGTGTTGGATTTCATCCCAGAGAGTCCAGATAATGGGACAGCTGATAATGTAGAATAAGGATGGTGGCCGAATGGGAAGGATAATACAGTATCGGCTGCTCCAATCCGAAAATCAAACAGGACTGATGAGACCAGTTGTCTACTGTGATGAAAAATACTGCGAAAGTTTACAGCAGGTTTCATTAAATGAGAAAATGGCGGCTCTGCTCATAAAAATTAAACCGGAACGAAGAACCATGAGGCTTGAAAGATGCTTTCAGGAAGTTCTTACAAATATTCCGGAAAATAGTTGTATCCGAGACTTTGATGTGCTGTTCAATCCAGCATACAAGATAGATGTATTGCAACTTCTTACAGTTGCGAATCGAAGCAAATCGTTTTCTGTTTTATGGCCGGGAACTGTGACAGACGGAAAATTGGTTTATGCGGAAGATGGATATGCGGACTATAAAGAATACGATGTAGAACAATACAACATAACCTGTGTCGTTTAAGGGAGGATAAAAAAGTGAAGTACTCAGACTTGATCAGCTTCAACCCGATTGAGGATGTCATTCAGCTTACTACGGCGGATGATGCGAACCGGGCGAAAGAGTATGTGAAATCTTATGTTATGTCTGATACCATGGCGGCAAATCTGAAAAGCCCGGTATTGGATCAGCTTCAGATGGACGAAGTGGTTGATAACAAGGGTGTTCTTGTTGTTGGTAACTATGGTACTGGTAAATCACACTTGATGAGCGTGATTTCTTCTATTGCCAAGGATGCGGATAACCTTCAGTATCTCCAGAATAAAAACTTTGCAAAAGAGATGGAGTGTATCGCAGGCAAGTTTGAAGTACTTCGCATTGAAATCGGCGGCGTAACGATGTCGCTGCGAGAAATCCTGTTTGGCTTCATCGAAGACGATTTTGCGGCACGAGGAATTGATTTTGAAGTGCCGGATTTTGATACAGTCCGCGATAATAAAAAGCTGATTCGTGATATGATGATGGCTTTCTCTGCAAAGTATCCAGACAAGGGATATCTGATTGTTGTGGATGAGTTCCTGAGCTATCTGACTTCCCGTGACGAGCGGCAAATTGTCCTCGACCTTGAGTTTTTCCGTGCACTTGGCGAGATGTGTTCCAAGAGCAAGCTGCGCGTAATTTTTGGTGTGCAGGAGAAGATTTTTGATAATCCGCGATTCAGCTTTGTGTCGGACACACTGAAACATGTGTCTGATCGTTTTACGCAGATTGTCATCACCAAAGAGGCAACATCTTATGTTGTGTCTGAGCGTATCTTGAAGAAAACGCCTGAGCAGAAGGCTTTGATTCGCAAGCATTTGGAGAAATTCTCAATGCTTTATACTGGTATGTCTTCCCGGATGGATGAGTTTGTAGATTTGTTCCCAATTCATCCGTCCTATATTGATGTGTTCAATAAGATTTACCTGATTGAGAACCGGCATATCCTGAAAAACATATCAATGACAATCCGCGATATTTTTAACCGCGACGTGCCAGAGAACGAGCCGGGCATCATCTCTTTTGATAATTATTGGCCTGCAATCAAATCCAACGGATTGCTCAAGAGTGACGTAACCATCAACCGTGTTGTTACTGCCAGTGGACAGCTGGAGGATATCATTAACCGTGCATTCCCTAAGCCCGCATACAAGCCGCTGGCAATTAAAATTATCTATGCACTGAGTGTTCATCGTCTGACTACGAATGGCTTGGATGTACATTTCGGACTGACAGCAGAGAACTTGAAAGATGATCTTTGCCTGTTCCTGACGATGCCGGAGCAGGATGCGGACTTCTTGCTGGCTCTGATTAAGACTACACTGAAGGATATCATGACCACGGTATCTGGTCAGTTCATTATCTACAACGATGCCAATAACCAGTATTACATTGATGTGGATAAGGTCGTTGACTATGATGAGAAGATTAAACAGAAGGCTTCCATCATGGCAGATGGCGAACTGAATCGCTATTTCTATCAGTTGATTTACAGCTGCCTTGATTGGGACGCAAAGCAGTATGTTCCTGGATTTGAGATTTATCAGCGCGACCTGAACTGGGATAGCCATAACATTTTCCGTGAAGGCTATTTGTTCCTCGGCCTGCCGGGAGAGCGTAGCACTGCGCAGCCGGAACGGGATTTCTATATCCATATTATGCCGCCATACAGCAGCGGCAGCATTGCTGTTAAAAATTTGGAGGATGAAGTTTATTTCTTCTTCAAATCCACTGCGGAGTTCAAGGAGATTCTGGGCTTCTTCTCTGCCGCCAATGCACAGGCACAGATCAGTGAAGGCAAAGATAAGGATGCCTATCTGAGCAAGGCAGCGATGATCCGCAAAAAGCTGATTAAGTATCTGAGTGAAAATAAGAACACCTGCTTTGATATCCAGTATAAGGGGCAGAAGCGGCAGATGATCGAAGTGCTCCGGGGACGCTATAACCGGGATATGGACTTTAAGGACACCGTTGATTTGGCGGCTTCCCTGTGTCTGGATGAGTATTTCTGCGGCAAATATCCGGATTGCCCTATGATGAAAACAAAGGTGACTCGGAAAAATATGGCAGAAAATGTAAGGCAGGCATTTGATTATTTTGCTGGTCGTAAAACGCAGACGGCAACCTTGATGCTCCAGAGCTTTGGCGTTCTGGATGGCGATAAGATTCGACCGGAAGGTTCCAAGTATGCAGCTTACTACATTGACCAGCTGAAACAGCTGCCGCCGCAGGGCGTTATCAATTATTCGGATATCTTTGATGTTAAATACGATGATCAGTACGAAGATAAGCATTTCAAGATCAACTATCTTTTTACACCGATCATCTTCCTGTCCATGGTATATGCGGGCTATGCAACGATGACTCTGCGCAATGGCACTGTTCTGAGTGCATCGAATCTGGATACTGTACCTCGCATTGGTGTTCTGGACTTGTATGAGTTCAAATATCTGGCACGGCCTGCACAGATGGCAATGGCAGAACTGAAAAAGCTCTTTGATGTGCTGGAAATCAATCCGGCTCTGCTGGACAACCCGAATGATCGTGATGAGGGTGTGAAGCAGTTATTGAAAAAAGCGCAGGAAACGAGCAACTCTGCTGTTCTTGCGAACCAGAAGCTGAACAATGGATTTGAGCTTTGGAATGAACCGCTTGTGGATGCGCAGCATTTGATTGCTATGCAGAAAGCCTGTGCAGCAGTTAAGGATGAATTCAGCAATTATTCTGCTCGGTTCAATACTCCGGCGAAGCTGAATAATTTCACGCTGACCTTTGATGAGATTGACAAGCTGGCAGAGCAGATCGCACTGATCAAGGCGATTGCGGAATACGTGACTTTCAAAACGGATTGCGCAAATAATGTTTCCTATCTGAGCAACATTGAGTTTATCGACCTTGGCGCAAACTTCAAACAAAAACTGGAAGCTGCAAAAGACGAATTCCGTTCTGCACGCGATAGCATTCTGACCGGTACATCCGGAGATGCAGCCGCGCAGAAGGTAAATGCTGCTCTTGAAAAGGTAAAAGAAGAGTATATCGGCATTTATTTTGAAGAACATAAGAAAAAACGCTTGGACATTGACGATGCAAAACGACGCGGTAAATTACAGGAGAGTTCCGTACTGGCAAATCTGCGCAAGCTGCGCGGTGTTGAAATCCTTTCGGCAGCCAAACTGACAAAGATCGAGCAGGACATGGCTAATTTGAAAGTCTGCTATGAGCTGACACCGACTGAACTGAAAACAACTCATATCTGCCCGCATTGCCATTATAACCTTGGTGATCAAGTGCCGAATGTAGCGGGCCAGCTGGATAATCTGGATATTCGGATTGATGATCTGGTGACGGAGTGGACGCAGACTCTGTTGAATACGATTTCTGACCCGATTGTGGCAAGCCAGAAAGAGTACCTGAGTGCAGAACAGCAGAAAGCGATTGATGACTTTATTGCATCCGGTACTTTGCCGAAGCGTGTTGACGATTTCTTCATCAAGGCGATTCAGGCATTGCTGAAGGGCTTTGAACCTGTGGTAGTGGATGCAAAAGATTTGATGGATAAGCTGATGAAGCTGCCGCCGATGGATGAAGTTAGCTTTAAGCAGAAGCTGAATGAGCTGATTGCTGGCTATACCAAGGGCAAAGACGAAGGTAAACTCCGTATTATTGTTAAGTAAGATAAAATTGTGAGAAAGCGAGGCGAAGCGTGTGCTGATGAATACACCGGAGTATCTCTCCATCATCGAAAATATCAAAAGTGAGATCAAGGCAGCACAGTATCGCGCAGCAGTTCATGCGAACGCGGACATGCTACTTCTCTACCATGACATTGGTTGTGTGATCAATGAGCATAAGGCATGGGGCAATAAATTTATAGATAACCTGGCCACGGATATTCGGATCGCTTTTCCAGAAAGCAAGGGATATTCCGTTCGCAATCTAAAGTACATGGCAAAATTCGCTGAGACTTATCCGGATCGTGAATTTGTGCAGACGGTGTCTGCACAAATTCCGTGGTCACACAACATTGCGATTCTGGAAAAGGTTAAAGATCCGGAGCAGCGTGTATGGTACATTCAAAAGACCGCAGAAAATGGGTGGTCACATAACGTTCTTGTCCATCAGATTGAATGCGGCTTATATCAGCGGCAGGTTTTAGCGGATAAGGTTACAAATTTTGAGAGTCGGTTGCCATCTCCACAGAGCGAGCTTGCAGTGCAGACTATGAAAGACCCGTATGTCTTTGATTTTATTCCGTTTCGGGAAGATATGCTGGAACGAGACATTGAGCAGGCGTTAGTGCGGGATGTGACCAAGCTGCTCCTGGAACTTGGAACAGGATTTGCGTTCTTGGGAAATCAGTACCACCTGAATGTTGGCGGTGATGATTTTTATATTGACCTGTTGTTCTATAATCTGAATCTGCGCTGCTATGTGGTTATCGAACTGAAAACCGGAGAATTCAAGCCGGAATACGCCGGGCAGTTGAATTTTTACCTATCAGCGGTGGATGGTATCTTAAAGAAAGAGCAGGATAATCCGTCCATTGGTCTGCTCTTGTGCAAGAGCAAGAACAATGTGGTGGCGGAATACTCTCTCAAGGACATTTCCAAGCCGATTGGCGTGAGCGAATACAAAGTTACCAGTAGCCTGCCGGTTGATCTGGAAAAGCAGTTGCCGTCCGTTGAGGATATTCAGAAACGGATCAAATAAAATTGTGCAAGTGCCGCTTGCACAATTTAGAAAACGAAAGTGAGGAAACAGCTATGGAACGCAGAAAGCTGACCAAAGAAGATATAGATAAAGTGCGCAATATCGAGGGCTTTCCCATCGGTACGGATGAGGATATCATCGCTCTCTCGGATGCACCGTTTTATACTGCCTGCCCGAATCCCTTCATCGAGGACTTCATCAAGGAGTATGGCACTCCTTATGATGAGGCAACGGACGATTATCATCGCGAGCCGTTTGCTTCAGATGTGAGTGAAGGTAAGGCTGATCCGATATATATGGCACACGCTTATCATACGAAGGTGCCACATAAAGCTATTATGCGTTATATTCTTCACTATACAAATCCGGGAGATATTGTATTTGATGGATTTTCAGGAACAGGAATGACTGGTGTTGCAGCTCAAATGTGTGGTTGTGCAGATGAACAGACAAAGGCGCAACTAAAAGCGGAAGTAGGAAAGAATATTAAATTTGGAGCAAGATATGCTGTTTTGAATGATCTTGCTCCAGCAGCAACATTTATCAGTAGAAATTATAATACCCCAACCGATTCATATGCTTTGAAGAAGAAATTTGATGATGCAATTGTGCAAACGGAAAAAGAATATGGTTGGATTTATGAAACAGAGCATATTCAAAGAGAAGGGCAAACTTCGCTGGTTTTTGATGAAGGAAAAGGAAAAATCAATTTTGTGGTTTGGTCCGATGTATTCATCTGCCCGAACTGTGGAAAAGAGGTTGTTTTCTGGAATGAGGCGGTTGATCTTGAAAAAAACAAAATTGCTAATAAGTTTTATTGTCCACAGTGTCATGCAGAAGTAGGAAAGAGTAACTGCAAACGAGCTGTTAATGTGGTTTATGATACATCTCTACATGATAGCGTAACATTATCTAAACAGGTACCAGTGCTTATAAATTATACGTATGGAGGAAAAAGATATACAAAAGTACCTGATGCAAACGATCTTGCACTGATCGAGAAAATCAACAATATGGAGATTCCATATTGGCATCCAACAGATGAACTGCCTGAAGGCTATAATACTGAACAGCCAAAGCGTACGAATGGAATATATTATGTGCATCAGTTTTATACAAAGCGAAATTTGCTTTATCTGTCAAAGTTTTATTCCCTTTTAACAGATAATAAGCTACGCTTTATCTTTACATCGGTATTACAAAATGCCACAAAAATGTATAAATATCGCACGGATGGTAAAGGCGGTATTGTTACAGGCACACTTTATATTCCTGCGTTGTGTCAAGAAAATAATGTTGGAAATCTGCTAAGGAATAAGGCAGAGATGATTTATAAGGCATGCGTAGAATATGGTGGTGAAAATTCAATTGTATCGACCAATAGTTCGACTCAAGAGGTGCTGCCTGATTCCAGTATAGATTATATTTTCGTAGATCCACCATTTGGAGCAAATATTAACTACTCTGAATTAAGCTTTTTATGGGAAGCATGGCTTAGAGTGTTTACGAATAACTCTAAGGAAGCAATCTGTAATAGTGTTCAAGGAAAAGGACTAACTGAATATCAAGAACTAATGACAAATAGCTTCACAGAGTTTTATCGTATTTTGAAACCTAATCACTGGATGACGGTGGAATTTCATAATTCCAAAAATTCTGTTTGGAATGCAATACAGGAAGGATTACAGCGAGCCGGCTTTATTATTGCTGATGTAAGAACCCTGGATAAAAAACAGGGGAGTTTCAAACAGGTAACTACGTCAAGTGCAGTTAAACAAGATTTGGTCATATCGGCGTATAAGCCCCAAAATAGCTTGAAGAGTATTCTTATGCTTGACGCTGGAACCGAAGAAACTGCATGGGCTTTTGTTCGTCAGCACCTCGCCAATATACCAGTTGTCGTTGTGAAAAATGATCGCATTGAAGTTGTTGCTGAGCGTCAAGCATACCTGCTCTTCGACAGGATGGTTGCCTACCACATCATGCAGGGCATCCCCGTGCCGCTGGACGCTACTGAATTTTACCGTGGATTGGACGAAAAGTTCCTGAAGCGCGATAATATGTACTTCCTGCCGGATCAGGTCAATGAGTATGATACTGCCCGCATAACGACCGAAGTGGAGAATATCCAGTTTGAGCTGTTTGTTACGAATGAGAAGTCTGCTATTTCCTGGCTGTATCAGCAGCTGGATGAGCAGTTCTGCGGTCCGCAGACCTATGCAGAGCTTCAGCCGAAGTTCATGCAGGAAGTCAAGGCAGTTGATAAGTATGAGCAGATGCCGGAGCTTGCCACCATTCTGGAAGAGAACTTTTTGCAAGACGAGAAGGGCCGTTGGTATATCCCGGATGTAACCAAGGAAGGCGATCTGGTCAAACTGCGTGAGAAGAACCTGTGGAAGGAATTTGAAGGCTACATGAACAGCAAGGGCAAGCTGAAGCTGTTCCGTTCGGAGGCTATCCGTGTGGGCTTCTCTCGCCTTTGGAAAGAAAAGAATTATAAAGCCATTGTTGATATCGCAGAACGTCTGCCGGAGCAGACCATTCAGGAGGATTCCAACCTGCTGATGTACTATGATATCAGCCTTGGGCGTGTTTGATAGGAGGGATTTAGTTTGAAATTTACGGAATCTATGCTGACGAATTATTCTCAGCCTCTCAGTGCAACTGAGGATGGACAGTGCAAGAACGCAATCCGTATGGTAGCCGATGCGTTGAAAACACTTGGATTTACCGATGATAATGCGGCCATTACACCGCTGTATACTGATACGTTTGCGTATTCTTTGCAGATGCGCCGTTCATCGGATTCGCGTAATATCAAGCTGTTCGTACAAGGTTCCTATGCAAACAATACAAATGTCCGCACTGAGAGCGATGTAGATGTTGCGGTGATTCAGGAAGAAACATTTTTGCCGGAGTATCGGAAGGATTCTGTATATCCACAAAGTGGAGCAGATTACGGATTTACTCCTGCGCCAGCGGCGGCAAAGACTTTTAAGGACGAAGTACAAGAGGCATTGAAGTGTAAATTCGGCACTGATGTTGAGAGAAAGAACAAATCCATAAAGGTTCACGGTAATACATATCGCAAGGATGCTGATACTGTTCCCTGTCGTCGATATCGTGACTATCGCCAAGATTATAGGCGTGATGCAAGTAACTTTGTGGGTGGTGTTGTTATTTATCCTGATAATGGTGGCATGATCATCAATTACCCAGAGCAGCATATTGCAAACGGTCGGAAGAAAAATAGCGATACGAACCATCATTATAAGAAAATGGTGCGCATTATGAAGAAAATGCGCTATCTAATGGAGGATAGCTATATTACAGCATACAGCAGTGCGGCAAAAAATGTCAGTTCGTTTATGCTTGAATCGTTGCTTTGGAATATTGAGGATTCCTGGTATCTTAAATACTGTGGAGCTTACCGCAAAGTGTTTGCATTCAGTCAGCTGATTGCAACATTACAAAATCGAAAGAATGATTTTTGGGGATACAAAGAAGCAAATGGAATAAAAGAGTTATGTCCGAAACCGAGTGACTATACGAATCTTTGTAACTTCATAGAGCAGTTGGCTTCTTTTTACGAGTATGAGTAAGGAGATGGCAGCGAATGAACGAACGGATACAAAAACTTATAAAACCAGGAATAATCATGGCTGCTCTCACATTTGCAATTTGTTGCTTAATTAAGAAGCCGCAGGAATTTGGAGACTATACATCTAACGTTAGTTATGCTGTAACTGTGGTGACGCTTATCTTTTATATTTATGAAAAATGGGCGTGGCGAGTTATTCCTTGGAATCGGCCTCCAGTTTTGAAAAAACAATACAGCGGAACTATTCGTTATACATTTAAGGGAACAGCAGGCGAAAAACCAATCGGTATTCAGATTAAACAGACATGGTTGGGGATTGATATAAAGACTAACACGGATATAAATTCAAGTGTCACGATTACAGCAGCGATTGTGAGTGAATTCGGACAAGATGTTTTGTACTACACCTATATGACCAATCCGTCTGCTGAAACGCAGAAGAGTAATCCGATTCAACATGGTACATGCAGAATGGTACTTGAAGGTGATAATAAAACTATCCGTGGAAAGTACTGGACTTCGAGCAACACAACAGGCGATATTGAATGGAAAGCAGTAGAAAAGAGGAAATGATGTAATGCACGCAACAGGTGATTTCGTTTTTGATACAATAGAAAAAGCAAATGTGCAGGTTTTGGAGAAGATCGAAGCATGGGGCTATACTTCCTATAAGGTTTTCAACCCGGCAACCGGTCGGGTGTATAAGGCAAATGAGGAACAGCTTAGCTCAACGGGCAGTTCCATGCAGTACGATGAAAATTATCTGCGCTATGTTACGCTGCTCTCTAAAATCAAAAACGAAACTGCCGGTGGCTTTCTTTCTTCTCTTGCCAGCGGAATTATTCCCTTGCCGCACCAGCTTCATGTGTTGAACCGCGCAATGGAGACCAATAACATTCGCTATATTCTGGCAGATGAAGTTGGTCTTGGTAAGACGATTGAAGCTGGAATGATCATCCGTGAATTGAAGAGCCGTGGTCTTGTCAGTAGGATTCTCGTTGTGTGTCCGACCGGTCTGGTGACCCAGTGGGCAAGCGAGATGCAGGAAAAGTTCCATGAGAAATTTCAAGTGATTTTACCTTCCGATTATGATACGATTCGCCGCCTGACGGATAATGATGATGTGTATGGTCAGTTCGATCAGGTGATTTCCCCGATGGATTCTATCAAGCCGATTGAAAAACACGCCGGTTGGAGCGAGGAAAAGGTTGAAAAGTACAATGAGGAACGAATCTATTCCATCATCAACAGCGGATGGGATCTGATCATCATAGATGAGGCACATCGTGTGGCAGGTTCCTCCGGCGAAGTGGCTCGCTACAAGCTGGGCAATCTGCTTGCACAGGCAAGTCCGTATCTGCTGCTGTTGTCGGCAACACCGCATAATGGCAAAACGGAGCCGTTTTTGCGTCTGATTCGTTTGCTGGATGCGGATGCTTTCCCGAATGCCAAATCTATTGTCCGAGAACAGGTTGCTCCATTCCTGATCCGCACGGAAAAGCGCGAGGCCATTGACAATAATGGTAATCTGCTGTTCAAGAACCGTATCACGCATCTTGTGACGATTTCATGGGACGAACGCAATAATTTGCAGCGGGAACTGTATGAGATGGTCAGCTCCTATGTCGCAAAGACCTATAACAAAGCACTGCGCAATCGCAAGAAAAATATGTGCTTGATCTTCCTGTTGATTATCATGCAGCGCATGGTGACGAGCAGTACGGCGGCCATTCGACAGAGCCTGGAGCGCAGATTAAATGTTCTTCTGGAGCAGCGCACCTGCGTTGGTAATTTAAGGGAAGAGGACTTGGACGAACTGAACATCGAGGATGGTGTTGAGGATGCTCTTGAAGCGATTTCTCTGGATATGGAGTTGGAAATCGAGGAGCTGAAGCAGATCATCTCTCTTGCAAAACAAGCACAGTTCCAGAATCAGGATGCAAAAGTAGAGCCGCTGTTGAATGAGATTGATGCTATTCTGAGCGAGGATCGTACACAGAAGGTCATTATTTTTACAGAATTTGTTGCTACGCAGACTTATTTGCAGGAGCTGCTTGTGAATAGAGGATATACGGTAACGATTCTAAACGGTGGCATGAGCATTGACGAGCGAAATGCTGCCATGCAGGAGTTTAAGGCCAGTACCAGTATTTTTATTTCGACAGATGCCGGTGGCGAAGGTCTGAACTTGCAGTTTGCCAATATTATCATCAACTATGACCTTCCGTGGAACCCAATGAAAATCGAGCAGCGGTGTGGTCGTGTTGATCGTATTGGTCAGCAGAGAGATGTACATATTTATAACTTCATTGTTGGGGAAACAGTAGAAAACCGTGTTCGTGAAGTGCTGGAAGAAAAACTGTCCGTTATTCTGAAAGAGATGGGCGTTGATAAGTATTCGGATGTTCTGGACAGCGAAGTAGCAGAATGTGACTTTACGGATGTATATATGCGCTCCATTGGTCATGCTTCACAGGTAGAGAAGAATCTGTACCCAGTTGAGGCAGAGATGAAGCAGCAGCTTACGAATGCGCAGAAATATAAAGATGTGATCCGAGAAGAAAAAGACTTGACAAAACTTGTCGGAACAGAGTCGAATTTCGATGTAGACAGTGCGCTCCGCACAATGCTGACCTATTATGAGTGCTGGCAGGGGCATGACCCGCGTTTGATTGACCGCATCAGCATTGCAGATGAAGAAATCACACAGCATTTGAAGACGGAGTTGGTGCAGAATCGGACGGCACCGCTTATGTCCATCCAGATTGACAACTTCCCCAATGAGGAAGGCTATTTTATGCTTTGGGAGCTGTCTATCTCTGAAAAAGAGAGCGGAAAGCGGATTTTGCCGATATTTGTCAACAGCGCAATGGTATTGCGACCGATGGCAGGAAAGCGTATTATGGATGTTTTCCTCGATGGAAACAGCAAGCTCCGGGTTTCGTCTGCGTCGAATGTGGATGCGGAAATTTATTCTAAGCTTGAAAAAAGTTGCATGGATTTTGCTTATGACACATTTGTTGAATTAAAAGAGAAGCAGATGCAGCAGAATGAGGAGAGTTTCAAGAAATATATGTATGCTTTGGAGCTGAGGCAAGAGGCTGCGGAACATATTGGGATTGAGAATATCCGGAGAAGCCGCCTGCAAAAGCTGCAAAAAGAAAAGGCAAACATTGAAGCACGGCACAGGAAAGGCTCACAGGTATATCCGGATTTTAGGTTAATTATGATGGCAAGATTGGAGGCGTAACAGATGTTTGGAGACTATGTGTTTGAAAAAACAGCTGCACAGTATACGAAAAAAATGATGCTCGTTGATGCAGATCATCTGGAAGAAAAAGCGCATTATAGCGCGGTGTTTCAGGCACATGGCTTCAGGACTGTTGTGTATACTGATGATTTGAACTTCCGGGTTAATAATACAAGCCTTCTAAATGGAGAGGAAAAGCTTGCGATTCTGGTGCAGCCGGGTGTTTATGTGCCATATGATATTCGGAAAAAATGCCGGGAGGAAGAAATTTCGTTCGAGTCATTATTTCCAAAGTTGAATAGCGCAGTTTTGCGAGAAAGCAAAAATCTGGATTTGGAACTGCTTACGCTGGCATATCAGACTGATTTTGAGGAATACCATGAACGGAAAAAGACGGAAATGTTTCTTCGCCTCAAAATGTATGCTCAGAAAAATGTTGAGCTATATTTGAGAGATTTATACGAATGTGCATTAAACCAAGCGAAAAGTGTTGAAGATTATAGGGCTTGGTTTGAACTTGCGGAGAAAAAAGCAACGATTGATGTAACCGCAGCAGAACACAATGTTGACATTGATACTTCGGAATTGAATCGGGCGTTCTGCGCCTATGCGATGAAAAATTTTGGAAAGCTGTCTTCGGAAATCAACCTGGAATCACCGGTCATGGTAAGCAGTGTCATGGATTATATCCATGACCATAGTGAAAAGGCTGCCATTATCGTAATGGATGGTATGTCAGAATTTGACTGGACGATATTAAAAAGATCGTTTGCGGGAATTTGTTATCGTCAAAGTGCTGCCTTTGCCATGATTCCATCTACGACATCTATTTCTCGCCAATGCCTACTGAGTGGAAAATATCCCAGTCAGCTGATTGAACCGTGGAAGCAAAGTAAAGAGAAGAATGAATTTTACGAATGCGCAAGAAAATATGGGTATAAGGACAATCAGATAGGCTACGAACGAGGGTATGATGCAAGCTTTTCGGCGTTTGTAAAGTGTGGGGCTGTCATCATTCTTGATATTGATGAATTGGTTCATGCCCAATATCAGGGACGCATTGGAATGTTGAATGATGATACGGTGCTGATGAAACAAAATAAGCTTGCTGAGTTGACCAAAAGATTGTTGCAGGATGGCTTTGATGTCTATATTACAGCAGATCATGGGAACACGCCTTGTAAAGGACTGGGACGATTGACCGGCTCTGGCGTTGAAGTCGAAACAAGAAGCCACAAAATGGTGGTCTTGAAGGATTTTGCTAATAAAGACAGTTTGATAGAACGATACGGCCTTTTGGAATATCCGAAATACTACTTGCCCAAAGATTATGACTATCTAATCTGCAATGTAGGGGATTCTTTGGATATCAAAGGTGAAAATGTAATGACGCATGGCGGGATTTCGCTTGACGAAGTGGTGGTTCCGTTCATAATCGCGAGGACGGAGGATTATCATGGCTAAAATGGTTGGTTTGTCAAGAAAACTGAAATTACCTTGGCTGAAATATACGGTTGATTTAGTGGCGGACGGCACAGCGGAATCGGAGATTAAAGATAAGCTCAATGAGTATTTGAGCTATGAGATTGATAGCCCAACGGTTCTTCGTAAGACCAGAGAGATTTTGATGAACATCTGGGTTTATGACAATCCATACAGCTCCTGCTTAAAAAGCGAGGCAGTACAACTGATAGAAAAGTATCCGGAATATGCGGTGAGTATCAACTGGTGCATGATGTTGGCGGCATATCCGGTGTTTCTTGATATGTGCAAACTTATTGGAAAAATGTCGGAATTTCAGGATGAAATAACACTTGCCCAGTTAAAGCAAAAGCTATTTGATGAGTGGGGAGAAAGAACAACCTTATATCATTCGATTGATAAATTGATTTCAACATTGAAGGAATTCGATGTGCTACGCTGTGAAAAACCGGGAAAGTATCACATCAACAGGATGACAGTAAATAATGAACAAGTCAGTGCATTTATGGCATATGCAGTGATGAATATTGATGACAGTGGATACTACTCTTTTCAGGAATTGAATGATTCAGTATATCTGTTTCCCTTTGAATATCATGTTGAAAAGGAAACTATTGTTTCAGATGACAGATTTTCAATCAGTACATTTGGTGGTGAGATTTCGATATCTTTAACTTGAAATGAAATATCCGGGAAAGGAGATTTTTATGGCTGATAATCGAAAGAAAGCCTCGATGTCACAGGTTCTGACAGATATAAAGCCTTACATAACGAAAAAGTTTATGGCGGCTCCCTGTGTTAAGGAGCAAGACATTCAGGCTATTTGTCAAATTCTCCTGCCCAGATACAAGAATGTACAGCTTATGCAGGGACTGACCAACAACAAGCTGGATTTCAGAATTCAGGTAAAAGGTTTGTTCGGGACAGAAGAGAAACGGTTTGAAGTGGTTGGCGGTGATAAGAAAAGACCAGCAACCAAGAAGAAATCCGACCTGGGCTGGATTGATCGGCTGGAAGAAATAGATGCTGCATTAGATGATTTTTGATGGCGATGCAGTGTGGAGGAGGTGCGGCTAAGTGACCTGGGCTGAATATTATGAGCGATATGACGGATGGCAGGAAAGTACTCAGTATAGCCGTCTGGCCTCTATCAAGGACTTCGGACCGGATGGAAGTCCATCTGAGGAAATATGTGACTGCATTCAGTATGTGGATACGCGCACAGCGACCAGCATTCTTCGCAGAGCATTAGCAGCGGGAGTCCGGTTTCGAGCCGCGGAAGTTGCGGAGATTGCAGATAGCGGGCAAATCGAAGATGAAGAAGCACTGGAAAAGTTGATTCAGACAGCTGTGGATGCTTATACGGGGGAACAGCTGGATACGCTGCTGAGCTGTCTTCCTGATCCGGAACCGGTGTTTGAGTTGATTGATAAGATTACTTCCAAACCAACGCACTTTACAGAGGAGGATGTTCTGACACTGCTTCCTAATCTGCCAGATGAGGAATCCATCTATCAGTTGGTCAACTCGACAGATGCGATTTTCACAGAAAATGGGCTGAATGAGTTATGTGATTATGGTGTGGACGAGTCTCTGATTAGGAAGATTTCAAAGCGCAGTGGCATTCCGTATGCTGATCCAGATGAGCCTGACGAGGAAATTTCGCTTAAAGAGGCACAACCGAAGAAGCCGGGACTGTTCAGCAGTATACTAATGGGAATGGCTCTGGCTGGCAGTCCTAAGCCTAAAAATACAGGCAAATGCACGGGAGATTGTGCTCATTGTCCTCCCCACTATGGTTATCGCTATGGGCGATGGTATTATGGACATGGGCATACACATGGCTGCGAATTCTGTGGAAATGGAGGATGCAGTGGGAAGTGCAACATAGATTGACTTCGCTTGCAATGTGGAATGACACGCCAAGAATTATTTACATGGATACGCCAGCAGTACGGCACAGAGCCGGAATACCCCTGGCATGACTGGAATGCGGTGCTGCGGCACAACGACAATAACAAATGGTATGGTGTAGTTCTGGAAGTATCTGCTGATAAGTTGGGACTGCCGGAAGCAGGCATCATTGATGTCCTTAATGTGAAAAGTGATCCGCTGCTGATCGGCTCTCTTCGTGGGCAAGACGGCTATTTTCCAGCCTATCACATGAATAAGGAAAAATGGCTTAGTATTCAGCTTGGCAAACCAGAACTGGATGATGCCATCAAAGACCTGCTTTCTTTGAGCTATGAGCTGACGGCACCGAAGAAGCGCAAACCAAAGTCATCAGCAAAAAATCCGGGAGATTCCGCAAAAGGAGAATCATGGGTCTGACCCCGATATGTTCTTACCAGCATCTGTAAGTATCTTATGTATGTGACAGGTGAAATCAAGTCGGATGATCCAGCTATTGTAGAGATGCTAAAAAATGGAACCATGCTGCCAGAATAAGTATAAAAGGGGAATAGGCATGAAGGCTTTTCATATGAATAGAGATTCCGTCAGATTATATTTTACAAATTATGAGAATAGACCGGATGATGAAGAATTTGAAGAAATTATGTCTATTTTGAAGGAGAATAATTGCAGAATTGGTGAAACGCTTATGGAACCAGATTGTGATCTTATTCATTGTTCCGTACAATCAGTAAGGTTTGATGTAATCAGAACAATTGATGGCGATGGCAGCTTTATTTATTGCGATAATTCGGACGGAATGAGATTTATTGAAAATATGTTTGAAATGAAATAAGGAGAGATTTGAATATGAAACAGGAAACAATAGATCGAATTCGAAAATTTACAGAGGATAGGGATTGGGACCAGTTCCATTCTCCGGCAAATCTTGCAAAATCAATTGTGATTGAGGCAGCTGAACTTCTGGAATGTTTTCAATGGAATGATGAAGAATATGATTTACAGCATGTAAAAGAGGAAATAGCGGATGTCATGGTTTATTGCCAGAATTTATTGGACAAGTTGGGGCTGGATGCAGATGAAATCATCAATATGAAGATGGTACAGAATGAGGCAAAGTATCCCGTGGAAAAAGCAAAGGGAAGTGCAGCGAAGTATAATCAGCTGTAACGGACTGTGTGAAAGAGAAAAATGTGTCAATAACTTTTGGAAGGGTATAAGAAGTTATGAATGACAGTAATTCGGTCCCTGCCCCAACATGCCTCCAAGCTATAAAAGAAACTGCAGAATTTGGATCGACATTTGCAGATCAACATTTATTGAGGTCAGGTTGATACCAATAACGCCATAATTAATGCCAATAGCACTAAAAATGGCGCTAATGGCGTTAATTGTGGCGTTAATTATGGCGCTAATGATGCTGAAGTGCCACTTAATATGGAACAGACGCAGATAGAAAAATTGATGCAGATTATAGAGAAAAATCCGTCTGTGCCGACAGTCAGGGGGCGGACTCCGGTCAAAACCCGTTTAAACAGATACTAAAGGAAATAGAAGAATTACGAGAGGAGGATTCAAATGAGCATAACAGATAAACTGACATATACGTATATCAAAAGAATAAAACGATGGATGGAATGTCCTATTTGTCATAAAAAAATGACTTTTAGTAAAACAAAGCAATCCTGGATTTGTAATGAGTGCGGATATAGCATTACAGAAAAAGAATTTCTTGATGATTTTGTATTTTGGTTCTGCGATGAATGCAATAGTTACTTGAATAATTAGGAGGGATTTAACAAAAAGTCTTCGCTACATATTTGTACGGAATGTGGTTATGAAAATGATATTACGTTTGAGAATATCAAGGGGATGTGTAGAGATTGTGGGAAACCACTCGTAAATCCTGATTCTTCTCTATGCGATGATTGCAAGGAGCAAAGGAGAGCTAAGGCTAAAGAACGCTTGATTACTGTTGGAAAAATCGTTGGAACTGTAGCGGCGGTTGCAGGAGTTGTATGCTTAGCAGCACAGAGATCTGATTCTGAAGAGAGTGAAAAGGAGTATCTACCTCTCCCAGATGAAAGTGACCCTGATTATCCAATATGCAAATCTTGTGGTGCCAAAATGACAAGATTTGATGGATGGGCATGGTATACATGTCCTGAATGTGGAAATAGTGTAAGAATTATTGATGGAATAACAACTTGGTACGATGAAATATTCCGCCCAGGGAAAAAAGAACATTATTCTGATTTTGATTTGGCAGATTTTTGTAGAGGTGGAGATTTAACCGAAGATTAGGAAGGAGGTTCTTGATTATGCCATTTTATGGATACATCGCAATTGCGTATTTCGTTATCATCAATATAGCAACGTTAGCCGTTTATGTTAAAGAAGCTGAGGATCGATCTAGTCGATTATCAGCTCTCGCATTGATTCTACTTCCGATTGCAGGGGGATCATTTGGTGCTTGTTTAGGTAATTTCTTTTGTGATACAGAATATAGAGAATTAAGAAGTTGGTTACACAAATTTCTGGCATTTTTACCGCCTGTTATGTTTATTATCCAGTTTGTGTTAACTGTGACAATGATTGGAGCTGAAAACGTATTTACTTATGTTTGGAATTGTGCGATTAACAGAGCGGGATGGATAGGCGCTTATCTAATAATTATTAATATAATAGGATTTTTTTTGGTGATTATTAGGAAATCATCATATTATATTGCACCTTATGGGAACTATCAGATTCCTGATTTAATCCTTGTACCAATATTAATTTTAGGTGGTGCAACAGGCGGTGTAATTGCAAAGATTCTTTTCAATTTTAAAGAAAATTGGTCTTGCAATGCTGTTATGGAAGTACAGAATTTTGTGTACAATATAGGTATGTTTCTTATAAGTGCTGTTCATATAGGCTTAGTTGTTTATTTCTTTTATATCAAATAATTGTCAGGGGCTAGGTCATGGGTCTGATCCTAATATGCTCCGAGGGCTACAGGAAGCATGGCTGATTTTTGGCGTATCCGATGATAAGCGGTATGTGGGAACAGAATTTAGAAAGCAAGGAAATTTACAAAGTCTAAAAAGAAATTGTAAATGGAACAAATGAACGGCTGACATTTTTAGAAATTTATGAATTAACAGTCGAAAAATGCAGAGTGATAGTATTTCAGATATCACCTGCAATTCGAGGAATTCCAACCACATGGCAAGGCGCTGCGTATGTCAGAGAACATGAATCTATTTGCCCGCTACCAATGAATAAAGTAGATTTAATCAGAAGTCAAATTGGAATGGACTGGTCAAAAGAAATTGTAGAAGAAGCGACGATAGAGGATTTAGATGAAGAGGTAATTAAAAAAGCCAGAGAACTTTTTTATAAACGACAGAATGATCGAAAAAAAGGTCAGGAAATGCTGAGAAATTTACCTGATATTGAAGTCCTAAATAAGGCGGGTATTACCATAAAGGGAAGAATCACCAGAACAGTATTATTACAGTTATCTGGATCATGGTACGATACAGGTTGCGGTATATGACAACCGATTGGAAA